>Ga0207111_10300_pt1 | contig 11282 bp, 7 predicted proteins | sample Alteio_BWMinHeat_71_FD_153577 | JGI IMG/M metagenome (GOLD analysis project Ga0207111, IMG submission 153577) | Enriched cells from forest soil in Barre Woods Harvard Forest LTER site, Petersham, Massachusetts, United States -... | ecosystem: Environmental > Terrestrial > Soil > Temperate forest >... | reverse complement strand
AAAGAAAGCAAAAGCAAAAAGCCATAAGCCATCTGAAAGATGCAGAAAGAAAGGTAGTATTTTTCATTGGAATAACAGGTTAAGTTTGTTTATAAATGAGGGTGCAAATTTATTAAAGATTTTGATTAACGGAGGATATTACTAAAAAACAGGAGTTTTCTCCACCAACGGTATTTATTATTGAAGGAAATTTAACATCTTAAAAACTTTCTTTAATTTTACCCCCTGAATTCTACTAATTCATTCGCCTAATTATTAACCTGTTAATTCTTTAATCAACATTGAAGAATCATACACAATCAATCAATTTAATCCTAAAACAAATGAAAACAACTTTCTTAAAAACAATTGCAGCAGCAATGATGTTGGTTTTTTTATGTGGAATGTATTCCTGTAAAAAAACTACGACTCCGCCCCCTGCGAATCCTACGCCGGGAACTTTGACGGCTACTGTTAACGGAACCACTTTTACTACTCCGGCGTATGCCCAAATCTTAGTACCGGGGCGGCTTGATATTTATCCGGGAGTAAGCACTACCGATTCCCTGTTAGTTTCTATTTTTATTGCCGGTACATCAACAGGCACATATACCTTAAATTCTACGCAAGGGTCGCTGCAAAATGGAAATGAGGGGGAATTTTATCATAGTAACGCAACAAATACAAGCTTTACTGAATATTGGACAGATACTACTCACACCGGAACAGTAACCATTACAAAATGGGATATGACCGCAAAACAATTTTCAGGGACTTTTAGTTTTAATGCTGTTCAATTTCATCCATCGGCAACCGGCGCTACAGTTAGTGTAAGCGGTTCTTTCACCAATGCGTTATTGCAGTAAAACGATTTCAAGCAATAAAAAAAACAATGAAATGAAAAAGCTGAAACCCTTTAAAAAAGGGAGATGCAATCCCTGTACTCCGGTATTGCATCTCCAACAAAAGGTAATTGCCTTAAAAGCGTGTGTTAATTGCTTTTAGTGATACGGAATGATTTCATTTGGTTTTTATCAAGGTTGATGACATTAACCAAATAAATCCCTGCGCTATAGCCAGCCATTGATATATGACAAATATTACCCGGAACATTAACCTGCTCCGAAGTAACGGAACGGAGTTTTTGCCCTGAAATATCATATAAATCAAAAGCGTAATGAGCGTTTCCCGCATCCCTCATATCAAAATAAAGGTCATTCTCGGAAGGATTGGGATAAACCCTTATATCTCCGAACGGGTTTCCTCTTTCCTGAACAGAAGTAATGAAACCTGCACCTGTCTGGTGAAAGCCCTGTGTGAGGTAGTTGCTGGCAGAATGGTCGGTTTCTACTACTACTTCACCAATTGTCCAGGCAAGAGAACCACCGGCGCTGGTGTAATAAGCGCCTGCCGTGCCGATGACCTGGGGTGCGAGCGATTGAGCAAATGATGAACCCGGCAATGAAGCGAGGAACATCAGGAATATGGTTAAAAAGAGTAGCTTTTTCATAAGATTAGGTTTTAAACCGTGTGTTTATTTCTGCTGCGTAAGCGGCGTCAAATGTTCCTGTACATTAACCGGCTTTATCTTAACGGGCGAATATTGGAACTCGTTTGACAATCCGTAAGATTCTGCCGAGAGGTATTTTCCTTTTGCATCGCCTTCTTTCATTACTACGGGAATAATGCGGTGTTTCTGCGCATAAGCGTCGTTTCTTACGCCTGTAACCTGCCAGCTTACTTCCACATTGGGTTTGTCGGTTTTAATCTTAAAGTGATTGTTGCTGACCTTTTCAGCCACTATCGCCTGCGAAAACTGTCCTATTACGGTCAATTGGTATTTGAAATCAATGTTTTCGGCTTCAAAGTAGGATGGTAATTCAACATTTGCATCGCCATTGCCGTCTGTTGTTATGTTGCCGTTGTAAACATTCATCATGTCCGGGCTTTCCACAAAACTGTGGATAAGGTATTTATTTGCGGGGTCTTGGGGGTGGTCAATTCTGAATGTTCCGGCAGCTTTGGATAGTGTTCCTGTAACATTTACATCGCCTGAAAAATAACCTGCATAATTGGTTGCTCCTGCAATTCCGGAAGTAGTACCCCAAACGCCAACATTTACCGTTCCGCTGTCTGCTTCTCCATAAGCACCAATACGCTGACTCAATGCGCCAACAGATAAACCATAAGTTCCAATTGTGGAGGTAGTAATTGCAGTGCTACCTTGAGCGTATCCAAAAGTTCCGACATTGTTGCTTGCAAAGAAGCCGCCTATTCCGAATCCGTCATGTCCAACGGATAAACCTTCATTACCCGCTCCGTCATAAGCGCCACCGACAAATTCACCCCTGATTGCTCCGGCTGTGCCGCTTGCACTGTCTGTATTAAAATATCCTCCGAAACGGTGGTGCGACCTTACATCGGTTTGTGTAGTTCCAAGTGGTGTGGTGGTTCCGATGGCAACCTGCGTTCCGTTGTCAAAGATTTGGGAATTGCCTCCTGTTGTGGCTCCGGTAAATTTAACCACATAGTTGGTGGTTCCGTTAATGTTGGCTGAACCGGCGGGACCTTGCGGACCTGTCGCTCCATTTTGCCCGTTTTGTCCATTTTGCCCCGCAGGTCCTTGTGGACCCTGTGGTCCTGTTGGTCCGGGGTTTTGGGAGTATAAGGCGTAAGGTACGCTCTCCAATGGTGCTGTTCCCATGGTAACGTAATTTGTTCCGCCGCTAAAATCAACTTCCAATTTGATGCTCTTGTTACCGGTTGACCAGTTAATGGTGTTGAATGTTCCGCTTAATACTGTTCCTGTTCCGATGCTAAGATTGAACAAGCCGAAAGTATTGGTGGTAGCGGTTTGGCGTTCCGAATAAACAGATGTGCCGTTGTCGAGGATGCTTGCCTTGACAGCAATGTTAGCGCTGGCGAGGGGGCTACCTGCTGCATCGCGGGCGACTGCCTGGTATTTGAACTCCTGGGGCGCTTGAGCCATTGTTGCTGCGCTCAACAGCATAAAGGTAAAGAGGGCGATGATGGAGCGTACTCCCAGCCCTTGTTGAAATTGTGTAATGTGTTTCATTTGTTATTGGTTTTTTGGTTAGAAAAAAGTTTGGTTAGAGATTTATCGAGGGCAAAAGTAATATATTTTCAAATACAATATCCCTACAATTTATTGGTTTCGGTATTCGGGAAAATAATACGGGGCTTAAATGATTTTGCGGCTTCGAAGTCCATGTTGGCATACGAAAGCACCAACACAATATCTCCAACGGTAATTTTTAATGCGGCGGGTCCGTTCATGCAAATAATTCCCGAACCTCTTTCTCCTTTAATGACATAAGTAATCAGGCGTTCTCCGTTGCGGGAGTTCAGCACATGCACCTGTTCGTGTTCTATGAGGTTTGCGGCATCAAGCAAATCTTCGTCAATAGTGATGCTTCCTATGTAATCAACATTCGCTTCGGTTACCCTCACGCGATGAATTTTCGATTTCAATACTTGTATTTCCATAGCGGTTGCAAAATCAGTGAATGTAACGAAGTGTACTGAAACAACTCAAGTTTCCGAAAATGTACTTATCAAAACGGAACACTGTCATTGCGAGGGCGAAGCCCGAAGCAATCCTATAAAGCTAATAATAATAGGATTGCTTCGCTACGCTCGCAATGACAACGCCCTGACTTATTTAGTCCTTATACACAAAGTCAATTTTCTAAAACCTGATTTGGTTTGGTATAAATGAATTAAAATATAACCAAAAGGGAATTTTAGTGAAGCGTAATATTTAAGATAACTGAACCTGTAGTAATGGTTGCAAGGTTGTCGCAGGTGCCATTGCCAAAATCAAGCACATGGTTAAGCGTTTCACCTGAAACAGCAATGGTGATTACTCCGGTATCAATCCAGTTACATGCAATTCTTCGAATGAGGGGAGTGGTTATATTAGCGGTAAAATTTTTCCCTTCACTGTTGCTGCCTGTGAAACTTCCCGTACTCTGGTAAACGTCGTCAGACCAATTAGCAGGGGTATTGAAACCATCTATCATCTCCCTTGTTCGGGTAGAACTCCATTGAACCCATGTTCCGTCGGGTTTGGTTATTTTCATATTAGTAGCGACGATTCCCCATGACCAATGATGCGTAGTTGCATCCTGACCGTTATTGGTGATGGTCCTTGTGCCCTGAACCTCATAATCATTGACAAAATAGTTTTGGAAAGTAATTGTTTTTACTGCGCCGGTTTCAAAATAATTCCCGGTATAGGAAACCATGATTTTACCTTTCCTGGTTCTTCCGTCTAAGCAGGCGCAACCTGTACCAAAATCAATGCTCATGGTATGTGCAATTGTATCGCGTGTAACCTGTGCGCAGGGACTTGTTGCATCAAAAGCCGCTTCGCCCGCTTTAAAGATAGTTTGTCCGTGTGCAGCATTGTCGGTAATGTTATCCACATCGTTCGACACTGACTCGGCGTGTTCGTTGTCAACAGCGGAAGTAACATCGCTGTTAATACCGGTTTTTTTACAACCGGGGAGCATTAATCCTGTCAATGCAAATGCAAACAGGAGGTTCATTAAATTGTTTCGTGTTTTCATGTTTTTGTGTTTAGTGGTTTATAAAATTGAACTTTTGAAAGAGGGTGCAAATATAAAAAGGTTTTATGAATTTGTGATTAGGAAAAATATTACCTTTGCTCCTCGAATTTAAACAACTCGAACGGGATTGCCGAAACCCGGGAAAGCAGGCACAATTTAATTCTAACTACAATGAAAAGAATAATCTTTACTTCGCTCCTTATTATTACCGCTTATGTTTCTCGCGCCTGTTATGCCGATTTCACTTACACAAACGGTTGCGCGGAAGACACTGTTTTCTTTGCCGCAAGCGATGGCTATGCCGCTTACACCTGGGATTACGGCGATACCGCTTCGGGCGCCAACAATATTTCTCACGATAACCTGGGTTATCATGTTTACACCATTCCGGGAACTTATTATGTAACGCTTTTTGTGAACATCGGTGCGGAATGGGATTACCGCACCAACATCATTCACATCGGTACGGATTGTTTCCAGCCAGATTTTACTACTTATTGTTATGGGGGGCTTGAAGTGGGTTTCAGCGACTTTTCTACGGGCGCACATAATTCGCAGTTTTGGAATTTTGGCGACTCTGCATCGGGAATAAACAATACAAGTTCGGATTCCGCTCCATATCATATATTTACTGTGCCGGGCAATTATCTTATTACTTACATCATTTCCGATTCTACCCAAACGGATACCATTATGCGCACCATACATGTTGATTCAACCTGCCTTTCCGCTTATCTGCCTGATTACACGGCTGCATTGAATTGCGATGGAACGCCTGTAACAATCCCGGCAACATTTTCTGCCGGTGTAACATACATTCATTGGGATTTCGGCGACCCTGCTTCCGGTTCTTCCGATACTTCCACCGCTCCTCAACCGACACATCTTTTTTCGGGTCCCGGATTTTACCTCGTTACGCTGATTTACGGTGATGGAGTTACCTTCGATACCATTGTTAAACCAATCCCTGTGGAGGATTGCAGTGTTTGGCCAGGCGACTGCAACGGTGATGGCGAAGTGAACGGTGAAGATATTTTCCCATTGGGAATTTATCATAACATGACGGGCAGCGCACGCTATCTTCCGTCAACCAATTGGGCAGGTCAGCAGTGTGCAACCTGGAACAATGGAAGCTACAACTGGATGTATCTCCAGGATTTGGTTGATATGAAAATGGCGGATTGCAACGGCGACGGAACCATTAACGCTGCCGACCTGACAGCAATTCAAAGCAATTACGGGCATAAGCATAGAAACCACAACAACCGCTCCGCCATGCTTGAACATACTCCAACTGACCCAACGCTAATGGTTAATGCCCCGGCTTACCCCGTCTATGCAGGCGACAATCTTACCGTTTCCATTTCTTTGGGAAGTAATCTCTTTCCGGCAACGGATATATACGGCGGGTCTTTCACGCTCCTTTATGACGCTGCGAGTGTGGATGCGGGTGCGACAGTTAATTTTTCAACAGGATGGCTTGATTCAACAGGAAATTCGCTCATCACCTTTTACCACGAAAGCTATGGTCAGGGTCGGCTTGAAATAGCTTTTGTGAAAACCAATCACATCAGTTTTAGCGGGTATGGAACGATTGCTACCGTTACTTTTCACACTAAATTAACTGCAAGCGGCAACTTTAATGTGAATATTGACGGGACTGCGAAAATATTCAATACCAACCAAAACGGCGGCAGCGGCGGCAACCAGGAGGTGTTTAAGAATATGTACCTGCAAAACGCTTCGGTGATGATTATTAACACGAGTGGTATAGCTGTAAACACAACGCATTCTGCATCTGTATTCCCTAACCCATCAACAGGCGATATCATTATCAGCCATGAAAAAACGGGTGAACTGTTGCTGTTTGAGCTATTCAATACTTTGGGAGAAAAGGTTTTCAGCAAAGGACTTAGCAGTGTTACAGCTTCTGAAACGCTGCACATCTCCGGTATTCCAGCAGGAGTTTATCATGTGAACCTGAAAAAGCAGGATGGTGAGATTATAGTGAATGAGAAGCTGATAATTGTTAATTGACAATTGACAATTGACAATTATCCGATTATCAATTATCAATTATCAATTATCAATTATCAATTATCAATTGTCAATTGTTTGGAAGCGTATCTCCTAATAAATATCCCCAGGGTTTTAGGTTTGGAATGTGGTCAAATATAACTTTGAGAATGGCTACTATTGGAATGGAAATGAACATTCCGGGTATGCCCCATAATACTCCTCCGGCAAAGACTACTATGAGGGAGATAAGTGCATTGATTCGGACTTTTGAGGCGACTATTTTGGGGATGATGTAATGGTTGTCGAAAAACTGAATGATGGTGAAGGTGAGTGTAACCATGACGGAGGCGGTATAGGAATCTTTTGTTACAATGGCGACTATTAAGGGTAATACTAAGGACAGCACTCCGCCGAGAAAGGGTATGACGTTGAGCATTGCGCCTGTTACGCCAAGCAACAGGGCATAGTCTATTCCCAATATAAACAGGCATACGGTATATAATGTTGCAATTATTGCGGCTTCGATGAGCAATCCTGTGAGGTATTTCTGAATGATGGTTCGGGTTTGGATGAGTATTTCGTTTACATCGTGCTGATTGTTTTTTGTGAAGAGTTTTCTCACAAATTCTAATAACAACGGTTGATAATATAGTATCATAATGATGTAAACGGGTATTAAAAACATTACTTCCAACATTCCGCCTAATGTAAGCAGGGTGCTGCCGATTATGGAGCTGATGTTGTTGATGAATTCGGCTTTTGTTTTTGCGAGCCAGGTGTCTATTCTTTCGGGATTGACATTGAACCGGTCGTAGGCATAGAGGGATGCCTGCTGTATGAGCCGGTTGAATTTATCGAGCATGAGGGGCAATGATTCGGTGAAGCGGGTTAGTTGTGATACCAGGAGGGCTCCGAGGGCTGCAACGAGCAGGAAGGAAAGGAAAACGACGATGGCGATGGCAAGCCCCCGGTTGATTTTTTTGCGGACTAAGAAATTAACCGCCGGGCGCAGGAGTATGGCTATGATGATGGCGTATATTACGGGTATGAGGATGCTCTGTCCTATATAGAGCATGTTGATGAGGAAGTAGAACCCGATGAGGAGGATTGGGGCGGTTATGAAGAAGGGGTATTTGGTTGTGGTGTTCATCTGAACGATTTGGATGCAATGATAAGAATTACCTGCAATATGGGAAATGACGGGACTTGTTTTAAATCGTAGCAAATATACTACATATTCTTTTCAAGACCTGCCAGGTTTCTACGCTTCTTGCATTGCTGTGATTACATTATTTCCTTACCAAATGTAAAAACCCGCTTAGCTTTCTGACTTCGTCTTTATAGTTGCTGAATTGCAGCGTATAATAATAAACTCCCTCCGGCGCTTTTCCACCGTTATTGGTTGTGCCGTTCCATGAGCCGTCAACGCTGTTCCAGCCCGCAATATCCTCGCCCCATCGGTTATAGATATTGATGTGCAATGTTTTTATTCCGAAAGATTCAGGGGCGAAATTATCGTTGATACCATCGCCGTCCGGGGTAAAGATATTTGGTACATGAAGCTCGCATACATCGCGTTTCACCTCAACGGAATCTGAAGCGGTGCATCCCCATTCGTTGCTTACAATCACATAATATGTTCCTTCATCTTTAGCGGTAAATGTCGAATCAGTTGAATTATCCTGCCATAAATAGCTTGAATAGTTATGCCGGGCATGAAAAGTTACCGTCATGCCATGGCAAACAGAGGTATCGTTTCCAAGCGTAACTGTTGGTTTTGGATGTACCACGATGGCAAGTGAATCATTCGGAGCTTTGCAATTGCTGACTTTAAAGGCAAGGAAATAGGTTCCATTTTGTATGGCTGAAGCATTTAAAATAAGGGGATTTTGTACATTGGCAGTAAATGAATGAGGTCCTGTCCATTGATAAACGGCTCCGGGAATGGTATCACTGTACAGGTTGAGTGTATCGCCTTCACAAACCGGCTTATTATATGACAGGTTTGGGGACGAAGGAATCGGGTGAATGAGCATTTGCGCATTATCCGGAGGACTTGAACAGCCGTTTAAGGAAACGGTCAGGGTAAATGTTCCTGAATCTACTGTTGTTACAGAATATACAATGATGTTCTGCTGTGCTGAATTGAATCCGTTGGGACCAGTCCAATTATACATTGCATTTGGAATTGTATCAGCGATGAGTTTCATGGTATCGCCAACGCAAAGGGGGCTGTTGTTGCTGATATGCGGCAAAGGAGGATTGGGATTGATGATAACCGAAACTGTATCGGCAGGGCTTGCACAACCGCTGACACTTACACTTAGGGAATAAGCGCCTGCATTTGCGGAAGAAGCATTCGGAATAACAGAATTTTGAGCGTTGGAATGATAACCTCCCGGACCTGTCCATGTATAAATTGCATTGGAAACTGTCGGTGTTGATAGTATCAAAGTAGAATCCATACATAATGGACTGTTTGATGTAAGTTGTGGTAAAGATGGAGTGTGTATAACAATCACTGAAACAGGAATCCTTAAACTGTTGCAATTTGTTCCTGCTGTTTGAGCATAGTAAATGGCAGTGTCGTTTAAAACAGGTGTTGTAAAAGTTGTTCCGCTTGCTAAAGTTGTTCCTCCGGTGACAGTATCAAACCATTGAACTGTTCCGGTGGAGGATGCTGTAAGGGTTGCTGTAAATCCTGAACAAATAGTAGTATCCGATATTACAGGCGCGGGAACGGGCGGATAGATAATAACATGATAGGGCAGTGATGCGCTGCCACAACCATTCAATGAATCAGTGAGGATATAAGTTCCTGAATCGGTAAGAGCGACAGGGGAAATTATAATGTCTTGTTGAACGGAACTGATACCGTTGTCCGATGACCAATGATAATGGGCATTTAACACACTGTCAGTTGTTAATATGAGTGAATCGTAAAAACAAAGCGGACTGTTCCCTGTAATAATCGGAGCGGGAGGATTGGGTTTAACAACGACCGTATCTTTAGCAACAGGACTTATGCACGGACCATTGGTAACAGTCAATAAATAAATACCTGAATCAGCAAGCGATACAACTGGTATCGCCGGGTTGAAAACACTGCTGTTGAACCCTGTCGGACCTGTCCATGAATAAATAACTCCAGGAATACTGTCAGTGGAAAGTGTAAGAGATGAACCGACGCAAACAGGACTATTGGAAATGATGTGAGGAACAGCAGAACCTGCATTCACATTAACCCTGAAAAGAACAAGCGCACTGTTGCAGGCAATTCCTGTTGCACGGGCATAATAAGTCGTGGTATCTGTTAATACAGGTGTTGTAAAGGATGAACCTGTTGCCAATAAAGTATCACCTGCAATTGAATTAAACCATTGAATTGTTCCGGTTGAGATTGCAGTTAGCATAACTGATTGACCTGAACATATCGTCGTATCATACCCAACAGGGGGGCTTACAGGAGGAGTAACACTTACAACAAAAGGGACTGAACTGGTTGAACAGGAATTAATGGAAACTGTAACCGTATAACTTCCCGAATCAGTTAAAGCGACCGGATTGAGCACAATATTTTGTTGAGTAGAAGTATAACCGTTCGCACCCGTCCATAAATAGGTTGCATGAACAATAGAATCGGTCATTATATGAAGGGTATCGCCTGCACAAACAGGACTATTACCCGTAATATTCGGCACGGGCGGCTTCGGCTTGATGGTAATGGTATCAGTTGCTGTAGGGCTGGTACAACCGTTTCCAATAGTAAATAATGAATAAACCCCTGAATCGGCAAGTGTAACATGAGGTATTACAGGGTTTTGCAGGTTTGATGTGAAACCTCCCGGACCAGTCCATGAATAAGTAGCGTTGGGAACGCTGTCAGTTGAAAGTATCAGCGTGGTATCAGCACAAACAGGACTATTGGTTGTGATGTGAGGTGCAAAAGAAGCAGGAAAGAATTTAACTTTAACAGGAACCCTGACACTGTTACAAATTGAACCTTTTGTTTGAACATAATAAGTTACTGTATCAACAAGGGTTGGGGAAGTAAAAGAAGAACCCGTAAACAAAAGCGTCCCGCCGGTTGAAGCATCGAACCATTGAATTGTATCGGTTGCGCTTGCTGTTAACGTAACGGCATGTCCTGAACAAATGGTGGTATCAGATATAACGAGCGGAACAGGAACAGCAGGATAATTATTTACAACCACGGCAGCGGACGTATTTGTGCAGCCATTTTCATCCGTAGTTGTTACGGTGTAAGTTCCCGGGGCATAAACAATCAGAACAGGGTTATAAGTATCTCCCGGATGCCAATCATAAGCTGACATACCACCGTTAGCCATTAGTATCACAGAATCGGTTGTGCAAATTGTAACAGGTCCTGTTACATTGATTTGTGCAAGAGGAGTTGCAACAGTTATCGTTATGCTTACATTCGTTACAATGTTGCATGAAGTGATGGAACAGTAATAAGTACCTGCGCTTGTAACCGAATTGGTTAAACCTGTTCCGCTCAAAGGTGATTGCCATTGAACAGCGCTTCCCGCATTGGTGGTAACTTCCAACAAAATAGAATCGCCCGCGCACATCATATCACCCGGATTAGGAGTAAGAAAAGGAGTGGAATATTGCCTTATTTCAACTGTGTTTGAAGTAAAAACACATCCACTTCCATCCGTGAAAACA
>Ga0207111_10172_pt2 | contig 11290 bp, 11 predicted proteins | sample Alteio_BWMinHeat_71_FD_153577 | JGI IMG/M metagenome (GOLD analysis project Ga0207111, IMG submission 153577) | Enriched cells from forest soil in Barre Woods Harvard Forest LTER site, Petersham, Massachusetts, United States -... | ecosystem: Environmental > Terrestrial > Soil > Temperate forest >... | reverse complement strand
TTCGCGGGCAGGGAAGGCTCGGACCGGAAAAAGGCGGGAGGCAATTCGGTACCGCCAAAACCGTTGGCGCCGTCGGCGGGGACGTAAATCGTGACGTCCGGATTGATCTTGAGGAGATATTTGAGTCCGGAAGCATGGTCGGTGTGACGATGGGAAATAATGACAAAGTCGAGTTTGGTAAGATCAACGTTGAGGGCCTTGACGTTGTGCTCGAAGATTTCAGGATTGTTGCCGGTGTCGAAGAGTATGCGCTGGCCATCGTGTTCAACGAGAGCGGAAAAGCCCCAGTCTTTGGTGACAGCTTTGTTATCGGAAAACGCGTCATAAAGGATCGTGACGCGATCCTTTGCGTGGAGTGCGGCGGGCAGAAAAAGCAGGGAAAACGCGGCAGCGAGCCGTTTCCATTTTCGAAGAGGCCTCATCTTCCACCTCCGGATTAATTTTGCGATCGAAATCAGTCGTCTTCACCGATGAGGATGGCGGCGCCGAGCACGGTGGTCCACAGGCCGCGCTTGTCGCCAACAGCGGATTGCGTGACGTTCATGGTGCGGACGATTTTGTTGGAGATGCGGTAGACCTCTTTTTTTTCGTCGAAGCTCAAGTCCGGGTCGAATTCCACGTTCAGAGTCGTGGCGAGCATTTCCGCCGCAAGTTCTTCGGCGTATTCGCCGGCGACTTCTTCCGTTTCGCCAAAAGAGTGATGTTCGGACAAATAGCCGTACATGGATTTGTCGCTAGGAAGTGCCAAGCCGATGCTTGCAGCAATCAGCCGGTGAGCTTCCTTGGTGGAATTTTCGCTGATGACCGTAAAAGCCACCTGGCCGGGCTTGATGTGCTTCAATCCTTCGCTGCGGGAGATCAATTTGCAGTTGGGAGGAAAAATCGATGAGACGCGGACGATGTTGCAGGCCGCAATGCCTGCGTTTCGGAGCGCGAGCTCGAAGCTCGAGAGTCTTTCGCGATGTTTACCGACGCCTTTGGTGAGGAAAATTTTCTTAGCGACGAACGCCATGGTGCCGGTTGGCCGTGCCTCCGTGAGTAGAATGAGCGCGAAAAAAAACTCGCAGTGGAAAAGTAACAAGAAGGTATTGCAGTGTCAAACGAATTCACGCCCCGCCGCGGAGCGCGGTGCACAAATGTGAATGGGAGATGAAAAGGTTGCGCCGATTATTCAGAAGTGATGTGCCGCAGCAACTTTCCGAGCGGCTTGCAGACCGCGAGGAGTTTTCCGAGATCGTCGGCGGTGAAATCCGGGCCGGCGCTTGTTGCCGTGGCCCCTTTCCGGCTGATCTGAATGACGCCAATCACTTTTCCTTCGGCGAGAATCGGCGCACTGATGATTTTCTGGATGGATTCGGCAGGCTCAGCACTGATTTTCACCCCTTCGAACACGTTGGCATGGCGCGTGGCGATAAAATTGTTCTCGATTTCGGGGCGGCTGTCACGCGCGGTGCGCGCGGCAAGGGCGGAATTGCTGGAGAGAGGAATGAAACCGACATTCTTGAGCGCCTCTGGCACCAGGAAATGCAGATGCCGCCAGCGCGTCGAAACGCCCATGATGGCAACTTCATCTTTTCGCACGGAAAGTGTTTTGGCAATCTTTTCCGCCACGGAAACCAGGGAAAACTCCGCGTTACTGCCTTCTTCCGTGCGAAGGGCAGTCGCGATGCGTTCGAGTTCTGTGACTAGGCCGGAAGTTGTGCTCATTTGGGTAGACGTTATTTTTCGTGGATCGGCGGCCATCAGAGGGTTGGCCAGGCGGATCCCATCCGTCTGTTGCTATTTTCAAGCCATCGCCGCGCGGCAGCAAGAAGTATTCGAATCGTATGTGCCTGCTGAAAAAACAGTCTAACTTGCATCGCCTCATGCATGTCCCTATACTGATTTCGCCGCGATTTCTCTTCGCTCCTCTGGTGTCGCGTCGTGCGAACCGGCATGGACTTCCGCGGCGGAGAGGGCATGTCCGCAACGGAAACCCAGCCTGATTCCAGTTATCTCCTCAGAAAGCTTCATTCTTTTACCGGCATCCTTCCCGTTGGCGCATTTCTTGCGGAACATTTCTGGTCGAACAGCGCAGCGTTGGTAAGCCGCGCGAAATATGACGCCACGTCACAGGATTTGCAGACCATTCCATTCCGCTTGCTGGTGGAATGGTGCGGTATTTTTCTTCCCATGCTTTTTCATGGCGGGTACGGCGTTTACATCTGGTGGAAGGGCAAATCAAACGTCTCCGCCTACCCGTGGGTAGGGAACTGGCTTTACACCGTGCAGCGCTGCACCGGATTGATCGCCTTTGCTTACATCGGATGGCATTTGTACACGGAGAGGTGGCTCACCCACGGCAAGTCCACATATGCAAGTGTAGAGCAGGATATGCAGAATCCCTGGTACCTGGCCTTTTTTACCGTTGGCGTGCTGGCATCCTCGTTCCATCTCGGCGCAGGCATTTGGAATTTCGCCTGCAAGTGGGGGCTGGCTGCGACAGTGAGAGCGCAGAAGGCGGCGGGACGCTTTGGCGCACTGGTGGGAGTGGCATTCGGTGTCGTGGGTGTCCTGATTATTCTCAGTTTCCGGTTCAACTGGCATCCATTTTCCGCTTATCTGCCAAACAAATGAGACCGCCAAAAATTATCGTCGTGGGTGGTGGTCTGGCCGGACTGATGGCTACAATTCGCGTAGCCGAAGCGGGCGTGCCGGTTGATTTGTTTTCCATCGTGCCGGTTAAACGGTCGCATTCGGTCTGCGCGCAGGGCGGGATTAACGCAGCGAAGAATCAGAAGGGCGAAGGCGATACCACCGCGAAGCATTTTGACGACACGATTTACGGCGGCGATTTTTTAGCCAATCAACCGCTGGTCAAGCGCATGTGCGAGGCCGCACCGGGAATTATCGATCTGCTCGACCGCATGGGCGTGATGTTTAACCGCACGCCGGAAGGGTTGCTGGATTACCGGCGCTTCGGCGGCACGCTCTATCACCGCACGGCGTTCGCAGGTGCAACGACGGGACAGCAACTGCTCTATGCGCTCGATGAACAGGTTCGGCGACACGAATCCGAAGGTAAAGTCAAAAAGTTTGAAAGCTCGACGTTCTTGTCGGCGGTGATTGACGAAGGCGGCGTTTGCCGCGGCATCTGCGCGATGGACCTGCGCTCGATGGAAGTAAAGACCTATCCAGCTGACGCGGTGATTTTTGCGACGGGCGGGATTGGCGCAATTTTTGGACGGTCCACAAATTCAGTGGTGTGCACTGGGTCGGCGCAATCGGCGCTTTTGCAGCAGGGCGTGGATTACGCCAACGGCGAGTTTATTCAGGTGCATCCGACGGCGATTCCGGGCGAAGACAAATTGCGGCTGATGAGCGAATCCGCTCGCGGGGAAGGCGGGCGCGTGTGGGTGCCGCGGAATCCCGCCGATAAACGAGCGGTGAAAAGCATCCCGGAAGCCGAGCGGTTTTATTTTCTGGAAGAGTGGTATCCGAAATACGGCAATTTAGTGCCGCGCGATATTGCCACGCGGGCGATCCACCGTATCGTATATCAGGAAAAACTTGGCATCGACGGGCAGCCCGCGGTTTATTTGGACGTGACGCACATCCCGCGCGAGACGCTGGACCGCAAACTGGAAGGGATTCTGGAAATCTACGAGAAATTTTGCGGCGTTGATCCCCGCGAAGAGCCGATGAAGGTTTTTCCCGCGATGCACTACACCATGGGCGGGATCTGGGTGAACGGCGAGGATCAGGCCACGAACGTCCCAGGAATTTATGCAGCGGGCGAATGCGAATACCAATATCACGGCGCGAACCGGCTGGGGGCAAACTCGCTGGTGTCCTGTATTTTTGGCGGTGGCCTGGCTGGGCCGGCGGCAGTGAAGTATGCCCGGAATCTCCAGGGGGGAGCGGAGTCTGCGGCGTCAACCGTGTTCGACCGTGAGATAAAACGCCAGGAGGAGAAAAATCAAGCGCTGATTTCGCAGCAAGGTTCGGAGAATCCCATCACGATTTGGCGCGAACTGGGCGACATCATGACGGAACACGTCACGGTGACGCGCATCAACAAAAATCTTGAGAAAGCGGACGCCCAGATTCGAACGCTGCAGGAGCGCTACAAGAAAATCAATCTCAGCGATCGCACGCGGTGGTCCAACCAGACGCTTAATTTTGCGCGCGAATTGGAAAACATGATTATCCTGGCGCGCGTCGTGACCGTGGGCGCGCTGGCGCGCAACGAGTCTCGCGGAGCGCACTACAAGCCGGAGTTTCCGGATCGCGACGACGCCAAGTGGCTGAAGACCACGCGCGCCAAGTGGGTGAAGAACGAAGTTCAGCTCTCGTATGAGCCGGTGGATATTTCGCAGATCACGCCGCGGCCACGCCGTTACGACGCAGCGAAGTAAAGAGAATTCAGACGGAGCGCAAGAAGGTTTATGGCAGACGCAAAACAAGTGATCGTCAAGGTGAAGCGGCAGACGGGACCGAAAGAAGCGGCGCGCTGGGAAGAGTTTTCTCTGAAGTGGCGCCCTTCCATGAACGTCATCATTTGTTTGCGGGATATTGCCGAGAATCCCGTGACGCGCGACGGAAAAAAGACGACGCCCATCTCTTATGATTCGAATTGCCTGGAAGAAATTTGCGGCTCCTGCGCGATGCTCATCAACGGCAAGGCGCGCATGGCGTGTTCCGCACTGGTGGATAAGCTCGAGCAGCCCATTCGAATTGAGCCGCTATCCAAATTTCCACTGGTGCGAGATCTCACGGTCGACCGGCAGTTTATGTTCGAAAGCTTGAAGCGCGTGAAGGCCTGGATTCCCATTGACGGCACGTACGATCTGGGCGAAGGGCCGCGCGTTTCGCCGGAGATTCAGGAGCAGGGCTATCCGCTTTCGAATTGCATCTCCTGCGGAAGCTGCCTGGAAGTTTGTCCGCAGGTTAATGAGCACAGCCAGTTCGTGGGAGCGGCGATCATCAGCCAGGTGCGGCTCTTCAACCTGCATCCCACTGGCGCGATGAACAAGCACGAGCGACTCGCCGCCGTGATGGGCCCCGGCGGTATCCAGGATTGCGCCAACGCGCAGAACTGCGTGCACGCGTGCCCCAAGAACATTCCACTGACGGAATCGATCGCCGCGGTCAACCGCGACGCGTGGAAACAGGCGCTTCTCGGCTGGCTGGCAGGGTAGGTTCTCTTCGCCATTTGCGAGGAGCAAAAATGGGATCGAGATTCGTCCGGTAGCAGGTGTGACGGCGGAACGACAGAGACACCATTTCGCCCAGAATCCTAGTAGTCTATTGCGCAACGGAATCGCCCGCTAAGACGCCACATCCAACTGCCCCGGATACAATTGCCGCATGGAGACTTTTCTTCGGAATGGCCAGTCCGCGGCCATGGACTCGGAGTCACGATACTCACAAACGGCTGCCCTTGCGCAAGAATTGCCGGATTCCAGTTTGCGTAGTGATCCATCAAGAGAGAGATCTGTTCTGTCCCGAATTCTCGATCGTCCGGCCATCTCTGCGGTAATTCTCGGAGCCGTGGGGCTGTCGCTCTTCCTGGCCGGAATTAGCAGACCGGCAATCCTGTACTACGACGAGGGATTTTTTGTTCCCGAGGCCAGGACTTTTCTGTATGGGGCACCGGATCCAAATTCGCTGCTTCACTCCTTGGCGAAGCCCCCATTGGGGAAGATGATCATGGCGTTGGGTATGAAAGCTGTCGGGGATAACCCTGTCGGCTGGCGAGTTGCGGCTGCGTTGTGCGGCGCGCTGACCTTGGTGGCCGTCTATTTTTGGGCACTTCTGCTTTTGCGCGATTCTCGCCTCGCTTTTCTTGCCGCCGGTCTGACGCTGTTCAATAATTTTCTCTTCGTCATGTCGCGCGTCGGCATGATGGATGCCTTTTTGATGTTCTTTCTAATGTGGAGCTTGCTGGCATACACCGCGGCCATTGCCCTGGATCTGGGCACAGGCAGGCGCAGGATTCTCCTCATTTGCTCCGGTGTTTTGATGGGGCTGGCGGGCGCCTGCAAGTGGAACGCAATCGACAGTCTCGCGGTTCTTCTGCTTGTGAGTTTCGCGCTGCTCTGGGTGGCACGCCGCGCACGCGCGGATTCGAACTCGCCGCTTTCCCGGCCTGCACACAGCATGCAACAAATCGGTCTCCCGGCGCTGCTGCTTAGCCTGGCCGTGGCGCCCTTCGCTTCTTACCTTCTCACTTATTGGCCGCTGTGCCGGATTCTTCACCTGCGATTTGGCGTTTATGAATTGCTGGACCTGCACCGTATTGGCTGGCACATCTGCACTACTTGGCTCTCGAACCCCGCCATTGCTTCCGCTTGGTATAGCTGGCCGTTAAGTTTGAGCCCGCAGCGGGGGCTTTCCTATTTGATTGGCAATCCCGTTGTCGCGTGGGGCGGATTGGCAGCGCTGGCGGTGTGTGTGTGTCGTATGTGGAAGACCGTGGCCTTGCCCGAGGGATTGGTGCTTCTTCTTTTCGCCGCAAATTTTTTTCAATGGGCGGTGACTCCCGAAAAAGGCCTTTTTTATTATTATTACTACCCGGCGGTAATGATGCTGGGAGTGGCCATCGCCGTCGCGCTGCGCGGTCTGCCGCGCAGGGTCTTCGGCGTGCGGGTCAGTATGGTTTTGTTGCTTGCCGCTGTCATCGTTTTCTTGCGATGCTATCCCCAGATGGCGCACCTGGAGTCTCCTTGGGACTGCGCGCTTGGGTGCTGGTCCTAGGAGGCTGTTGCTGGGAATTGTTCCGCGCCATGCCGATCCTTAAATTTCGGCCGTGTCCCCGTTCAATTCCGTTTACAATCGATGCTTCGCCCTTGGGGGGAAAATGCTTCGTACCGCAGTGGTAGCAATCGTGTGGGTTTCTGCTATGGGAATTGTTGGCCTTGGTATGTCCTCCGGTGCGCTCACGGAGAAGGCGCGCAAGCTGCATTTTTCCTCGATCGTTGTGGATACCCATGACGACACGACGCAACGATTCCTTGACGGCAAGTTTGACCTTGGCACGCGCAGTGCCACGGGCAGTATTGACATACCGCGGATGCGCGAGGGCAATCTCAGCGCGATTTTCTTTTCCATTTGGATGCCCAGCAAAGTGACCGGCCCAGAAGCGGTAGATCGCGCACTGATCCAGATCGACGCGGTGCGCGAACAGGTCCGCAAACACCCCAACGACCTCGCACTGGCTACGACAGCGGCGGAAATCCGGGAAGCGCGGAAGCAAGGCAAGATTGCCGCGCTCATGGGCGTGGAGGGCGGGCATATGATCAACAGCGACCTTGGCGTGCTGCGCAGTTACGCCGCGCTGGGCGTACGCTACATGACGCTGACGCACAGCGGCAATGACGAGTGGGCGGATTCTTCGACCGACAAGCCCGCGCACAACGGATTGACGTATTTCGGCAAAGATGTCGTGCGCGAAATGAATCGCCTGGGCATGATGGTGGACATTTCGCATGTCAGCGACAAGACGTTTTACGATGCGCTGGAAGTCAGCAAGGCGCCGCTAATTGCTTCGCATTCCTCCTGCCGCTCGATTTGCGATGCTCGCCGCAACATGACCGACCAAATGATGAAGGATCTAGCTGCAAAGGGCGGGGTGATCCAAATCAATTATCACGTGGGCTTTCTCAGCCAGGAATTCCTCAATGCCGAAGTGGCGAATCCCGAGCTGAACAAGGGGATCGCCGCGGAGGTCGCCAAGCGCTGCGGTGACAACGAGGGCTGTCAGCTGATCGAAGGCGACCGCATCACGCGCGAGTACGTGGAGCAGGGCAAACTCCCGCGCGTGGACTACACCAAAATCATCGAGCACATCGATCACGCGGTGAAGATCGCCAGTGTGGATCACGTGGGGCTGGGCTCGGATTTCGACGGCGCCAATATGCCCTACGGCATGGAGGACGCCACCAAGCTTCCGGTGATCACCGAAGCCCTGCTGAAAAAGGGCTATTCCGAAGGTGACGTGAAGAAGATTCTCGGAGAAAACACCTTGCGGGTAATGGCCGAAGTCGAGCGCGTCAGCCGCGAGCTGAATGCCCATAACTAAGACCGCAGCAAAGACTCTAAGACGAAACTAGGGAGGCGCTAAGAAATGAAACGTGCGATATGGCTTGTGGCCGTTGTGGGATTTGCAATGCTGATTTTGGGTTGCAAAGGGGACGAGAAGAAGGCGGAAGCTCCTCCTCCAGCGGCGACCAAAGCCGAAGCACCGACGCCCGCTGCAACGACCCCGCCGGGGCAGCCGGAAGCAGCCGCCACTGTTCCTGCCGAAGCCCCGCGCGCAGGTTACGACCATGCACTTCTTCGTCCGGCAATGCTCAAGGAGAAAGCGCCGGAAACCTACCAGGTCAGATTTGTCACGACGCGCGGCGATTTTACCGTTACCGTGCATCGCGGCTGGGCTCCCATCGGCGCCGACCGCTTCTACAATCTGGTAAAACACCACTTTTACGACAATGCCAGCTTCTTCCGCGTGGTGCCCGGGTTTGTCGTGCAGTTTGGGATCAGCGCGTATCCGCCCGTGTCGGCAGCCTGGGAAGACGCCAATATCATGGACGAACCGGTGGTGGGGAGCAACAAGCGCGGCTACCTGACCTATGCGAAAACGAGCAGGCCAAACACGCGGTCGACCCAGATCTTCATCAATCTAAAGGACAACGCCGGGCTGGACGCTCAGGGGTTTTCCCCGTTCGGCGTCATCGATGCCCAGGGGATGAGAGTGGTTGAGATGATGTACGACCAATATGGGGACAGCACCCCGGATAATTTCCAGGATCTGATCACCAAGGCCGGTAAGCCCTATCTTGATAAGAACTGGCCAAAGCTGGATTCCATCAAGACCGCCACCGTGGTGGGGGAGGCCGCCCCCAAGGCCGCGCCATCGGCTAAGCAGCGCTGATAATTTGGAGCTCCCATTGATTACTTTTTTCGATGGAACGCATCTAACCTTTGTAGGTCGAACCTTTTGACAGGGGACGGCCGGGGAAGTATTCTTCCAATTGATGAGGACCTGCTGCCAGAACATGTGTTGCCCGTGCACGCAAAACGCTGCGTGTCGCATGACACTCATCTCTGGCCAGAGGAGTTTCCGGACTTAGCTGTAGCTTAATCAAAAAGTTCCGAAGCCCACGTGCCAGAGCCGCTGGTAACGTGGGCTTTTTTGTTTTTGGACCAGACATTTTCAGGGCGTCGGACCCGGGAGTCGCAATTATGGCCGTAGCAACCTTACCCGAAGTCGAAGAACGACACAGCCGCGAGGCGATTGAAGCGGAAATCAGCCGCTTTGAAGAGCGCGTCCAGCAATTGCAGAGTGGCGAGATCACTCCGGAACAGTTCCGGCCGTTCCGCTTGAAGCATGGCACTTACGGCCAGCGGCAGCCGGGATTCCAGATGCTTCGAGTCAAGGTTGCGGCTGGGGCGCTCAAGTCTGATCAGTTGCGAGGTTTGGCAGACTTGGCCGACGAATACTCGACGGGGCGCGGCCATCTGACCACGCGGGAAAACGTTCAATTCCACTTTGTGAAGCTCGAAAAGGTAGCCACAGCGATGCGGCTGCTGGCTGATGCGGGGCTCACGACGCGAGAGGCTTGCGGCAACACCGTGCGCAACGTGACCGCCTGCCCGGTAGCGGGGATTTGCCCGGGTGAAGCGTTTGACGTCACTCCTTATGCGCTGGGAGTTTCGCGCTATCTTTTGCGCCATCCCGATTTCCATGATCTACCGCGCAAGTTCAAGATTGCTTTCTCCGGCTGCGAAAACGACGGCGATTGTGCCGTTGCCGGGATTCATGATGTAGGGCTTATCGCGCAGGTCCGCGAAAACAACGGCACAGCACAGCGGGGTTTCAAAATTTTGGTCGGCGGGGGCCTAGGAAGTTTGCCGACCGAGAGCGCCGTGCTTGCGGATTTTCTGCCCGAAGAAGAACTGCTCCCCACCATCGAAGCGGTCCTACGGGTCTTCACGGAAACAGGCAATCGCAAGAACAAACTCCTGGCGCGGCTGAAGTACGTCTTGCGCGCCAAGGGCATCGAAGAGTTTCGCCGCCTGGTAGCGGAGAAGCGCAAGGTTTCGACGGCCCCCGCACAGAAATTCGTGGTGCCCTCGCCGATCCAGCCGGCGCTGGTGACCATCGCCCCGGCCCCGTTATCCAGTTCCGCGGCGGTTTCGCGGCCCGATCCGGAGTACGACCGCTGGACGGAATCCAACTTGATGTCGCAGCGTCAAGCCGGCTACGGCGCGATCTGGATCAAGCTGCCGGCAGGAACGTTTTATAGCAATCAGATGCGCGGCCTGGCAGTCGTTCTGGAAAAGAACGAATTGACCGGCGTGCGCATTGCCGTGAATCAGGATCTGGTCATCCCCTGGGTTCCCTTTGACCGCGTGCGCGCCATCTATAACGACCTCCACGAGCTCGATTTGGCCACCACCGGGGCGCGCACCATCTCCGATGTAACCGGGTGCCCGGGCGCCACGACCTGCAACCTCGGTATCACGCGTTCGCTGACGCTGGCGGAGGTGCTCTCACGCGAGCTGAACGGCTATAGGGATCCAGAAATTCAAAAACTCCGCATCAAGATCAGCGGCTGCCCCAATTCCTGCGGGCATCATCACATCGCGGATATCGGTTTTTATGGAAACGTACGGAAAATCGGGGAACAGCAGGCGCCGTACTACCAGCTTTTGTTGGGCGGCAAGGTGGATGCGCACGGCGTGCGCTTTGCACGCCAAATCATGGCCGTGCCCGCGCGGCCGATTCCCGCGATCATTCGCGAGCTGCTGGCGTTTTACCAGCACGACCGCCGCGCCGCCGAGACCTTCTCGGATTGGGCGGGCCGCACGCCGGACAAAACCATCAGTGAGCGGCTCCGGCCATTTGCCGATGTGAACAGCTCGTCCGAAGACATTTTTGTGGATTGGGGCGACACGGAGACCTATTCGCTGAAGCTCGGCCGCGGAGAGTGCGTGGCATGAGCGGCAAGGTTTATCTCGTTGGTGCCGGCCCCGGCGACCCCGAACTCCTCACGTTAAAAGCGGTGCGCATGCTTGCTCAGGCCGATGTTGTTCTCCACGACGCGTTGGTCAGCCGTGAAGTTCTGCAAATGATATCCCCGGCTGCGGAGGTCATCGACGTTGGCAAGCGCGCCGGCCGGAAATTACTCACCCAAGATGAGATTAACGCGCTGGTGGTTTCTTATGCGCAAACGCGAAAGACAGTTGTTCGCCTGAAAGGCGGCGATCCGTCCATCTTCGGCCGCGCTGGCGAGGAGATTGAGGC
>Ga0207111_10299_pt1 | contig 11300 bp, 12 predicted proteins | sample Alteio_BWMinHeat_71_FD_153577 | JGI IMG/M metagenome (GOLD analysis project Ga0207111, IMG submission 153577) | Enriched cells from forest soil in Barre Woods Harvard Forest LTER site, Petersham, Massachusetts, United States -... | ecosystem: Environmental > Terrestrial > Soil > Temperate forest >... | reverse complement strand
GGCCAAAAATCCGAGCTGCCCTTATTTTTGAAAAACACGTAATCCCCCACTTTAATATTCACCGTATTGGGCGTAAACTGGCTGCCGTCGTAATCTACTTCCACAACCTGGACGTTAGGAGCCGCCGTTTCTCCGCCGGTTGTATCTTTAGGCGGGGTATAATCGGCACCGGTTTTGCCCTTTACATTGGTTTGGGTGGTTGTAGCGGCTGGGCTGGGGCCGGCCTGCGACTGATCTTGGGATTGGCTGTTTCCGTCTGCCGGGGCCTGGGCCTGCTTGTGGAAGTAAAAATACGCTCCCGCGCCCGCGGCGACCAAAATTAAAACGATTATAATTACGGCACTTTTTTTCATATAGATTTTTTAATGATATAATTATAATAAGTATATCATAAAATCCTATGAGAAAAAAACTTCACGATGAATTCCCCAGCAAAGCCAAAAAGCGGGAAATAAAAAAACGCCCGCGCATGCGCGTCCACAGCCGCTCTTTAATTTTGGGCTCCAAGCACGCCGGCAAGAAACTGGCAAAACGATGAGGGCCTACAACCTACCCACTACAACCTACAAGCTGGTTGTTCTTGTCGGCCCCACGTCAAGCGGAAAATCCGAACTCGCCGTCAAACTGGCCAAACGCTTTAACGGCGAGATTATTTCAGCCGATAGCCGGCAAATTTACCGCCGTCTGGATTTGGGGACCGGAAAGGTTCCCGGACGCTGGCGTAGGACAAAAAATAACGGCCGTTATTTTTTGTCCTATTGGTATAAAGGCATAGGCCATCATTTAATAGATTTCGTAGATCCCAAGCGGCAATACTCGTCCGCGCTTTTTCAGCGCGACGCCAAAAAAGCCATTGCCAAAATTTTGCAAAGAGGCAAACTCCCCATTCTCTGCGGCGGCACTGCGCATTGGATAGACGCGCTGATTTACAATCAACCCTTGCCCAATGTTGAACCTAATTTAAAATTACGATTGAAGCTGGATAAAAAATCTGCTGATGGTCTTTATCGGCAGTTAAAAAAGCTTGATCCTGCCCGCGCCAAAACCATTGACCGACACAACAAGCACCGCCTAATAAGAGCTTTGGAAATAGTAATTGTAACGGGCAAACCGGTAGCTTCTCTGGCTTCCATCCCGGAATTTTCACTCCCCAGACTATCATCAGCAAGTGAAAATATCCGGGATCCAGACTTTAGAAAGAACCTGGATCCCGGCTCTCGAATACACTCGGCCGGGATAGAGCGCTATAATGTGCTTTGGCTCGGCATTAAAACTGATCAAAAAGCCTTATACAAAAAAATTGACGCCCGTCTAAAACAAAGGCTCAAAGCCGGATTGGTAAAGGAAGTAGCCGATTTACATCAAGCGGGTTTATCATGGAAACGCCTTGAATCCTTCGGCCTGGAATACAAATACGTCTCGCTTTTTCTGCAAAAAAAATTGAGTTACAAAGAAATGCTGAGCCAGCTATCATACGCAATAAAACACTACTCCAAACGCCAAATGACGTGGTGGAAAAGAAATAAAGAAATACAATGGATAAAAATCCGGGGTCAAGCTGAACGAAAACTAAAGCGATTCCTGGTTTAAAAAAACGCCTTATATAAGGCGTTTTTTAACTAAGTTTTCTTTTCAATATCTCATTTATAATCTGCGGGTTGCCTTTACCTTTTAATTCCTTCATAGTCTGCCCAACGAGGAAACCAAAAGACTTTTGCTCCCCGGCTTTAAAATCCGTAACCGCTTTTTGATTTTGATCAATAACCTTATCAATCGCCTCTTCTATTGCCAACTCGTCGCTCACCTGATGCAAGCCTAAATCGTCCACAATGCTTAATGGCTCGCCGCCCTTTTCATACATAACCTTAAACACGGTCTTGGCCGCACTGCCGGAAATTTTTGCCTGGGCAATCAATTTAATAAGCTCCGCGAAATTTTCCGCCGTGACTTGCGAATCAAGAGGGTTCTTGAATTCCTTATTTAAAGCCGCGGAAAAATCCTGCAAGCACCAGTTGGCCACGAGTTTTATGAGCTGATTTCTATCCAGCCCTTTTTCTTGTTCCAACCACTCGTCTATCTCGCTAACCACCTGCTCAAAATAATTGGCGAGTTCTTTCCAGTTTATTAAATTTTCCACGTCAGCCGCTGGCAAATTGAACTCCTCCAAAAACCTTGCGCGCTTTTGCGCCGGCAGTTCGGGCATTTCCGCGCGCAATTTATCCAAATATTCTTTTGTAAATTGCAAAACCGGCAAATCCGGCTCCGGGAAATAGCGGTAGTCGTTCGCTTCCTCTTTGGAACGCTGTTCAACAGTTTGCGACGATTTTTCATCCCAACCCATGGTCACCTGCTTGGGAGTTTTGCCTTCTTTAAGCATTTCCGTCTGCCGCGCGATTTCGTAATTTATGGCCGCCTCGGCAAATTTAAAGGAGTTGATGTTCTTGACTTCAACTTTATATTTTGGCAGCGATGTTTCGCCGGGTTTACGAACGCTAATGTTCGGCTCACAGCGCATAGTGCCTTTTTCCATGTCGCAATCGCTCGCGCCCAGGTAGCGGATAATGTTCCTGAGTTCCTGCAAAAACACTCTGCACTCTTCACCGCTCTCTAAGTCAGGCTCCGTCACAATTTCTAGAAGCGGACAACCGGCCCGGTTATAATCTACCAGAGAATAGGACAAACCTTCGGGGTGGATGTTTTTGCCCGCGTCTTCTTCCAGGTGCGCCCTGGTTATGCCGATTCTTTTTATTTTAGTTTTGCTCGTCATCGCGAGTGCAGCCGAAGCGATCTCGCCCTTGGAAGAGATTGCTTCGTCGGATGCACTCCTCGCAATGACAGAGAGGGCAATATCCAAGTGCCCATTTTTAGATATCGGCTGATCATACTGTGAAATCTGGTAGCCTTTGGGCAAATCGGGATAAAAATAATGTTTACGGTCAAACTTTGACCACTCATCAATCTGGCAATTCAAAGCCAGACCCACCATAGCCGCTAATCTTATGGCCTCACGATTTGCAACGGGCAAAGTTCCGGGCTGGCCAGTGACAATTTCGTCTATATTAGTGTTCGGCCTAACCTCGTCCGGATTATTGGGCGCCGGAGAAAACATCTTGCTCTTGGTGGCAAGTTGGACGTGAATTTCAAAGCCAATTACTGGCTGGTATTCTTTTGAGGAGTCAAAGATTTTCATTCGTCATTCCTAATTCATTATTCCTTATTCCAAGCTCGGATGTTTTTTATGCCAGTCAGTCGCCTGCTGGTAAGCGTAACCGACGTTAAAAACTTTTTGCTCGCCGAATTGCGGGCCGATTACTTGAATTCCGACGGGCAAACCATCCATGGAAGGCGTGTCGCCGTCAACGGGCCGGGAAAAGCCACAAGGGAAAGCCATGGCAGGCAGGCCGGCAAGAGATGAAGGGATGTGAAGCTGGTCGACAATGTAGCCAAATAACGGATCATCCGCCGCGTGCCCGAGTTTTTGCGCCACGCCCGGGTTGGACGGGCACATAAGCACATCTACTTTTTTAAAAATTTCTTCAAATTCGTTAATTATAAGCCTACGCACTTTTTGGGCTTTTTTATAGTAAGCGTCATAGTAACCCGCGCTTAAAACATAAGTGCCGGTTAAAATTCTGCGCTTGGCTTCGTCGCCAAAACCTTCGGCGCGGCTCTTCGTGTAAACTTGCAGCAAATCTTTGGCCGCTGATGTTACGTGGCCGTAACGAATGCCGTCGAATTTTGCCAAATTGGATGAGACTTCCGAAGGACAGATAATAGCATAAACTAAAGAGCCATACTTGGTATTGGGCAGGCTGACATCCATCAACTCCGCGCCCAAACCTTTTAGCACTTCTATGGCCTCCATAACTTTTTGCTTAACGCCTTCTTCCATGCCATCGATAAAATATTCTTTCGGGATGCCAATTTTTAGGCCCTTGATGTCAGGGTTGAGCTGGCCGGCATAGCCGGGCACCGGATGGTGCCCGGTGGTGGAATCTTTCTCGTCGCGCCCTGCCATTACCCCAGCCAAATGCGCGGCGTCCTTGGCCGAAAGCGCCATAACGCCCGGGCTGTCTAGACTGGAGCCCATGGCGATAACGCCGTAGCGGCTGACTCTGCCGTAAGTCGGCTTCCAGCCGGTAATGCCGGAAACCGAGGCCGGAAAACGGATGCTCCCTCCGGTCTCTGTTGCCAAAGCAAAAGACACAAGACCTGCCGCTACCGCGGATGTAGAACCCGAAGAAGACCCGCCGGGCATGCGCGTTGTGTCCCAAGGGTTGCACGAAGGGCCATAGCCGGAGGTTTCGCCGCTGGAGCCGTGCGCGAACTGATCCATATTAGTTTTGCCAACTAGCACGGCTTTTTGCTCTTTAAGTTTAGCAATGACCGTTGAATCGTAAGGCGGAATGTAGTTGTCTAAAATTTTGCTTGCTGCCGTGGTGCGCACGCCCTTGGAGCAAAACAAGTCTTTGGCTGCGTAAGGAATGCCGCAAAGCAAAGGGTTTTCACCCGGGCTGGCAATAAAATCGTCGGCAGCCGCGGCCTGCTTAAACGCCTCTTCTTGGGTCACGGTTAAAAAAGAATTTAAATTTTTATCGAGCGCCTTAATCCGCGCCAAAAAATACTTCGTCAGTTCAACCGACGAAACTTTTTTTTCATCGAGCAGTTTTCTAAGCTCAGTAAGTTCTAGGAATTCGTATCGCATGATTTTACGATTTTACGAAGTACGAACGGATACGAACTTACGAAATCAAAATTTAAAAGGCTATTATGTTCTTCGTAAGTTCGTAAAAATTTCGTACTTCTTAAATTACAATATCGCTTTTACCTTGTAATACCCGTCCTGAATTTCCGGCGCTTGGGAAAGTATCTGTTCAATATTCTCCGCTTCCACCGCCTTATCTTCCCGCTGCACGTTCACCAAACCCGTAACCTGCGAAACTTCTTCTAAACCGGAAACGTCAACCTGCTTGAGTTCATCCACATAATCCAAAACCGTGGAAACTTCAACTCTGAACTTTTCCACTTCTTTTTCGCTTAACTCAATGCGCGCGAGTTGCGCTATTTTTATAACTTCTTCTTTGGTTAGCATGGCAGAATTATACAAAAATTGACAAGATTGATCAAGATTGACATGAATGACAAGAATTAACATAAAATCTTGTTCAATCATTTAAATCTTTTAAATCATGTCAATCTATTTCTCCCTGCTGCTCCAGCCGCAAAAATATGGCGCTCAGCAGCTGCCGTTTAATTGCGCTCTGGCTCTGCTGGAAAAGCTTGCGACCTTCCAAAATAAAGTCAATAAGCGGGTCCTGCGAAGCGTAAGAAAACAAGTTGGCTTCTTCTTTCAGCACATCCATAAGTTCCAACTGGCTGCTCCATTGGTTGTCTATAATTTCCAAAACCAAATTCTGGGCCGCGGAGTAGACTTCGGGGTCTTTTTTTATCTTTAACGCCAAATTTTCCAAATACTTATAGAGTTTCTCTTCGGCCGCGCTTAAATTTACCTTTGCCGGTTCTTTATAGAATGGGTTAAACCACTCATTCATCACGTCCGGTTTGTTGCCCCCCGGCCTTAACCCCAAAGATTTTTCTATTTCCTCGGGGCTCGCCTCTATGTGGAAAATTTCCCGCGCCTCTTTGGCAATAAGCCTACTGTCGCGCAGTTCCAAAATTTCGTCCAAAGTTTCGCGGATTGCCCGCTTTAAAAAGGCCAAAAAATTCGGCTCGTTTTCCAGCAAACTGTCGCGTAAATCGTAAATGAACTTTCGTTGGAAGCTGGCGACGCTGTCGTATTTATACAAATACAGCCTGGAATCCAAATTTTTGCTTTCCACAAAATCCTGGGCTTTCTTAAAGGCCGCGTCCAGCCCTTCACCCGAGACGTATTCGTCTTCGGGGATGTCGTAAGCCTCCATTATGTCAATAATTTTTTCACTGCCGAACAGCTGCATAATTTCGTCTTCCATGGAAACCAGGAAAAGCGATTCGCCCGGCTCGCCCTGCCGCCCGCTTCTGCCCACCAGCTGGTCGTCTATGCGGCGCGATTCGTGCCTTTCCGTGCCCAGCACATATAGCCCCCCCCAAGTTTTCTACGGCGTCACCCAGTAAAATGTCAGTGCCGCGTCCGGCCATGTTGGTGGCCACGGTTATCATGCCGCTTTGGCCGGCTTTGGCAATTTTTTCGGCTTCGGCGCGGTGGTCTTTGGCAGTAAGCATTTGGTAGGGAAAATTGACCTCTTCGAGCAAGCCGGCTACCAGGTGCGCGGTTTCCACATTGCGCGAACCAATAAGCAGGGGCTGGCCTTTTTTGTAAATCTGCTCCACCTTTTTCATCAGCCCCATAAATTTGCCCTTTTGCGTCTTAAAAAACAAGTCGTTATGGTCAACGCGGATAAGCGGCATGTTGGTGGGAATCTGGATTACCTCCAGCTTGTAAACTTTTTTGAACTCATCCCTCGCGCGCATGACCGTACCGCTCATGCCCGAAAGCTTTTCGTACATGGGGAAAAAATTCTGGAAAGTTATGCTCGCCTGGGTTTTGTCGGCTTCCTTAACTTTTACGTGCTCCTTGGCTTCTATGGCCTGGTGCACGCCATCGGTAAACCTGCGTCCCGGGAGCACCCGGCCCGTGAACTCGTCTACAATTTCAATGCCCTCGTCGGTAATAATGTAGTCGCGGTCTTTTTCAAAAATAACTTTGGCCTTAAGGCAAACATCCAGATAAAAAACGTACATGGGATTTTCCTCGGAAAAAACCGAACTGCCCAACAGTTTTTCCACTTTATTCAGGCCTTGATCCGTCATGGATACGGCCTTTTTTTGATAGTCGACTTTGTAGTCCGCGTCTTCTTCCAGCTTTTCTACGATTTGGGTAAACAAATCATAAAAATTGCGTTCTTCCTGCACGGGCATGGCAATAATCAGCGGCGTGCGCGACTCGTCAATAAGGATGCTGTCAATTTCGTCGACGATGCCAAAAAAGAGCGAGTGCTCTTTGCGTAAAACCCTCTCTCCGCGGTTAAAAACCAAATTGTCCCGCAAATAGTCAAAACCAGCTTCCTGGTTGGTCACGTAAGTTATGTCGCTGGCATAAGCTTTGCGGCGGGCTTCGTTCTCCATCGCGGAAGTTACGTAGCCTGTGGTCAGCCCCAAAAAGTCGTAAAGCTTGCCCATCCATTTCGCGTCGCGTTCGGCCAAATAATCATTGGTGGTAATTAAGTGCACGCCTTTGCCCAAAAGGGCGTTGGTGTAAACCGGCATGGTCTCGGTTAAAGTTTTGCCTTCCCCGGCCTTCATCTCCGCCACCCGCCCGGAATTTATGACCAGCCCGGCTAAAATTTGCACCGGGAAGGGCGACTGCTTAAGCACGCGCCGCGCCGCTTCGTTGACCACGGCAAAAGCCTGCACTACAACGCTGTCCAAAGTTTTGCCCTTACTCAAGTCGTCCTTAAAAGCCAACCCTGCCAGGCGCAGCTCTTTGTCGCTCCAGCCTTGCAATTCCTCGCGCTCGCGCACTATCAGTTTGACGCGGTATTCCAAATCAGCCAAAGCCCAGTTGTCTATGGCTTTATTAATACCGTCTTTTAAATCGTCAATGATTGACATAACTAAATTTCCATCCTCAAGTTGGTCTGTAGTGCGCCGATTTATCGGCTTTAGAGGGTGGTTGGTTTTTATTTCTTGATGATATTTTACGTTCAAATTATACCATAAAAAATTTGTTTATGCTATAATCAAACTATCTTTGTAAAATTAAGCAACAATAAATAACTATATGGTATTTGTATACATTATATTAGCGATTGTCATAATCCTAATATTCCTATATAACGGCCTGGTTAGAAGCCGCAACCAGGTGGATGAGGCCTGGAGCGATATTTCAGTGCAATTAAAGCGCAGGTACGACCTTATTCCGAATTTGGTGGAAACGGTTAAGGGCTACGCCGCGCATGAATCCGGCGTGTTTGAAAAAGTCACGGCCGCGAGGACTGCGGCCATGGGCGCGGGTTCGCTTGATGATAAATTGGCAAAAGAAAATGCTTTATCGGGCACATTAAAAAGCCTGTTTGCCGTGGCCGAAGCCTACCCGGACCTTAAAGCCAACCAGAACTTTTTGCAATTGCAAAACGATTTAACAGATACGGAAGATAAAATCCAGGCCGCGCGCCGCTTTTACAACGGCAACGTGCGCGACTACAACACCAAAATCCAGCAATTCCCGGGCAGCCTCTTTGCCGGCATATTCGGTTTCACCAAAAAAGATTTCTTTGGGATTGACGAAAGCGGTCCGGAGGCACAACCTGTAGCTGTGAAATTCTAAGGCCGCTAATATGGGCAAATGGATTATCGCGTTATTACTTGCCTCTCCTTGGTTTGTCGCAATAGGATTGACGATTAATAATCTTTCATTTCTTAGCAAAGCACAGACTACTATAGGAAAAATTGTAAATTTTCAGTCACAAACCAATTATAATTCTACCCATAATATCTCCGAAGGTGCGCCAAATTTGCCAACGACCACCTATTATCCGATTGTAGAATTCACGACATCTGACGGCAAACAAATTAAATTCAGCTCTGATACCGGTTTTTTGACCTCATTAAATACTTGGGGCCCTGCCTATCATTTTGGCGATGTAGTCCGTGTTGCCTATATTTCCGACAATCCGTACAATGCAAAAATAGACGACTTTGTGTCTTTGTGGATGTTCGTTTCAATATGCGGAGCTATGGGTTTAATTCTCTGGTTCCCCATTGTGCTGGCACTTATTGGCAAACATTATTACTACAAACAAAAACATCGTGAAGACCCAATAAATTTTCCCTAAATGCTCACCTACGATCTCATTAACAAAAACAAGCGCGAAAGCTGGATATTGATATTCAGCTTTTTAGTCGTTATTAGTTTGCTGGGGTTTGTGTTTTCCCAGGTTTATCAAAACTCCGCTATTTTGGTTTTTGCGGTAATATTTAGCGTAGGTTCGGCGCTTTTTTCCTACTACTTTGCCGACTCCATCACTCTTGCGGTTTCCAAGGCTCAGGAAGTGGACAAGGCTTCCAACCAACAACTTTATAACATAGTGGAAAATTTGTGCATTGCCGCGGGCATCCCCACGCCAAAAATTTACGTTATAGACGACAGCGCGCCCAACGCCTTTGCCACGGGCCGGGACCCCAAGCACGCGGTAATTTGCTACACCAGCGGAATTTTGCAAAAACTCAACAAAACCGAACTGGAAGGCGTTACCGCGCACGAGCTTTCCCACATTGGCAATTATGACATTCGCCTAATGACCCTGGTGGTGGTTTTGGTAGGCTTGATTGCCCTAATGTCCAACTGGTTTTTGCGCTTTTCCTTTTTTGGCGGCCGCAGAAGCAACAGCAAAGACAGCGGCAACGTTGGCATGATACTTTTTGCCGTTGGCATTCTTTTGGCCATTCTCTCCCCGCTAATTGCCACTTTAATTAAGCTGGCCGTTTCCCGCCAGCGCGAGTATTTGGCAGACGCCTCGGGAGCGCTGCTTACCCGCTACCCAGAAGGCCTGGCAACGGCTTTAGAAAAAATTTCCGCTGATTCGGTTCCGCTGGTGGAGGCCAACAACGCTACAGCGCATTTGTATATAGTAAACCCGTTTCATCAAGACCGAATGGAAGCAACTTCTTCCGGCCAACACGGCGGGCGCTCTTGGTTTGCGGGCCTGTTCAACACCCACCCGCCGATTGAGGACAGGATTAAAAGGCTGAGGGAGATGAACTTATGAAGCTCCCACCAGACTATCCAAGCGTTTATGAAATAAAGCCTCATTTAGAACGCGAACGAAAGCAAGGAGAAAAGGACAACTTTAAGCGGGGCGTATTTGCGCTCTTCGCAAAAGGGCTAAACCCTGAAACTATTTCCCTACAAGAGCATCTTTTGCCCTTACTGCCTAAAACAAGCGTCAATGCAAAACTAACTACCAGGATTAGCAACTTGTGCGGCATGGGCGTAAAACCAATGCTAAGATTTTACCATCAACAATTCAAAGAGCAAAACAAAGAATAATGGTTTAAATCATGCAGCGTAGCGGTAAATGCTAAAATACAAGCTTCGCAATCACCTCTCCCCTAAACCCGCGCGATTTTAAACGGTTGGCCAGTTTGGCTTTTTGTTTGCTGGAATCTTCGTCAAAGGTGCGATATTGCAATTCGTCTTCGTTGACGGATTTTTTTATCTCAAAACCTTCCTTCTTAAGCAAACGCTCGGCAATTTTTGTTTCTTCTGCAACTGACAATCCTTTGCCCAAGACCGCTTCTATAATTTCAGGCGGAACTTTCTTTTCCATGAATTTCTTTTTTATGCCGTAAAAACCAAAACTGCGGTAGGTCTTTAGGTTTTCCAAAAAAATTTCCGCGTACCTCTGGTCATCCAAATATTTATTTTCCTTTAGCCTTTCCAAAACTTCGTCTATAACCCGCTCGCTATAGCCGCGGGCTTTCATTTTAGTTAAGACTTCGCCCACGGTCCTAAGTTTTAAAGACAGCAAAAATACCGCATAGTCATAAGCATGCGCCGGATCTTGGGGCTTTTTAGTGGGTTTTTTTGGCTTAAACATAAGACCACAGATACACAGATATCGGCCAGATAACACAGATGACTGCATCTGTGCTTATCAGTGGCTAAAATTTGTGGTTAGCACTCTCTTGACAAGAGTGATAATTTGGCTATAATTTGAATATATGAGATAATTTTAGTGTAGCAAACAGGCTCATCCTTGCATAATTTTTACTTGTCATTGCGAGGAGTGCAGCCGACGAAGCAATCTCAAATAAGATTTTAAGAGATCGCTTCGGCTGCACTCGCGATGACAAACAGCTTATGACAAATTTTACTTACATCCTTGAACGTTTATCCTCCCGCGCCAAAAACGCGCTGATTATGGCGCAACTGGTCAGCGAGGAACTTAAGCACGACCATATTGGCACTGAGCATTTGCTTTACGGTGTAGTTTCGGAAAAAAGTTCCTTTGCCGCGGAAATTCTGGCCAAAACCAAACTGACTCCCGAAATAGTCAAACAGGAGTTAATTTTGGTAAACACCAACAATGCGGTCAACGCCTGGAAGCCCGTGCTTTCGGAAAATTTAAAGTCCGTAATAGAAAAATCGGCCATTGTGGCCAGCCAATACGGCTACCAGTTCATTGGCACCGAACATTTTTTGTACGGCCTGCTCAACGTGCCGCAAAACAAAGCCAAGGTAATACTTTCCAAATTGGGGATAGACATTTACGAACTGGAGCAGAACCTGCTTAATGTTT
>Ga0207111_10295_pt1 | contig 11472 bp, 5 predicted proteins | sample Alteio_BWMinHeat_71_FD_153577 | JGI IMG/M metagenome (GOLD analysis project Ga0207111, IMG submission 153577) | Enriched cells from forest soil in Barre Woods Harvard Forest LTER site, Petersham, Massachusetts, United States -... | ecosystem: Environmental > Terrestrial > Soil > Temperate forest >... | reverse complement strand
GTGGGAATGAAACCAGGGCAAATGTAGTACCAGATCCAATGAGTGTTCTGACTGCAATAAAAGATGTTATCGCATCATACTACAGCAAAAAATCATGGACGCAGCGACTGAATGCAAAAGATAATTCATTGTTTAAAAAAGAGCAGTTGACCCCCGTCGTGGTACAACGTATGATCGGAGAAAAAGATGCCAAAATACTGCCAAAGTGTGGCGTTATGTTTACGGAAGAGGCTGAAGGAGGTATTGCTCGGTATAAAAAAATTGATGCGACAGGCAGACTAGTAACTACAGGCATCACCAATATTGGCTGCGCCTATGGGCATAATGAGGGCGTGGTAAATAGCATTATTCCTATTGATACTTTCTATGTTGATAAAACAGGATTTATTTATCCAATCATCAGATATAAAACCTACCGCTTAAAGCCAACACAAGAGTCGGGCAAATTAGAGTTGACTAAAAATGAAGATGCTGCACTTGTTGCAGCACCAGCTCTTAGCAAAGATGCGATTATGACGCTCAAAGCATTTGCCAAGGAACTAGAACGTTTTTACAAAAAGCCAATGGATGTTGAGTTTGTGATTGCGGAAGATGAAGCGACTATATATGTTGTTCAAGCCCGTCCCATTGTGTACGATCCTGAACAGTTGTTGCCATCGTATATTACCAATATTGATACAATTCCTGCCCAGATAAAGGTTATGGGCCAGGCTGTCGGCGTTGCTGGTGGTAGTCTGCGTATGATCACCGTGCCAGAAAATCTGATTATAAAACCAACGATTAACGAAGCTTTGCAGGAATATATAGACTGTAAAAATCCTGCTGCAGTTTTAGCCGTGGTAATAGGTAAAATGGCATATGCAATCTCTCATGAGGCAACCACCTTTCGCGGAGCTTCAGAGCCGGTTATTTATCAGGCAGCATGGCAAACGGTGCAGCAATGGCGGCAAGCATCAGAGGTCAGGCTGATTGTTGATCCACAGCAAGGTGGTGTGATTAATTGGAAAGATCATAAAGAAAATACCATTAACGAACTTATACAGGGAGGCAGCGCAGTGCGCGGATGGGTTAACTATCCAGTGCCTTCGTTGCTTTCATTATGTAATACATTACAGCCAATAACTGAAAAAATTAATAAGAATTTTGATGTTGTCGTACATCTCTTGCTTGGTAAAAAATATGCGTCATTCAAGAACGTACTTGCAAATAAAAAGACTCTTTCATGGCGGCCATTGCTCAAAGAGATCAAACAAGCTCCTGAACCAAAAGCTGCTCTGGCGCTGGCAATCTTGTTGGTGCAATTAGATACTTTGCTTACAAGACAAGCAGCTAAGCTGCCGTTTGATTACGACTTCAGCCAGCGCATTTCATTGTTAAAATCATATATCACCGGGATTGCACTTCAAATTAAAGCGGTGTTGCGTATCCCGCAGGACGATCAAGAATATATGCGTCGCCTTTTCCCTATCAGATTTTTAGAAAATTTGCTCTATCAGCAGCCAGAATTGGATGAAATTGTTGATGGTTTTTCAGCTACGACTTTACTCAAAGAGTTAATAAGTGAAGAAAAGATCATGAGTAAAATAGAATCAAAAGAAGGGAAGGAAATAAAGATTGAATCGCGTGTGCGACAGCTCTTTAAGCTGGGTGATCATACATTAACGTCCGAATGTGCCAATGATTGGAACAACTTTGTGCAGATGCTTAATAAAGTGGATAAAGTTCAACTGGGTCAGTTTGCGCAATTAATTGGTGATTTGGCCAAATTAAAGATACTGCCAATGTGGCTAGCAACCTCTTTTGCTAAAAATTATCACCTCGAAATAAAAGAGGCTGAGATGGCACCGGAGGCATTGGTGAAAAAACTGGTTGATGAATATCAAACACAAGAAGCATTTTTGAAAAATTTGAATGAAATCAGCAAAGCCATTCAAGCATTTAACATCAATGTCTTTGGCGCTGGTGATGTAAAAAATTGGCATAGTGCCTGGGATATATTTCAGACAAGCTTGCTGAATTATTTTATTGGTGCTGATTTTGTAAATACTTTTCAGAATAAGGGAAAATTTAAGCTCAATAACTTAGGGAAGTTGGCCGCCATTGAGGTAATGACCAGGTTTGTTACGCTGTTTGATAATTCTATTAAAGCAGTAAATGGAAGCACTAAATACAAACCTGAAGATCAAGTTGAAATAGTGCGAACTATGATACGCGGTTATTTTGATTTATTTAAATGCTGGATGAGGCTCGTTACTCCAGGCCGTATTCATATCCATAAAGATATAACAATAAACACCTATTATAACCTGATTGAAAGTATTTTAGCAAAAGCACCTAAGACAAAGGTGTCGTTAGTTAAGACAAAAGATTTTAACGTTGCTGCCTTTGTTATAGGAAGTGCAATGAGCATAGAATCAGAAACTATCACGCCACCACAATCACTTGAGGATGCATTTATCTGGTGTCATCAATCTTTGCTCGTTGTTCTGTCAGCATTGAGTCTTGAAGCTGGCGCGGGTGAGATAGAAAAACCACCATTATTAAAAGATGTGGCTCAATGCATTGAAGATACTCGTTGTGAAGTTGCGTATGAACAGGAACCAAAACCTGTTCAGCGAGCATTGCTTATTGGGGTAAATCTTAGTTCCGGTTCAATGCGCCTGCTTTATAATTTTCCTTTGGGTGGTCATAGCGAACAGATTGAAGCAGTGTATACCAAAAAAAAGAAAAAAGACGATAAAGATATCGTACAATTAACGGTTCGCTTTTTTGGATCAGATTCTTGGCGTTGGTATCGTATAGCACACTATGCCTATTTGATACAGAAATGCGATAATATTCCGGTGATCGATTTAGAAGCTAATGATACAGGTACGGTATTCACTTTCGTTATTGATCAAAATACTATGCAAAATACCGGCATTACAAATTTGGTAAGCTATCTTTCTGAGCTATCAGCCCTCACTTTTTATAAACCGGTTGACCAAGGGTTCTTAGATTTCTGGAAAAGAAAAATGAAAAATGATCCTGATCAGATGGCTGCATTACTGGAGTTTATGGTCAAATCATTTGGCATTGAGACTAAGAATCTTGAGACATCGGTTGTAAATGATGCATGGTTTATGGAGTTTTTGGGTGATTTGGTTGATCATGGTAAAGCGCCACCATATCTTAGCGATGTTTTAATTGCCTCTTCAAAAATAGTTGGCAATAGTGCAGATGAACAAATTCCATCAGAATATGAATGTGTTAAACTTGCACTCAAATGTGCTCAAGCAGGACAGTGCCTGAAAGAGGTATTCCAGATAGCGCAGAAAAAAGTTTTTTGTATGTATGCGCCAAAAGATTGGTTTGAAAACGAAGAAGAGATATATAAAAAGTTGGAAGATATTAGAGATACTGCTTTTAAAATATTGACAATATTGACACAAAAATCCTTTCAGCTCGATGAAATTAAGAATTTTGCTCGTAGGGTTATTCAGACATATGGCTTATCGATTACACCAGCAATGATTGAATTTTCACAGGCGCTTCAAGAAAAAGGAGAAGAAATTGATATTGTTCAGGGAATCAAGCAGAGATTGACCCAATCGCCTGATATAAGAGCTCTTTATTTATATGCAGATTTAATTCGTGATGAGAAAGAAGGCGAGAGTTTTGAACAAAATGGATGGCTGGCAGCAGTAGGATTATTGCAAGAGACAAAAGCTTCAGAACAGACAGAGTTTGGTGAGGCCATTGGGATTCTATCGCATGTGACATTAAATCAAGAGCGAGCTCGTGAGATTCTTAGCGTGGTCGGCATGAAGCTGAAGGAGGGGGATTTTGATGCGGCAACTGCACTTGTTGCTCTACTGCAAGAACATGAAGAACTTATTGAAGATAAAAAGAAACTTGCACAAATGGCATGGCAAGCGGCGATTGAGGTTATGAAGCCTGATAAAATAAATTGGGATTCACTTCAAAAGGTTGATGGCATTGAACCGCCAGGTATTGCATTAACAGTTCTTAGGCAAGATCCTGATCCAAAGAAAGTACATGAGATTATTGAGATACTCAATAAACAAATTGATAAGAATAGCGATGCTGCTGAATGGATAGCAAGAATATTACTTGCGGGCCGATCTGCTCTAGATAAAGAGTTTACTGGCTTTATTGGGAGTGACCAACTTTTTGATATGATGCAAAAAAATTTAGTAAATCAAAAAGGGATCTTTTTAGTTGGACAATTTAAATACTCCTACCAAAAAATAAGAGAAATGTTTGATTTGATGGCACAAAAACTTGCATCACCTGAATCACAAACTCATGAAATAGGTATTAAGCTATTGGAAGCCTTACTTGATGATGCGGTTGGAAAGGGCTATGGCGAGGTTAATTATGCTGCAAAGAGTATAAATGATTATTTACAAAAATATTTTGAAGTGCCATTTATTCAGCAACTGTATGCCATAGCTCAACAGCTTGAAAAAGAACGCCCTGATTTAGCAGAAAAATTAACCGCGCGATTAAAACAATGTCGACCTGATATTGCGCCAGCGGCGGTGGAGGCTAAAGCTGCCGTCTAAATGAGAAAGATGTAGTACTGTTCATGCAATCAGGCACATGAAACATCTGCAACAGTGCCATCCCATATTTGCTTGAGATCAGGTGTCGTTAACTCAAGTCCTGTTGCAGCGGCGCCTGATCCTATGTTCACTGATTTCTCAGTAAACACGGCGCTATCAATAATCTTTTGAACGCTACTTTTTATACCAAAGGGGCTCACTGCACCAGGCATATATCCCGTAATGGTGAAAACCTCATCAGCTTTCGCCAATCTCAGCGTAGACACTCCTGCATGATGTTTAAGTTTATCGGGATCTACTTTTTTATGGCCTTGTATAACCACAATCAGGGGTATGCTTTCTGTTACAAAAACAAGCGTTTTTAAAACCTGTTTGATTGAGCAACCATAAAGCCGCTCAATATCAAGTGCTGTTTTTGGAACTTCTTTCAGATGAATAATTTTGAATGGGATACCCTTTTGAGAAAGGTACTGCGTGCTGGACAATGTTATTTCGTTCATATTATAACCTCATATTAATGAAGTTGTGTAGCCTAGGCAACAGTTCAGGAACTTTGAAATTGAGTTTACCAATAGTTTTTCTGGGCTACAAACGTTTTTTGACATGGCCAAGATACCTATAATTTGTCATGCTTATTAACATGCTCAAAACAAAATCTACTAGTCTTCTAAAAAAAGAAAAGATCTTGCATCGTTTTTTTGTCAATTGAACCCTAAACTTTTTTAACTTTGGCGTAAAGTCCTGTTAGGTTATGTTAGCGTAAGCAAACGATTGTATTTTATGGGTGCATTATGTTTTATTGAGAAAAGCAATTTTTTTTAAATGGGAGAAAAAGATTTTATGAAGATGATGGTAATGAAAAAAATTATGGCATTGAGTTTGGGGCTTTGTGTAGCAACAAACGTATTGCATGCAAGCGTAGACGATCTTGCAAGAGATCTTGGTACGCTCAAAGGGAAATTGGGGAATCTTTCGAATGTTTTGAGTACACTTGGGAAAAAAGCTGGCTCAGAAAAAATATCGCCGACGCCCGGAACTGGAACTTCTGGCAAAGACGAGAAAGATTTTGCAGGCAAAATCGATTATCTAGAAATTCCAAACTTTGAACAATTTTATCGAGCATTTTTTGATCGGTATTTCAAGAAAGCATTTGCTGACAGCAGAGTTGGAAAACTACCCCCTTCTTGGTTTGAAATGGTCAGTGTTACGGACAATGATTTGGCAACTATGAAAGACACGATAGGACGAGCTATTTTTGAAAGAAACGTTCTTCAACTTTGTAGACAATATATTGAAAAAAACGATAGCAATAGAGATAAGTCAGGTCAAAGTCCACGATGGGTTTACGACACCTATCTGAGCGGAGTTATTAAGAGTGTTATAGATAACAAAGTTGAAGATTCTATACAAAAGCTTTTAACGGATACGGCGCAAGCTATCGCTCAAGCAATAGACGATATGTTCATTCATAGAGAAAGAGACCCTCAGAAAGATTTAATTGATTGTACATGCCTAGATTCAATAACGCACAAAGGCTTTCGAGAAGGACTGAGCTTAGATAGAAGAATTCCCATATTTCAGGGTGATAAATCTATTGAAAGAGTCAGTATTTGTCATTTAATGCGATCAGGTGATCCGAAGTATAATAATCGTGCAGGATCAACGGTTGAAGATCCTAAGATTATAGCAAAGGCGGAATTTAAACCAAAGAATGAGTTTGAGAAGTGTGAAACGGTTATAATTAAACAACCAGGACTGACTGGAAAATATATTTTTGGAACAGTGAAGTCTCAAGTTTTAGTCAAAGTGGAATTACCTGTTACGAAAAGAACTGCTAATTTTGCAGCTCAAGATCTTGGTAAATGGATAAAAGGCACAGCTTCTTATGAAAAAGATCAAGTGTTGTTAAATAAAGATTCACTAAGCAAAATAGTCTATTCTCCTGATAATACCTTTGATGTTGGCGAGTTTGTAATACTTCAAGAATATTTACCCGGTGAGAAGGCACACGTAACAGGTAAAAGTGATGATGAAAAAGCACCATGGAAGGTTGAGATAAGTTCACCCAGCACAGATTATAAATTTTTAGACGAATGGTCTATTCACCTAGATCAAACGGAAAAAACCACTAATTTTAGAGCTAAGGATCTTGGTAAATTCATGGAACCAGAACCTGCTTATTTAGGCGATAGGATACTGGACGAAGATTTTAAAAAAAAGGCAAAGTTTTCTCCAGATAATATCTTTGATCTGGAAGAAATTGTGATTGTTGAGCAACCAGAATCTGCAGGTAACTTTATTTTTGCACAGGTGGTAAGCAAAAGTGGTGATGAAAAATCACCATGGATGGTTCATCAACGTTACTTTAGCCTTGAAAAGCGCAATTTTTCAACGGAAAAGCTTGGTAAGTTGAAACATCCTTTAGCCCTTCAGATCGCCTACCTTGTTTTTGAGACAATGCATACGACGCTTTTCCATGCGATAGAGCTTGCGGATAGGCTTATACAGCTTTTTGATTTTACCAGAAATCTTCAAGCTGAAGTTGTAACAAAAAACAAAACAAAATTTAAGGTAGGTTATGATAAAGTCTTTGAAGGCATGATGAAGCATATTATGGGTAATGAAGATAAAATTAAGGCGGGATTATTTACCGGCAATCAGCTCAAATACGATGGAACGGAACTTGAACTTTTATTTCTTGGTCAAACAGAGCCTCAACCAAGAATGGTAATCTTTGGCAAAAAACCTGATATCTATTGGAGTCAAGGACGCAAAGAACTTTGGCCTGATCGTAGATCGCATACGAATACCCCCGAATTTCGCAATAAACCAACAGATCAAGAATTGCTGTACGCTCTTTGGTATCAGTTACAGCGCCATACGTGTTATAGTGTTGGCCTGCTTCCAGAGAATATTATTCCGGTGATTGCGTTGACAGACGAAGTTCGGGCTGAAGTTACTGAAATAGAGGCCGACCGCCATGTTAATAAGAAAGTTCAAGGATTGCTTAAAGCTCAGGCAAAGGGTCTTGTGCGTGTTACCAAGATTGTTGATTATTTGTTACCAAAATTGAAAGAGCTTAAAAAACCTGAAAAAAAAGCAACGCCATTGATAACGATTACGAAGATACGTAATATCATTGACAATATTGATGCTAAGGACTCTGATCGTGCACAGCTTCAATCTATTACAGACAATGAGTGGACTCAGATAGCGAGCAAAATTGCTGCAGATCCAGCCTATGATACCCAAATTAAGTGGATATTTAAAGATGCTGCAATTAAACACAATATTCTTGAGAACTTTAAAACAACGCCGACAAGAAAAGACGCTGCAATAAAAATGTTTGCTGCTTTTGATAGGTGAACAAGGCTTGAGCGAGCTAATAAACACGATCTCGATGTAAATAAAAAAAGCCCAAGATCTCCTAGAAAATCTTGGGCTTTTTTTATTACTTAAAAACTTATTGCCTTAAGCCTGCCTCAAAGGGCGGCGGCTGGAAAGGCCTGGATAAGCGTAGATTGGTGTGCCTAACAGGACTCGAACCTGTGGCCTAGAGTTTAGGAAACTCTCGCTCTATCCACCTGAGCTATAGGCACAATATTTATTATTTGCATACGCTGAGCAAGATTATCACCGAAAAACAGAGAATAATTATACCGGAGATTCTATTAATCCATAATAAATTGTGTATGGTAATTTTTTGACGAAAAATAGCAATCGAACCGCAGAGTAAAAACCACCAGGATAACGAACCAATAAAAATTCCCGAAACTAATGCAAGTGCTGTTTGATAGTTTGTATTTGCAGATCCAAGACCAAGGCCAGCTAAAATTGCGGTAAACGAAAGAATGGTCATGGGGTTGGTGAGTGTTAAGAAGAAAGTTGCGGTAAAAGAAGTTACAAGATTTTTATGGGATGTCTCTGTAGTATTATCAGCCGGTTTTTCGAGCAATGTTTTAATTCCCAAATAGCCTAAGAAAATACCGCCCAAAATAGTAAGTATGTTTTTTTGTGATAACAGGATAGAACTGATAAACGTAAGCCCAAATCCGCCGATAATTCCATAGATCATGTCGGCAACTGCCGCACCAAGACCGCATGCAACTCCTACTAAAACTCCCGACATAAGTGTTTGCCTGATACACAAAACACCAATGGGCCCAACAGGGGCTGCTATAGAAACCCCAATTAAAAGACCCTTTGCAAAAAACGATATAAGACTCATGATTCTCTCCCGCTTTCTCCGTGTGATTTTTTTAGATAAGAATTATGCGCTATTTTAAATTGAATAAATTAAAATAGATTGTTTGTCAGGATGACTGGCGAAGCCATGCGTAGCCTGCCAAGCCGGCCATGTCCGCCATAGCCTTGGCGACGGCTGGAAAGGCGTGGATAGGCGAAGTATGGTGCGCCCGGCAGGACTCGAACCTGCAACCTGCGGATTCGAAGTCCGACACTCTATCCAATTGAGCTACGGGCGCATGTGCAACTATTATTTTTTACCAGAAAAAACGGTAAAAGACCAGGAAAAATGGGTTAAAATAGGTTTATTTTTGTTTGGTCGACGATCATGCAAAATTTTAAGCTTTGTAAATCAATCAGTGGCTTGATGGTAACGTCATGGTATAAAGCTTTTTCTTTCAGTGAATGCTGTATGATCTTGCCCAAACAAAAGCCTTCGGGGAAAATCAGCCCTTGGCCATTTGAGAGCACTAAATCGTCCATTTCGATATTTTGCAGATGGCTAACATAATTGAGCGAAAGGGTGTGTATGTTGTTTGAACCCTGGGCGATTCCCAGTGCATTTGTCATGGTAGCGTATGCGCCAATTTTGCAGTTTTGATCAGTAATAAGCGTCACTTTACTATAGCGGTCGAAAACGTCACTAATACGTCCTACGATTTGAAATTTATAGAGCGCGACCATGTCTTTTTTTATACCGTCTCGTGTGCCTTGGTTAATTAAGAAATAGTGCTCACTTGCATCAATATGTTTTACCAATATTTTTGCAAAAATTTTATCTTCAAGTTCATAACGTTGTTGAAAATCAATAAGATCTTTGCTTTGCTTATCGTACTGTAGTAATGCTTTTAGCAGGACGTTTTCAGCAGTAAGATCTTCGTTGATTTGTTGTAATTCTTCGTTTTGTACGACAAGGGAATTATAGTGAAGTTTACGTTCTGTTTTATGTTTAATATAGTTTGAAACACTGTTTGCCAGAGTTAAAAAAGGGTAGGAAATTTTTGCAGATAGTTGTTCGAGTAGTCCTGGACTGAAAAAAAATAATCGATTGGTGATAAAAAGTACGAGTGTACAGAAGCCAACAAATAAGAAAAATTTTTTTAACATGCGCATGGGTATTTATTACTCCATAATAATAAAGATGAGTGGTATGTTTGAAGTGTGTCACCCTGAACTTGATTCAGGGTCCATGTATGGGATGTCTTTCTGGATCCTGAAACGAGTTCAGGATGACAATGTGAGAGATTAACACAATATACAAGAGCTGTCATGGTGATATAATTTGAGAGCTATTAATCTCAGTGTTTTCATGAATAATTTGAGTAAGCATTACGCGCATCTCATCTTCATGTTGTGATCGTAAAAGCTTACCACGCCACTCGGCTGCGTCTTTTATGTTTCTAATATACTGTGGGAGCTGTTTTTTAAAAGCCGAAAAACCGCGTGGCCCATAATGGTCTAAATTAAGTTCCAAATGTCGAGCAGCGTATTGTAACATAGTAATTGTATCGACACTAAAAGTTCTTTCGGCAGCAGCTTCAGTAATTTCTTTAATTTTCCAAGGCGCTCCCCATAATGCTCGACCGATCATAAAACCGTCGACACCGGTAAGATCATAGGTTTTTTTTGCTTGTTCAAATCGATTAATATTACCTGAAAAAATAACGGGAACGTTTACAGATTCTTTAACTTTGCGTGCAAGATCATAATCGAGACGAGAAGTAAACCCTTCAGGTTGGGTTCGTGGATGAATCATAATGCACTCTACACCGCAGTCTTGAGCAAGTTTTGCGACTTCGATTGCATTTTTTTCTTTATATCCTGCGCGTATTTTAAGCGTAAATGGAACACGCCCATTAATAACTTTGACAAAATGGAGCATTAATTCTTTAAGAAGAGGTAAATTGGCCATAAGAGCTGATCCTGAACCAGATTTGGTAACGGTAGGGGCGGGGCAGCCACAGTTGAGATTAATAAATTTAAACCCTGATGCGATTACTTTTTCAACGGCTTGATCGATAAATGTTATTCTATTCGCTGAAAATTGAAATGAAAGAGGGTGCTCTAGCGCTTGATATTTTAACGATTGCTCATTTTTTTCGTTTGAAACACAGGCGACATGACGCATTTCTGACATCATGAGTTCGTCGGGTGAGAACTCTCGAATGAGTTGTCTGAGTGGTGAGTCGGTAATCCCATCAAGAGGTGCTGCCATAAATCGATTGTATTCTTGATTGCCGATAGAGATTTTTTGTTGCCAAAAGGGGGTATTATTCATAATTTTTTGGGTTTTTTAGATGATAATCGGTACTTTGCTCGAATGCGTATGCTGTTTTATATAAGAGCGATTCTGACAAGCGTGGGCCAAAAAACTGGAAGCCTATTGGTAATCCTTCTGATGAAAAGCCACATGGTAATGAAATTGCAGGAGTTCCAATGACACAGTTTGCCATGAAATAGTCCGCTAAGTACATTGCAACAGGATCGTTTGAAAGCTCACCAATCTTAAACGGAAGCGTTGGTGTTGTTGGGCTCATCAGTAAACTAACGTCTTTAAAAGCATTTTCAAATTCTGCACGAATCATCGCGCGTACCTGACTTGCTTTATTATAATACGCATCGCGATGGCCGGCAGAGAGAACGTAATTTCCTACAAGAA
>Ga0207111_10294_pt1 | contig 11473 bp, 8 predicted proteins | sample Alteio_BWMinHeat_71_FD_153577 | JGI IMG/M metagenome (GOLD analysis project Ga0207111, IMG submission 153577) | Enriched cells from forest soil in Barre Woods Harvard Forest LTER site, Petersham, Massachusetts, United States -... | ecosystem: Environmental > Terrestrial > Soil > Temperate forest >... | reverse complement strand
ATCGAGTTGAATAAGGCCGGTCTTTTGCTCTGTTTTCTTAAGCTCTTCCTCGGCGTTCGCGAGATTGTCCTTCGCCTGGAGCAGCTGCTGCTCGAAAAACACTCTTCGCTGCGACGCCTCAGTTACCGCAAGGGTGGCCGAGAATTTCTTGAACTCCTCGACGTATCCATTGGCCATGTCTGCGGCGCGGCGCGGGTCGCGATCGGTAACCGAAATGCGGATCAGACCGTCTTTGGAGCCGCTGTCGATGTCAACGACATGTTCGAGTTCCTTCCGGGCTTCCGACTTGCGCTTGGAATGAAAAAGTTCTATCAACTGAAAGCGGTCGACCATTGCATCTTCAACGGTTCGGCTTTTCAGCATCGCGACCTGCAGGTCATTCGGATTTTTTAGTCCAAGGCCTCCTCCGCCACCGCCGCCAGCCAACGAGGCAACCGAACTCAGGGTGCCAAGCTGCGCCAGCAAGGCGGAACCAGAAGATGCGTTCTGCTGGGGCGGCAGAATCGACGTGGTTGCGGTGTAACGAAATGGCAGGAACAACGAAACAATCACAGCTAAGAGGACTATGCCGAACGCGATCTGGAAGATCCGTCGTCTTCTCCGGCCTATAACGATAAGCAGATCCAGAAGAGAGATTTCTTCTTCGGCTGGAGCCGTCAATGTTTGTTCTGAGACTCTCTCGGCTTCGCTGAGCACTCACTGATCCTTCGACATCACAACCATTATATTTCTTCAGAGGAATGAGACTTGATTATCATAACTGACTGGTCCCCGAAAACCCTTTATCGATGGTCATGGAACACGGCTCCAGTGGCCTGACGCACCGAGACCCGTTTCGGGGATAGACTGAGATCTCGAAAGCATTGAGTCATCCGGCAGAAACAAGTATCTGGAATGATCGTTATCGATCCACTGACCGCCGTGGGATAACTCGCAATCATGAGCATGAAATGAGCCGCATTGGGTGAGTAACAATCTAACCAAAATTCATCCCCATGTCTGTATTGTTCTTCTGAACTGGAACAGATGGCGGGATACGATTGAATGTCTCGAGTCGGTCTTTCGGCTGGATTACCCTCGTTTCACGGTAATCGTCTGCGACAATGCTTCGACTGATGGTTCTTTTGAAGCCATAGAGGGTTGGGCGCGAGGCGATGTCACCGCGGCGGTTCGCGAGCCAGGACTTTTGAGGCTTATGCAGCCTGCGGTTCCAAAGCCCCTTCGGGTCCTGAAGCCAGACTGCGAGCGGATAGCGGATTCTGCAGCCAGAGGTTTGCCGTCCCTCGTGCTTATCCAGACAGGATCGAATTTGGGCTTCGCGGGAGGAAATAACGTCGGTATTCGTTACGCACTGAAGCGTGGCGACTGCGACTACATCTGGCTGCTTAACAACGACACCGTCGTCGAGCCCGATGCGCTGTCCAAGATCGTGGAAGCTGCAGAAGAGGATCCCCAACTGGGCATTTGCGGCTCAATGATTCGCGCTTACGCTTCGCCTCACGAGATATTGACGGCCGGAGGCAGGAAGTACAACCGATGGACCGGGCGCACGCGCACAATCCAGGATGTGGCTACTCCGTCGACCTCGAAGCCATCCGAGCCCGACTACATCGAGGGCGCTTCGATGCTGGTAAGCCAAAGGTTTCTGCAGGAGACTGGCCTTTTAGAAGAAAGATATTTTCTCTACTTCGAAGAACTTGATTGGGCAGCGCGCGCACGCCCCCGCTTTCATCTCGGGTACTGTCCTACCAGCATTGTCTATCACAAAGAAGGAAGGAGTATCGGTAGCGCTCTCGATCGGGAGTCGCGAAGCACGCTGTCGGAATTCTATTTGACGCGAAACCGCCTTGTATTCACCAGGCGATATCATCCATGGTGTGTGCTCTCGGTTCTGGCTGCAATCGCCGCAAGTGCATTGCAACGTCTCCTGATCGGTATGCCAAAGAGCGCAGCGGCTATCCTGCAGGGCGCTTTTGCAAGCTTTGATTGCGCTAAGTCCCAAGGACAGGTGATTCGTTAGTTATGCCGTGGACTCTTGTTTACATTCTCGATTTCATCGCGATCTTGACCTTCGCAGTTTCTTATTATCGCAACTGCTATCGCCGTGGTTATCGAATCGACATGTGGCACTTCATCTTGTTGTCGGCCTGCATCATTCCCAACATGCTGATGCTGCCTTTTGCACGGAATGAACTGAACGGCGTGGTGTTGGGTCAGGACTACGCTGCCGTTATGGCAGTGTTGCCCACGGTCTTTCTGATCACGTTCGTTGGTTATTATTCGATGCTGGTTGGAGGGGGCCTATGGCGATTGAGAACAGGCATAGGTATACGACGAGCGGTAATCCCGCTGCTGGATATACCTCCCCGTTGTTCCAGAATGCTGATGTCCTCGAGAACGTTGCTGGTATTTCAGTCGGCAGTATGCCTTTGCTTGCAGGTTTCTGTATTACTCGTGTATTTCGCCCATAACGGATTCGGATTTGATCTTCGCCGTTATGCATCTGAGAATCCGAGCCTCAGACCGGTTCTTCTTCTCGCATCCAACTACTCGGTCGTTATCGCTTCACATTGTCTTGCACGATATGTCGACAAAAAAGAGAAAGTCTTGTTGGGATGCACTCTACTGCTGAGTTTGGGGCTGGTATTTTTCGGGGCAAGATCAAGCATCTTGAACATCTATCTGACTGTTTTTCTTTGTTTTCTGATAAGGCTTCGATCCAAAGTTAACCTGTTTAAGCTGTTCGGGGTAGCTGTCGTCATGGTGATGGTAATCCTCTATCTCGGAGGTGTTCGCTCCGGCCAATATTCGCTCACCGAATTTTTTAAGAGCCTGGTTTTCCTGTTGCTTTTTGGGAACACCTTTTCCGATCTGCGCGATTTTTCCTGGGTTTATGCAAAATGGGATCATGTCTTCTGGGCTGGAAAGACCTATTTGGCTGCCTTCATGGCGTTCGTCCCGCGTTTCGCGTCGAGTTTTCGGGATACATGGGGGCTCGGCGTCATGACGGCTACCACGGTCGGCTTTGATCCGGAAGTTCATCCTGGGCTAAGGCCAGGGATTTTTGGAGAGGGATTTTTTAATTTCGGGATGCTTGGAGTGATCGCTGTCGGGCTCCTGCTCGGCATTGCCGGACGCCGTGTCGATATCGATGTCAAGCGTACGCTGAGCTCCCGTCAACCTTCTATGATGCGGGCGTACGCGTCGACAGCGTTATCGACAGTCGTGGGTAGTTTTGCGTTAACCGCCGGTTTTTCAGGCCTGTATATCCTCGTAGGAATTTACTTCTTCTCCTGGATATGCCTCCAGATCGGGAGTTTGGTAGGGGTGCGCGAGATCGTAATTAAGCGAGGACGTGGATTTATATCCACGCCCAGTAGCTGATTTTCATGAAACAACTCTGCATCGACCTGCGCTGGATTGACTCCTCGGGCGTCGGCGTCTACATCAAGGGAATCATGCCGGGGATCGTCGAACGGCTCAACGACGTCTCGATCACGGGTCTCGGAGACCGCTCTCGTCTGGAGGAGTTCGAGTGGAGCCAGGCTGACAACATGCGGCTCGTCGACTGCCGCGCTGGCCGCTATTCGCTGGCTGAACAGATTCAACTCCCGCTCGCCATTCCTTCGGGCACTAGTCTCTTCTTTTCGCCGTACTACACGATTCCGCTGCTTTATGGCGGCAGGTTGGCGGTTACCGTCCACGACTTGAGCCATCGGGTTGTCCCCGAGATCATCGGGGATACCAAGAAGCGCATCTATGCCCAGATTATGTTCCGCGCGCTGCGCAAACGGGCCTCTGTCATCTTTACAGTGTCGGAATTCAGCAAATCTGAGCTTCTCAGGCTCACTACTGGTCCGCGCGAAGACAACATTCTTTCCACCCATCTGGGAATCTCAACCGAATGGTGTGAAGCAGCGAGACTGCCGGCTGTGCGTAGCCGTCCCTACTTTGTTGTTGTAGGAAACCTTAAGCCGTACAAGAACTTGAGCCGGCTGGTCGAGGCCTTCCTGAAGATTCGGGACCGCGTACCGCAAGATCTGGTAATCGTAGGGCAAAGCGAAGGGCTGATTACCGGTGAGTCGCCGGAGTTTTTCGCTCGCGTTCGGACAGCCGGCGATCGCATTCACTTGACTGGCTTTGTCTCTCACGAGGAATTGCTGTCTTTAGTCGGCCACGCTCACGCCCTGATTATGCCCTCGCTTTATGAAGGGTTTGGCCTTCCTCCCGTCGAGGCCATGGCGGCCGGTGTTCCGGTAGCGGTATCCCGGGCGGCGTCATTGCCCGAGGTTTGCGGAGATGCGGCGCTCTACTTTGATCCGCTGCGGGTGGAAGACATGGCCGACAAGTTGGTCATGATCGCCTCCGACGCGGAATTGTGCCGACAACTAAAAGAACAGGGCTTCGAGCGCAGCAAGTTGTTCACCTGGAATTCCTGTGCCCAAAAAACCTCAGATGCACTGCGCGCAAAACTGCAACCAGAAACCGGAAAACGGTCATGGTTAAGTTGACCGCGAATCTGCCAGGCGCATCCTAAAAAATGGAGATCAGTGGTAAGTCTCGCCGCAAGAACTCTTTGCATTTCCCGTTTTGGGTAACGGATATGTAAGAAAAGACACAACTTTTCACGTCTTGATCAAATGGGACGATGATATGATGACGTACTGGGAGTTTCGCTTCTCCCACATTGCTAGAAGGTGTGATCAATTCATGCCTTCGGAGGCTCATACCGAATGCGCGTGCTGTTTCTCAATCCACCCTTCCACCCCAGATTTTCCAGAGAGCAGCGCAGCCCTGCGGTCACGAAGAGTGGAACACTGTACTACCCAAAGTGGTTGGCAACAGCCGCCGGAGTAGCCATCAAGAATGGGCATGACGTCGATCTGGTCGACGCTCCCGCGGCGGGCTATTCGGTGCAGGCGGTCATCGATCGCATCGAAGCCAAGAATATTGAAGCGGTAGTTTGCGACACTTCCACGCCGAGCATTCTCAACGACATCAGCGTGATTGAATCCCTCGTCGCGTCGAAGCCCTCGCTGCATGTGCTGCTGGTGGGACGCCATGTGTCGGCGCTTCCCAAGGAAACGCTCCAGATGTCAGCCTCACTGCAGGCCGTCGCCATGCGCGAATACGAGTACACGGTGCGCGACTGGCTGGAAGCGAAAGCCTGCGGTGCCGACCTTTCCGCGGTCGATGGCTTGGTTTGGCGGCGTGCAGAAACCGGAGAGATCGTCAGCAACAAACAGCGCGAAGCCATTAAAAATCTTGACGAGTTGCCCTTCGTCTCCGAGGTCTACAAGCGCTTTCTGCATACGCCGGATTACTTTTATGGTCACTCGCTATGGCCGCTCGTGGTCTTCGACACCAGCCGCGGATGCCCTTATCACTGCTCATTCTGTGTCTATCCGCAGACCTTCAGCGGACACACAATGCGCTATCGCTCGGTCGCGAATGTAGCTGACGAGTTTGAATTCGTTTCCCGCGAAATGCCTGAAATCAAGACGGTAATGCTCGAAGACGACACGTTCATCGTCAGCAAACCGCGCACGCTGGAACTGGCCAACGAGCTGATCCGGCGTGGAAACAAGTTGCCTTTCGACGCCAACTGCCGTGCCGACATTGGTGCTGAAGGTGAGCTGCTTTCGACACTGCACAAAGCCGGAGCTCGCCTGTTCTGCGTCGGTTTCGAGAGCGGCGATGTCGAGGTCATCAACGGCATGAAGAAGAACAACGATGACCGTCGCGACGCTAAGTATCACGAAGAGGCCCATCGTTTTGTCCGGCGCTGCCAGGACGCTGGCATCATGGTTCACGGCTGCTTCATGGTAGGCAATCTGAACGAGACGCCAGCCAGCATGGAGAAGACCCTCACTTTTGCCAAGGCACTCCGGCCTGATACGGCGCAGTTCTTTCCCATCATGGTGTATCCGGGCACGACCGCTTATCAGGAAGCCAAGAAGCGCGACTACATTCAGATCGAGGATTGGGGTGCGTGGTTGACGAAAGACGGCCTCCACAACAGCGTTGTCACCCTGCCGAACATTACGCATGAGCAGTTGGTCAGCTTCTGCGATCGCGCACGACGCAGTTTCTATCTCTCGCCTGCTTATCTTGCGTACAAGCTGAAGCAATCACTGAAGGATCGCCGCGAACTGCAGCGCAACGTCAAGGGCTTCCTTACTTTGTCGAAATATTTGCTACGCGGCAGTGAACACGATAAGGACAACAAAACCCAGACCCCGGGCAAAACCCAAGGCGCGATAGCTTAGCTCAATTCATGAGTGACTCAAGGCAGTCTCCGGTGCTCGAAAGAGCAAGCGGGTGTTGCGTCGAAGTTGGGTCCGTATCGATCATCATTCCGACGTTTAATGGCGCTTCCCGCATTGGCTATTGCTTGGAAGCGCTATTGAAACAGGTAGATGGACGGGATGCAGAGATTCTGGTCGTCAACGACGGCTCAACCGACAACACCGCAGATGTAGTCCAGCGTTATCCTGGCGTTCGCCTCATCACCCAGGCAAATGCCGGCCCTGCAGCAGCTCGCAATCGTGGTGCACTTGAGGCACGGGCAGCAGCTCTTCTGCTGTTCACAGATGACGACTGCGTGCCTTTGCCGGGTTGGCTCAACGCGATGAGCGAACCCTTCAAGGATCCGGAGGTTGTCGGCGCTAAGGGCATTTACCGCACGCGCCAAAAAAGTTTGATTGCCCGCTTCGTGCAGATCGAATATGAGGATCGCTATCGGCTGATGGCAGGCCGACCCAACATAGATTTTATCGACACCTACTCCGCTGCATTTCTCCGTGATCGCTTTCTGGAAATGACCGGTTACGACACTTCCTTCCCGGTAGCGTGCGCTGAGGACGTCGAGCTCTCCTACCGCATGTCGGCGCGGGGCTGGAAGATGAAGTTCGCTCCGGCTGCGATTGTCTACCACACGCACCCCGACGAGCTTTGGCGTTATCTCAAGAAGAAATACAAGTTTGCTTTCTGGCGTGTACAAGCGGTGCGCAAAAACCCTAGCAAGGGAGTAAAAGACAGCCACACACCGCAGATCATGAAGCTCCAGCTTCTGTTCGCGCCGACCCTGCTGCTTGCGGCGGCCTTCGACTTGGTTATGCGGCCCGCGCTTCCGGCGTCTGCGCTGGTGGTCGCAGTTTTTCTGTTCACCACGCTGCCTTTTGCCTCGCAGGCGTTCAAGAAAGACCCGATCGTCGGATTACTCTCTCCGTTGCTGCTCGCCGCGCGTGCCTGCGCACAGATGCTGGGTGTAGCCGCCGGCCTGATCTATGCCCGCCGACAGCCCGCCGAGGTCCCGACAAATTCGCCAGCCTGAAGCTGTCGCTTGCCAACACGCTGCCCTGCTGGAGAGCTTCGTATAGGAAGACATGGCCGGAATTCTCATTCAGTGCGTCGTTGTGCTCTATAAGCAACGTCCGGAACAAGCTCAATCCCTGTCTTCGTTGCTGGAAATATGTAGGCACGATCCATCAATCGCCAGCAAAATCGGCGTACTCGTGCAGGACAATTCTCCAGAAAGTCAGCTGCCAGCCTCTGAAACCGTTCCCGTCAGTGTCGAGTATCACCACGAGCCCACGAATCCCGGACTCGCAGCGGCTTATAACAGAGCGCTGCAGGTGGCTAAAGACCGGCAAGCAGAGTGGTTGTTGTTACTGGATCAGGACACGACCTTAGATCGTTGCTTTCTCCTTGAGCTCCTGGCAACTGTTGAAAGTGAGACGTCCGGATTGGCGTGCGCCTTGGTGCCTAAATTGGTAAAGGGGAATCTCGTTCTTTCGCCTAGCGTAGTTGGTAAGCTCTCCTATCGTCCTCTTCCGGCTTCCTTTACCGGCTTTTCCGCCCACCCGCTTGTGGCTTTCAACTCCGCCAGCTGCCTCAAAATTCTACCTCTGGAGTCCCTCGGTGGATTCCCCAGAGAGTATTGCCTCGATTATCTTGACCACATCGTCTTTCATCGGCTTCAGGCCGCCGGTGGTCGCGTCTATGTTCTAGATTCTCGGCTTGAACACAATCTCGCGCTGAAGAATATGGAATCGGAAGTCTCTATCGAGCGCTACTCCGACATTCTGGCGGCCGAATGGAGATTTGTCAGAGACACGGGAGCAATAGGCGGCCCGTTGGCGCATCGACTCCGGCTCCTTAAGCGTGCAGCCACCCTTGCCATCAAGCTGAGCAACAAGGATTACGCATCGCGCACGTTACACGCGGCCGTAAAATGAAATTTCATGCCCTCCGAGTGAGCGGCAGCCATCAGGACGGAAATTTTGGATGACATCTCCACAGTAATAGCGGAATTGCCCGAGAAAGTGCCGGGGAAACCTGGTGGGGTAGCCGTGACCCTTTCCAAAAACGTCGCCGTCAGCTTGGCGCGAGTTGCTGTGAACTCCTTGGTAGCCCTGGTGCTGCCGGCGTACTTGACTCACCACCTTCCGGCAACAACATACGGGGCATGGGTTCTGATACTTCAGCTGGGAGCCTATGTATCGTTTCTGGACTTTGGTGTTCAGACGGGAGTAGCCAAGTTCGTCGCCGAATATGACGCACGGGGAGACGAATCCGGAGCTGGACGCTATGCCAGCGCAGGATTAGCTATCATGACGCTCGCCGGCTTGCTGGGTTTCGGTCTCACGCTCGTTCTTGCCTGGCAGGTCCCGCGGCTTTTTCACAACATGCCTGCGGCGTTATACCAAGACGTCCGCATCAGCGTAGTACTGGTTGGTTGCTCTCTGTCTTTCGGATTAATCTGTTCCGTTTTTTCAGCCGTCTTTCTCGGACTTCAACGCTATTCGGTTCCTATGGCGATCTCTATCGCCAACCGTGTGTCATTTACGGTAGTGGTTCTTGTGGTCGTCTTCCTTCACGGCACTCTTGCGGCGATGGGGATGGCCGTGGCGTTGATCAACGTCGCCACGGGCTTACTGCAACTGCTTGCCTGGCGCAAAATGGTGTCGCGTATCCGCGTATCCATTGGTTTAGTGGATTATCGTTTGCTTAAAGAGATGACGCGGTACTGTTCCTTGCTCTCCATTTGGACTGTAGGCATGGTGTGCGTCAGCGGGCTGGATGTCACGATCGTCGGTCATTACGACTACAATCAGACCGCATACTATTCCATCGCCACGCTACCCACAAATTTCGTGCTATTAATTATCTCTTCGATGCTCGGGCCAATGATGCCTGCGTCCTCCGCCATGAGCACTCGGCGCTCGCCTTCGGAGATGGGCGATGTTCTAGCCAGGACCACCCGTTATTCCACCGTACTTCTATTGTTGACCGGATTGCCCCTTCTGGTCTGCGGTTTCCCAATTCTGCGTCTTTGGGTTGGTCCGGTTTATGCTCTTTACAGCTTCAGATATCTTCAAATTCTCGTTCTCGCGAACGTTCTTCGCAATCTCTGTGCACCGTACGCCACGATGATCGCCGCGACCGGCAGACAAGGGGCCGCCACGGCTGCCGCAGTCTCTGAAGCTGTAGTGAATCTAGGCAGCAGCCTTTACCTTGCCAGCCATTTTGGCGCCATTGGAGTGGCATTGGGCACTCTCCTTGGCTCGTTTGTGAGCGTGTCGTTACACTTTGCTGTAACCATGCACTTCACTCATCAAACTCTTTCGATTTCCCGGACTCAACTGTTCTTGCGAGGCCTGCTTCGACCTGCGATCGTGGCAGTTCCCTCTCTAGTTCTTCTTCCGCTCTGGTGGTCGTCTTCTTATATCCCCCCCAGCCCGGGGCTGGTAGTCGCTTGGAGCGTTAGCACACTACTCTTCGCGTGGTTCGGGAGTCTGACTCTGGATGAGCGAAGCAAGCTTGTGCGTCTGACGAAAAACCGGTTGATGCTGCCCAGTCCGAGCTAACTGATGATGAGCTCTAGACCATGATGAGATGCAAGTTTTTTCGAACCGCATTCTAAGTAAACAATTGCTTTGGGGGCTATCAGTGCTAGGAGAATTTGGATATTGGAAGTCACTCGTCGGCGGCATACTTAGCCCAAGAGTGCCTGTGCTTTCTTATGTGCCGAAACACCGTCAGCTGCCGCCCAGAGTCCTGCCGGTGACCACCGCATGGAAGGGCATCGAAAGCATTCTGTCCGACCTGATTGCGAGATTTGACATCGGCACCGGCCGCTGCCTCGAATTCGGCGTTGAATACGGCTATTCTACTGCTGCTCTCTCTTGCTTCTTCGATACCGTCACCGGAGTCGATACATTCCTCGGAGACAAGCATACCCAGGACAATCGGGATATCTTTGCCGAAACAAGTAACAGGCTCTCCGACTTCGACAACATCCAACTCATTCGAAGCGATTATCGCGACTGGACGGCGAAAGATCACAGTTTCTATGATTTGATCCACGTTGACATAATCCACACGTATGCTGACACTTTCGCTTGTGGGTTGTGGAGCTCCAGACACTCACAGTGTGTGCTGTTTCATGACACTGAGAGCTTCCCCGCCGTAAGGCGCGCCGTGATCGATATTGCCCGTCAGACTAACAAGCGTTTTTATAACTTCGAAGAAAGCAATGGCCTGGGGATCCTGGTTTAACTCTGGATAATCGAATCTCGTCTGTGATTTGATCTTCTCATTGATCGTCGTTCGTCTTTACTCATTGGAGTGATGGAAATGAAGGTGTCGGTTGCGATGTGCACATACAACGGTGCACGCTATCTGCAGGAGCAACTTGACAGCCTCGCTTCTCAAGCCCATCTACCCTTCGAACTTATAGTTTGCGACGATCGTTCCACTGACAAAACAATGGAGATTGTCAATCGCTTTTCACAAAGCGCACCCTTTCCTGTTTGCTTTACTCAAAACCACAAGAACCTTGGTTCGACCCAAAATTTCAGCCGCGCGATTATCTCTTGCAGTGGAGATTTGATTGCCCTCTGCGACCAGGATGACATATGGAATCCTGAAAAAATCAAGAAGCAGGTGCAAGTTTTCGAGCAGGATCTCACGGTGGGGGGAGTGTTTTGTGACGGTGAGTTGATCGACTCTGGTTCTAGGCCACTCAACAGGTCTCTTTGGGATTCGGTTACCTTTTCATCATCAATGCGCAAACAGGTCCGAGCTGGCAATGCTGTTTTTGCCATGATGCGCCAGAGTTTCGTGACGGGCGCTACCCTGATGTTCAAATCCGGGCTGCGATCCAGGTTTTTGCCAATACCCGGAGAGTGGGTTCACGACGCCTGGATCGCCTGGATGATAGCCCTCCACTCAAAGTTATATTTGCTCTCCGATCGGCTCATCAACTACCGTATCCACGCCGATCAGCAGATTGGTGCCGACCTACAATCGTTGCAGGATCGCCTTGGCCGCGATAGAAAGCAGGTTATCAATCAGCACGCGATTGATCTCAGGCGTCTAATGTCCCTCGAACTGAGAATGAGTGAAGATGAACCTGGGAATGGAACACCTTATCTGAAGCTGATACGCAATAAGAAGAATTTTCAGG
>Ga0207111_10293_pt1 | contig 11528 bp, 11 predicted proteins | sample Alteio_BWMinHeat_71_FD_153577 | JGI IMG/M metagenome (GOLD analysis project Ga0207111, IMG submission 153577) | Enriched cells from forest soil in Barre Woods Harvard Forest LTER site, Petersham, Massachusetts, United States -... | ecosystem: Environmental > Terrestrial > Soil > Temperate forest >... | reverse complement strand
TTCGATTTCGCTGCTATGGTCGTTGGGGCAGCGCCTGGACGTGTGGTTGTTTACTGCTTTGAATTTGCGTGGCTATCATGCGCTGTGGATGGATCGCGCGATGTGGCTGGCGACGCAAATCGGCAACATCCGTTTCACGGCGCTGCTTGTGGTAGTCGCTTACCTGTTGGGCGACCACCATTTTGCGATTGGCTTAACGCTGGGTTCGCTGACCCTGTGGCTGTTGGTCACGGTCATCAAAGCATTGACCGATCGCGCGCGTCCGTTCAATCTGTTGCGCGAAACGAGGGTCATCGGCTGGCATGAGCCGGGTCTGTCGTTTCCGAGCGGGCACACGGCACAAACCTTTTTTACCGCGACACTGGCCTTCAGTCATTTTCAATTGCCCGTAGGAATAGCGGTGGGGCTGTGTGGCATCGCCGTGCTGGTCGGGTTTACGCGAGTTTATCTCGGCGTCCACTATCCACGCGATGTGATTGCCGGGGCCATCCTGGCTTTGATCTGGAGCAGTGTGAGTGTGTTGGTTGCACCGTATCTTTGAGCCGTGCTGTCCGAGCCGCACAAGGCGGAGTCGTTTGTAGAGTTCAGGTCGTCATGGGGATAAGCAATGGCAAAAGATGTCACGCCAGTCAAGAAATCGGTTAATGCCTGGCAGCAGACCATCGACGCTTCGGACGCCATTGTTCCGCAAGGGTGGCGGCGCTATCGCACTTCGGTTTTTCAGGGTAGATGCTTTTGGCAGTGGTCGTCTTTTGCATCCTGGCAGTGCTCGCGCATACCGTGGCTTATTTTACGTTCGACGTGACGATTACGCGCGCGGTACAGACCTTCAACGTGGGTTGGTTCGCCGCGTTGATATATGCGTTGAGCTGGATCGGTTTCGCGCCGCAAGGATGGGTAATCGCTGGGGTGGTGTTCTTGTTCCTGTACGCGAGTGGTCTGAAATGGGAGACGGTGGTGGCCTTCGTGAGCCTGATCGGCAGTTCAGTGCTGGGAGTCGGCATCAAGCTCGTGGTAGATCGCCCGCGACCGAGCGCCGACCTGGTGAACGTCCTCAGCCAGTTGAAGGATTATTCTTTTCCGAGCGGGCATGTACTGTTCTTTACAACGTTCTTTGGCTTTTTGTTGTTTCTTACTTACACGTTGCTCAAACATTCGTGGTGGCGTACTTCGCTGCTAATCGTGCTTGGCAGTCTGGTGGCGCTGATTGGCCTGTCGCGTATCTATGAAGGGCAGCATTGGGCCAGCGATGTGATCGCCGCGTACTTGCTCGGCAGCGTTTGGCTTGGTCTATCGATTCTTGCTTACCGTTGGGGCAAGCCGCGCTTTTTCGTGGATCAGCCGGTGGCGGCGGAAACGCCCGCCTAACACAATCTGCGAGTTCTGTCAGTTCCCATATCAAAATCGACACGATGTTGGCGTGCCTATCTGCCTGACCGTATTGTGATTGCTCACTCTGCCGCGCCTCGAAACAACAACACTCTGTTGCAGTCGCGTTGCCCTGCGTCATGCTGACCCGATCACAGTACAATTGTTCAAGAGAGCAAGTTATTCGGAGATCAACTGATGTCGAAGGCAAAGGATAAACACAAGCACGAAGCAGCCGAAAAGTCTCAAAAGCGCAGCCAGCGCGACGCGGCTCATTCTGCCGCCAATGGCAACGCCGCGCTCGATGCGCCGACCACGAAGTTGACCAGCGTGTTTTATGAGGAGGAATTGAAACGCCTCCAATTTGAACTGGTGCGTCTGCAATACTGGGTCAAGGAGCGAGGCCAGCGTATCGTCATCATCTTCGAAGGGCGTGACGCAGCCGGTAAGGGCGGCATGATCAAGCGGGTTACCGAGCCATTGAATCCGCGCGGCGTGCGGCTGGTGGCCCTCGGTAAGCCTTCCGATACAGAGCAGACCCAGTGGTATTTTCAACGCTACGTGGAACATCTACCTTCTGCCGGTGAAATCGTAATTTTTGATCGCAGTTGGTACAACCGAGCTGGCATCGAGCATGTCATGGGCTTTTGCAGCGACGACGACTACTGGGAGTTTATGCGGGCCTGTCCGGAATTCGAGCGTCTGCTGGTAGGTGCGGGCATCCACTTGATCAAGTATTGGCTGTCGGTCAGCGATGAGGAACAGGAGCGTCGTTTTCAAGAGCGGGCTGGAAACCCTGCGAAACTGTGGAAGCTCAGCCCTATGGACTTGCTCTCGCGTGAGCGATGGGTAGAGTACTCCAAAGCCAAAGACACCATGCTCGAGTACTGCGACATCGAGCAGGCGCGCTGGTATCAGATCGAAGCAGATCACAAGCGCCGGGCTCATCTAAACTGTATCAGGCACCTACTCAGCCTGTTCTCGTACCAGGACGTCATGCCTAAGCCGCTAAAGCTGAAATCGCGCCCACCCGCCGATGAAGAGTACATTCGCCCGCCGCATGAGGCTCATTTGATCGTGCCGGACTATTACGCAGGCGAGGCTACGACCTGATTGTGCCGATCACTCTTCACCTACTCCTGACTCAAGAGACGGCACCAAAAACTGGCTTGAGGCCGCAGCATACCTGCGGTCTCAGCAAACCGCTCCATTTCCCTGACGCCTGTTTTATGAGAAGGTACCTCTTAGCCACGTTTTACCGATAGGTATAGCACGACCAGTTGTAGGCCGCCAGCGACTTGGATTGATCATGAACCGCGAAGGCAGCCTGATCGTTATAGGTGCGTTTGCAAATCTGGTCAAAGTCCTGCTGCGCCAGGACGAAGGATACCTGATTGGTGGCCGGATCGATGCACGCCCAATCCGCATCGTTATTGACGATGCGAACGCCGAGATGTCGCTCAGTACAGTACCACTCCACCTGAAACTCACCCAGACGTGTCAGTTGTAGTGCCGGGGTAGCTGTCGGCACTGGTAGGGATGTTGAAAGCGGTGCGTTGACGTAGCACGACCAATTGTAGGCCGCCTGCGGTCTGTTCTGGTCGCGGACGGCGTAGGCCGCATCATTGTGATAAGTCTGTCTGCAGATCTGATTGAAATCGTTCTGATTGAGGGTAAAGACAGTTACTCCGCTATTCGGAGACGTGCAGGCCCAATCGGCGTTGTTATTGATCAAACGGACTCCCAGACCACTTTGATTACAATACCATTCGACCTGGAATTCTCCCAGGCGGGTCGCCTGCAGAGTTGGCATCAAGGTTGGTGTGGCAGTGGGAGGAATAGCGGCATAACACGACCAATCCAGGGCGGGAGCCGAACTGCTGCGGTCACGGACTGCATAGGCAGCCGCGTTACTATAGAAATTCTGGCAGATGCTATTGTAATCCGATTGGTTCAGCAGGATGGTAATCGCGCCGCTTGAAGCGGTACAGGCCCAGTCGTTACCATTATTGGTAATCCACGCGCTGTAACCACGCTGTAAGCAGTACCAGTCAACACGCATGTCGCCCAGCCGGATCTGCTGCGCCTGGGCACGCGCAGGAAGGGGACTCAGCGCTAGGTTGAAACAGATGACAGCAACGACAAGCAGGACGGACGAACAACTGAACCGAACCCGTCGCCCAACGAACATACTGTCCCTCATTTCCGCATGAAAAGCCCCACAGCGACATCGCATCAAGCCACTGGCACACTTCAATCTCCAGTCTCGCGTGACTGTTTTGTGGCTTACGCTAATAGCTTTGAGCATCTTTTCCTTGCACACGTTGCCAGGAGCGTTCTATGGCGGTCATCCACCATCCTTCACATCGCACCACTGGAATCCCAGTTATTGAATGCAAATGGCGAAAGTCGCGCTAATGTATCTGTACGTTGTACTGGAACACGTAGCTCCCCGCCGCGTAAATCGTTTTACCGTCAAAAACGGGCTTGCGCAGCGTCAGCGTTTTGGTCAGCGTAGCCTGCTGTCCTGCGACCCAATTTGAGAGAATGACGAAGTAATCGACGCAGCTCAGGCCGTTCAATTGGTGTGGTGTTGTCTGCGTGATCAAGCCTGAATCAACCGAACTGCCGTTGATGGCGAACGACACGGAAATGTCCTTCAGATTATTCTGAAGGGTCGCGTTGTCTTTGGCGCACCACGTTTCCACCCACGTATACGCTTGATTCGATTGCACGTTAGCGTTTACGGTTTCAGTCGTGGGCAGCGGGCTATCGGTGAATCCGCGATCCGCCACGGTATCGAGCGATGGATTCTGGGAGATGTTGGCTGCCTGGCCCTGACTCACGTTGACGACGTTGCTTGGTGCGCCTGGTTGGGCGTTTGAGGAGCCGCTGACAAGTGTCGGCTGTGACGCGGGATTGTTCGGATTAGCGCCCGCACTCGGCGCGTTGTAGGCAATGCTTAACGTATAGTTGCCGGACGTGCGACCCTGGGCTTGCTGGTAGCGGGTCGCGGCGACGGTATACGTTCCGGCTTGTGGCAGCCGGATGTTGCGCAATGCGGCATCGCGGTTGCCGCCGCCATCGTCATCGTAGGCCAGGATGTGGTTATTTGCATCCAGCAGCACCAGGAATGAGTCGAGATCGCCGGATGCACGCTGCATCGTGATGGTGACTGTATCGCCCGCTTCAACATCGAAGTCCCAGAACTGCGTAAAATGCTGATCGGTGATCGTGCCTTCCACCTGCGGCTGGCTGTTGTTACTGGGCGGAGCTGGCATTGCCGTCGGCGAGTTGGCTGCACGGTTGCCGCCCGGACCGTACAAGCGCTGCGCGCCCTGGATGTCGTCGGGGCCGGGCTTTAAGTTGTACGGGCTGTATGCATAATACATGAGCGCGCTCGGATCGCTGCTGTGCAACAAGCCAATTCCGTGACCGAATTCGTGAGTCGCCACGGCCAGGAAAGAAAGGTCCTGCTCACTCTGTGGCGGTCCCATCGTCCAGGTTTCCGCCGAGTCAAATTGAATCTGGCCCGCGCATGGGCTAGACGGCGGGCAGGTCTCGCCGAGGATATTCAGCGGACCATCTATCGGCGCGAATTGAATCTGCAAGTCAGATTGGCTGTTGGCGGGCACTTCCTGGAAGGTCAAGGGTGTGACGGCGGCCCAGGCCTGAAAAGCCTGCTGGATCACATTTTTCACGTCCTGAGCGTTGAAGCCTGGCTGCGTATTCAGGACGCGATACGTCACGTTCGTATGATTGAGTGGTGTTGAAAGCTGATAAAATTCCTTGCCGTTTGGCTTGGCGTCGAAGTAGATAGCCCCTTTAGCCGCTTCTCGTAAAACGATCAAGCCGAATTGGCCGCCGCTGCTCTTGTTGGCGTTGGTCGCCACCAACCGATAAGGGCCGTCGGCGGACAGCACAATACCTTGCAACGCGGCTGTATCTTTAACGCTGCCCTTATCATTCTCGCCGATCAACCGGCCTTGCGGATCGTACAGGCTGACGAGCGGATTAATGTCGCCGCCCGTAGTGTTCATATTGACCGTCAGCCTGTCGCCCGCTTTGCCGCTGAAGGTGTAATCTGTAGATTGGCCCGCACCCAGATTGGCCTTAACCGGCTGATTGTACTTTAGAGGAGCCGCGGCCTGTGCCTGGAACACAGGCCGAGCGAAGAAGAGCACGGCTGAAATCAGGAGAAGTAGCAGGACAAGGGGGGTTCTTAATGTCTTCATGAGCCGCCTATCAACTGAAGCTCGCGCCGCCGCCAGATTGTTTGTCATTGCCAACCTTGCCTATCTCGCGATTCTGGTTGGCGCTGGGCCGGAAGCCACGCTGAACCGGGCCTTGACTAACGGGGCCACCCTGATTGCCGCCGAACAAGCCACCGCCTGACGGCTGATTGTTGCCGCCACCGCCCAGGAAGCCGCCGAGCAGACTGCGCAGCAACGCCCCGCCGCCCAGCAGCAGCAACACGCCGACGACACACAGGATTAACAGGATCGTGCCAAGGCCGGGCATCTGGATCGCCGTGCCGCTATCGGGCTGATTCTGCGGCGGGATCGCGCCGGAATTGTTGGCAGGATTATTGTTCGGATTCGTGTTGGGATTGGCTGCACCTGCGCTGACTCCTGTGCCAAAAGGAACCTGGATACCGAACGCCTGCTGCGCAGGGATCGGGCCGCGTGACTGGATGATCACATCGTTGCCGTTGACCTGCACGTTAGCGTTCGGGCTGCCGTTGGCGATCAGGCTGGAATCGAGAACCTGACCATCGGGAAAGTGAATTGTGACCGTACTGCTGTTGACCGGAAAGTTGTGGTCGGCGGGAATGATCTTCCAATCGACCATACCTGCCGTTGGAGAAGTCGCTGTGTAGTTGATCTGGACCGTAAAAGTATTGCCAGCCTTAACCGGCGTGGGCAGCGTGTACTGTAACTGGATCTGAGTGCCCGACTGCGAGATGCTATATGAACCGGGCTGATTGGCATTGCCCTGCGCTAGTTGCTGCGGACTTGAACTGCCGCTCGAAACCATGTAAACGCTCTGCACCTGCACAGGATCTGTCCAGTAACGAGTGCCGTGGCTGACCGTACCAGCCGTTACCTGAACTTCCTGTATCTCTGCGATTTGTAGTTGGTCGCTGTTGCTCTGTGCCGTAATCTGAGCGTCCCAACGGTTGAACTGAACACTGGCGCTCTGCGCAAACACCAATCCGGGTGTCAACGTGAACGCGAGCATCACCAATGCGATTACTCGTGTACGCATTTTCTACTCCCTTACTGAGAAAGTCGCTGACAGCTAAACACGTCTTTGTTTACCAGCAGGTCACTTTCGGGTGCCACGATTTGCCGGGTTACAGGGTAAGGCCCCTCGGCTAAAAGAATCCCAAACAAAACTAGCCGCCCATCGTCAAACCTGTGTTGTATGGATGAGGACGAATAAGCAGTGGTTGTGCGTTGGTTTTCTTTAGTCGCCAGCCCGCTCCCCGTCCTTGTGGACAGAGAGCAGCTGTCAAAAGCGTCAAGCGGTTACAATTTTTGGCTTGAAGACCGACGTCTACCCCCCAGATGAACAGCTCAAACGCGACGTGTACATCGAACGAGGGGGCAGCGTCGGGTAGCTAAAGGTTGACTGCTAATTACACCTTTAGCTTATTGGCCCATTCGTCAATTTGTTTGTTGGCTTGTTGTTTGGTGATGCCATACTTTTCCTGGATTTTGCCCTCCAGGATCTCACGATTGCCATTGACTTGCATGAGTTCATCATCAGTCAACTTGCCCCATTGCTTCTTGACCTCGCCGCTGGATTGCTTCCACGTGCCAGCGATCCGGTCCCAGGCATTTTGCACTTCTTTAGACATACCCAACTCCTATTCAATTCGCTACACTTTGGCACTTTTCATGACTATTTCAACTCGCACCACTGGTTAGCAGTCAATGCGCTGTAGAGCACCTTGCAAGCAGTGTCGATTTATGTTGATCAGAAGCGGATCAGATTTACCTGGTCCGCCACAATCAATGCCAACTCACCTAGACACGAATGCCGCCCTGTGTCCTGGTGATCAGGCGAGCCAGGTACAACAGGACCACGCCTCCAATGAAGGCTACAAATACGCTCCACACGTTAAAGCCCGAAGTGCCGCCTAAACCAACCAGGCTAAACAGGAAACCACCGACGAATGCCCCGACAATGCCCACAATGATGTCCCCGACCAGTCCCAACCGACTGTGCATCACCCTGCCTGCCAGCCATCCCGCAATCGCCCCGACAATCAACCACGCTAACCATCCCATTTGTCCCATAATCGATCTATCCTTTCTGCATTGACCAAGTACACAGTTGAAGACGATACACGCTTACCTTACTGCGCGACGCCTAAAAAAGTCCCAAACGAAAGCTAACTTCGCATTCAGTATCGTCGGTTTCAGTCTGATTTCCGGTCTATGTTGCGCATCGGCGCGACGATCTGCTGTTTTTCTTCCGGCGGAACGTCGTAAACAGGCGTGTTAACCCGAGTTGGGTTCAGCGCTACGGCTGGCGGACGCTTCGCCGGCCAATCGTCGGTAGCAACAGCAATCTCGCCGCATAGGGATATCAAGCACCCGGTGAGATATGTCCATGTCAGCAAGGCGATAAGTGTGCCAAGCCCGCCAACCACTTCTGACCCGATAACATTGAAAAAGAATGATGCCACGATTGACGTGACGATCAGCGCTGCCAGGACCAGCATCATCGCCAGGCCCATCAAGATTTGCATAGGCAGCGCCCGCTGGTGTTCGTCGCGGAAGATGCGGCCCAGGTTCCATTGCAAGTTATTGAACAGTCCGACCGCGCCGGGGATCAAATCGTTGCGATTGACTAATGGAGGATTCAGGTCAAAGTCGGACATTTGCCGCACTTGGTCGGCTGCCGCTGGTCTGCGCATTGTACGAATTCGGTCTGAGTTCTCAATAAGATACGGCGTACTACTCACCACGATGTTGATGATTTCAAATTCGAGGGAGCGCAATCACATCTTTTTTGGATGGGAACGGTGCGAATAGCGAAGCGACACGCGGACCTATTCCGCTACGAGTCCACCAATCATCAGAAGCAAGAATGACTTTTTTACTTTACCTGCTATCTGTCTTTTTACGTCACGGCTATCGCGGTTGTCGCTCATAGGTAGTAACCCTCATGTTATCGAACAAGTCGCTGAGAAACTCTCTGACGGCTAAACTCATTTTTGATCCACCTGCGGCTCATTATCAGGTGTCGAGCTTTGCCTCATTACACGGTAAGGCAAGTCGCAAAAAAGAGTCCCAAAGATACTAAAATTCATCTGGGTGTGCCTATTTTGGATGTTCCGCTTGGTTCGTTTGATGGCGAAGCGGCAATTAGTAAGAGCGTCTACGGAAGTACCCACGGTAACGAGAACCGCCCACAAAAAATGCGAGAAGCACCACGAGAATTCCTGATCCCAAAAACGTCCAAACCACATCAATCCCGGCGACGACGAAGATCGTCGGTAATTTCAACCAGGCAGCTATCAAACTTCCCAAAAATGCCCCAACTATTCCGACCAGAACGTGGCCCACAAAACCAATATGCGTATAGCCAACCAGAAGCTGCACTACGGCTCCGATGAGAATGGCAATGAAGAGTGCCACGACAAGGGTTGGGACCGTAAATGACGGAATGGTTACGGGAGGTGTCTGTACCTGGGCAAGCCACCACATATCTATCAGCCTTTCTTAAGTTAGCCGGAACAGTTATCTTTATTGACTCTGTTCGGGCTAATTAACGCCTATATCGTCACGTTTTCTAAATGCAATGCAGATGTCAGTCGTGCGGAGAGTTTGTCACGTAGAGTCGTGAGCTGCTGAGGTTCTATTCCACTACGGGAATGGGAATTGGGAATGATCATTGCTTTCACAACTGCATGTGCTCTTGAAGGAGCTTGATAATTGCTTCGGCATAGGCCGTTGCGCCTTTCGGGTTTGGATGACCTGCTGAGGCTATTTCGCAAAAGATCGGCTGGGTACGCGCACTGCCTGCGGAATGGCAGCCTGAAGCACGGATGCTAGCCACTCGGTCCTGGGGTGAGAAGTCTTCATTGATGCCCAATAATGTCAGCTTGGAGATGCGGATTCTGGGCGGACCAGCACGGCGGCGATATTATCGAGCGACCCTTTCGCATTGCAGGCATCTATCAGCGCCTGACAGGCCGCGTCGGCAGTGGCAGCAGCCCGCACAATATGAACGATTTCATCGTCGCCCAGGGTGCTCCATAGCCCGTCGGAACACAATAACAGCGATTCGGCGTCGCCAAGCGTTTCATTGAACAGGTCAGCGGTCACTTTTTCTTCTGAGCCCACGGCCTGCGTCAAGACATTTCGATGAGGATGATTAGCCGCCTGTTCGAGCGTGATATTCCCAGTATCAACAAGGGCCTGCGTATACGACTGATCGCGCGTTATCTGACGAATAGTGGTTGGCGAGATGAGGTACGCGCGGCTATCGCCCACGTTGGCAATGTGTACGTCATGGCCGACCACGACGGCCATCACCAGGGTCGTACCCATGTCCGTGTTTTTTTCTTGAGCCTGTTCACGCACCACGCTGTTAGCCAGGGCCACCGCGCCCTCAAGCCACTGCCGGCAATTTTCCGGCATATCGTCGCCAGATTCAGCCACGTTCCCCATTAATCGCCACACTGCCGTGCGAACCGCAAGTTGGCTGGCGACCTCACCTGCTTGATGTCCACCCATCCCATCGGCAACAGCATAGACGCCGATTGCCTGTGACTCAGCCTCGCTAGCACGGTTCAACGTGACAGCGGCGAGGCTGTCCTCGTTATTCTGGCGTGTACTGCCTTTGTCGAGACTCCAACCCATCTCCGGGGTTTGACCAGGGTCCGAGCTGGCCGACATTCCAGCGTCGGGAACTTCAATTGTGAATTTGTCAGTCTGCTTCAGGTCCATGATTTTCCACTCCTCACCAGGCGTGTCAGGTTACGAAAGGGCATTGCGGACACAAGTTATTCAAAAGGAATCTCTTGAAGTGGCTTGACGTCCTGGCAATCTTCACGAGAATGCGGTGTCACCACCCCACTTTGGCTACAACCAAACGCTGCCCCGATGGATTATCAATAGCGACGACGATAATAGCGTCGCGCGTAACGCTGGCCGTGGGGAAGTACCAGGCCGATGAGTACACCGACAATCAAGAATACAATGTCTATAGGCATAATGGTCATAGTCGTCAATCACCTTTCATACTAAATGTCATTGTCGCCGTAGGTTCATGCCACCGGCGATACCTTCAAAGTACCACCGACCCTCTAGTTCACCCATAGGGACCTAAGTGGGTAACAAGTTTTGTCTAATTACAGGATAAGGCTTGTCACCTAAAAAAGTCCCAAACATTAGCATAAGGAACTCTGAATATCCGCTCATTTCCCACAATTCTGATTTGCCGACGCGCACATGGAAATACCCTCACGGCGTCAAGTTCGTTAACCAATTGCTCCGTACAGAAGGGACGGGGGCGCTCACGCCACGTCACAGGGAGGGCTATCGGTAGAGGTATAAAGGGAGATATCTCGGAAAGATCGCGTGTGAAAATGTGCCAGGATGGTCCAGTTACGTGGATGGAACAGCAACCACGACCAGGCGTTTGAGGTAGTTGGCAGTTTTGACGTCCCAATCAGAACAGGTAATCAGGGTTAGGCGGCGACGCCCATCCTGAACAACAAACTGAATGTCCTCTGGCGCGGCCTGCGCCAGCATGAGTACGTGATAGATTATCTCGCGCTGCCCTTCCCGCAGAATGACCAGGTCGCCAACCTTAGCCTGAGACAGGACGGCGAATGGCCCCGGTTTGCCGTCGGCGTCGTCGATGTGCCCGGCCAGGGCGATATTGCCGCCCGGATCGTCCAGCCAACTGGTGCCCACCAGATGGCCGACCGAGTTACCCAGATTACGCACTTCCCAGCTATCACCGATGCGATAAGCTTCGACAATTGGCGCTGACATTTGTATGGCAGGAATGATGAGTTGGCGCACAGGAACGTTGGCATTCGGCGTCAGCGTCGGCAGTACGTCGACGCGAGTCAGGCGAACGGGCAGGGTGGGTGTACCCGCCACCAGTCCGAACGCTATGTTCGCTGGCGTCTC
>Ga0207111_10292_pt1 | contig 11563 bp, 10 predicted proteins | sample Alteio_BWMinHeat_71_FD_153577 | JGI IMG/M metagenome (GOLD analysis project Ga0207111, IMG submission 153577) | Enriched cells from forest soil in Barre Woods Harvard Forest LTER site, Petersham, Massachusetts, United States -... | ecosystem: Environmental > Terrestrial > Soil > Temperate forest >... | reverse complement strand
CCTTACAGAGGATACAGTCGATGCTTTCCTCTTTGAGATTGGCAGATACCCTTACGGCAGCGATCTACTCGCTGAGGAAGTAATGCTGAGCATGAGAAAGAGCGGATTTGGGGCTCGTATTAACAAAGAAGTAATGAAAACCAAGGCCTCGAAGTGTCTTGTAGGCTCTCTCATGACCGCATTTGAAGCGATTACCGGTACTAGAGAATCAGGTGACTTCCGCACGCATGTGACTCAGGAAGCGACTACCATTTGGAAAGCCGCCGGAATAGAGTGGGAGCCGCTAGACGAGTTCCGCAAGAAAAGCGGAAGTGGCGCACCTCCTGGACGTCTCTCCGGTTCGGTGAAGAGAACCTCAAGTTGGCAGAGTCTCTTCAGAGCCAGTGGGACCATAGAATCCGGTCAGCTAAACGGAGATATTGTCGCGCTTGGAAAGCTACTAGGAATGACCGCCACCTACAACGAACTTTTGTGGCGCGTTTCAACCGATATGGCAGAGAAAAAGGAAAAACCTGGAAAATACAGCCCAGAAGATTTGGAGAGAATGTTAGAGCGGAGGGCCTGAGACTACCTCAACGTACTGACATTTGTTTCCTACCTTCGCTTGTTCAGATGTCTGGCGCCCCAAACTCACCGGTTTCGATTGTTCTTCGGAAACGTCGGCAATTGCCTGGGCATCCTTTTTTGAAGCCGGCCTATGATCAGGGAGGAGGCCTGTGGTCCGCCTTCTTTCGGCGTGACATTTGTCGTGGGAGCGGAACAACCGATTCAGGAACAAAAAGCAAAAAATTCCGAAGCTTTTTATAACAACTTGGACGGAATTATCCCTGAAATGGCTACGATTGCTGAATCTGCCAATAAGTATCGGCATATCAGAGGAGGCCTCGACAACGCCGTAAAACAGGCTGACGAGAGAGGTTTCCGTGACATGTTCGTTTTTGACGCCGATGTCCATCAAGCTGAATTATTCAAGAATCTTAGCAAGTATGTTGACTATAGCAAATGGAAGGGAATGTTTGAAGGAAATGAAGACGACATACCGCTGATCAAGACAGCGACAGAAAAGTTCGCAAACCCCTGGCCTGCGGGCACTGCGATCTACACGAGTGTACGCGACCAATTTGGAAATCTAGTTGTAAACAGACCTGAGACTAGTTGGCCCAACGAAATGTCGATTGACGAGGTTGTCGATGTCTTCATCCGTAGAATGAACGACATTGGAATCAAATCATGTCTCGCCTTTCCGGGCCCTTCGATAGGCAGCGTCGCAGATGCTATGAAAGACAGCGATGCAGAGTACCAATTCACAAAGGCCTACACGCAGTACATGGTGGACAATTTTTCCAAATACGATGAATTGGTTAGTCCAATACTTGTGCCATCGCGCCTTAAGGGCAACGCTGACAAGGTTGCAGAACTGATCGACGATTACGGGAAGGAGAAGGGTATCTGCGGCGTGATGTTCTATGGAAAGACAAAGACGCCTATGGGGGCGGCGGAGTGCGATCCAATCTATGATGCAGCGCAACAGAAGGACTTGCCCATTCTGTTACACGGAAACAACGCGGCCCACAACGTAGGCAGCGGAGATCCCTACTACGACCACTATCGCGACATATTCCTGTTCAACCACGCCCTTGGGTTCCCATTCAGCATCGCACTGAACATTACGAGCATGCTGGTGGACGGGGTACCGGAGAGGTACAAGAAACTAAAATTCGTTTTCATTGAAGCAGGCATAACCTGGGTTGCTTGGCTCAGGCAGCGGCTCGACGACGAATTTGCAAAGAAGAAGAACGAAGCCCCTCTGTTGACGAGGATGCCAAGCGAGTACATGGATGAGTGGTACTACTGCACACAGCCGCTCGAAGGGATGCACAAGAACGAACTGGAGCCGTTCTTCAAATGCATAAAGGGCAACTGGGAAGACCACTTCATTTACGCAAGCGACTATCCGCACTGTGACTTCGACGCGCCGAGTGCGGTCTATGACCTGCCATTTCTGACTCTTGATCAGAAGAAGAAGATCTTGGGCGAGAACGCAAGGAAACTTTTCAAGCTGAAGTGACATGACAAACATCCGTTCCGTGGCAAGGGCTAGCTCGATAACCGAAGACAACAAGGCTCTGATTGTCGAGGTTGGCTCCGAGAGTATCGCCCTGATCAGGCACAAGGGCGAGTATTACGCCTACCGAAACAGGTGTCCACACCAAGGAGGCCCCAGCGGTGAAGGTGTGATAATCGGAAATGTCGAGTGCACGGTCAATGGAAACAGGCGCGGCGACCTGTATGCATCCGAAGAGAATTTCAACTTGGCTTGTCCGTGGCACGGCCTGCAGTACGATCTTGAAACAGGTATGTGTCGTGGCAATCCAAAGCTTCGCCTAAAGCAATACGAAGTAGTGAAAGAGGGCGACGACCTCAAGCTAGTAATGTGACGTAATGAAAGTCGGGTTCGCATTCTTCTGACGTGCAGGGTCGCTAGCTAGCTAGTCGTCAAAACGTAACGAAGACCTCACCATCTAGCGTACTGGTCTCGTACGTTTTCACCTTTAGATTGGTCCCATTGAAGAGACACTTGCCCGTCTCGATGTCATAGTCATAACCATGCCAAGGGCAGCGTATTAGTTTCCCGTCCATCCCGTAGATCAGTTCCCCTGGTGATGAAGGGAGCATCGTACCAGTTATCTTCCCTTTGCAAATCGGGGCTAGGCGGTGCGGGCACGAATTGCGCATGGCGAAGAATCTCTCTCCGAGGCGGATTATGCCTATCTCGACTCCATTGAGAACAATTATTTTGGCTTCTGATTCCTTGAACTCATCCACAGAGCCAGCCTTCAATTTAGTCATGCGGAGTTACGACCCTTTCAATCTCTTATGTTATTAGCGTTTTTGGATTGGCCGTCGAGGAAAAAAAGAGAAAATCTCGAAAGGTGACTCTTCAGACAATCGGAACCTATGCTGAGCTGATTCTTGGCCGGCCCGAGAGATTTGAACGCGCGACCCCTCGCTTATCCAATCTTTGCCTGTCGGTGTTGTACCCAGCCCTCATCAAGCTGGTCGAACGCAACGCTAGGATTAAGGTCGTGACTATTTTGGGAATATTAATAAGCGGCAACACATCAAGATTACTCGCGCGATATTGAGAATAGTCGACACAGATACGCACATGCGTATCGGGCCAGGAATAAAGGGAATCTATCCCTATATGCCTGAAAACTGGCAGAAGTATTTCAAGACCAAGCGCGAAGAGCTCCCTTCTGGTGGAGGCGCCGGAGACAATCCGCTCGGAACCAGCGGAGGGCGCGATAACGCAAAACCACCTAACGGAGGACCGGCAGGATCTGACCCGGAATTCATGAGGACCGACCTTCTTGACAGATGGGGCATTGATGTGTCAATACTAAATTGCGTGGAATCCATGATGGTGGCCACGGGACAAAAAGGTTCTAGCACGGATGAGAGCATTGTCTTGTGCTCTGCAATAAACGACTATTATCTGAACGAGTGGACACCTGTGGATAAGAGATACAGGTACACCCTGATCGTCCCGACGAGGGATCCGCTGGCTGCTGCCAAAGAGATCCACAGGTGCGCGAACAACCCCGCTGTAGCTGGCATCGACTTTGCCCCGCTAGATAGCATTCTGATGGGGAACAGATACTACTATCCGATATACGAAGCTGCTGCTCAGCACAACTTGCCGATTTATCAGCACGTGGCATCTCTACCTGACTTTAGATCAATGACCGACAAGTTTGTTGATCGACACAATTGCGTGTTCGCCACTGTGAACCTGCACCTTTCGAGCGCACTGTTCTCGGGACTCTTCGAGCGATTTCCCAATCTGAAAGTGGTCTTCGCTGAGTTCGGCTTTGCCTGGGTCGCTCCCTTTCTTTGGAGGGCCGACAATAGCTGGGAGGCATTGCCGTCGGAGACTCCTTTGCTAAAGAAAGCTCCGAGCGAGTATGTTCATGGCCACGTTTGGTGGACATCCCAGCCTGTTCCAACCTCAAAACATCCGAAGGAAGTCGATCAAATGATCGACATGATGGGAGACGACCTGATTGTTTTTTCTACAGACTATCCGCATTGGGACAACGACGCACCCAGCCAGACGTTCTTTATGCGCTCAGAAGAATCGCGGCGCCGCATATTCGCCGAGAACGCCGCGAAGGCTTTTCGGATTTAGTCATCCGAAATCCTTCCTTGCGAAAGGATGATGCGGACAACCTCTCGCCTCGTGCCGTTTCTTGAACTCTCTCGGCCAGACGCACACCTCTTTTCATCCTGTTGCGGACCGAATCGATGTTCCCGTTATGTTGGGGCATATTCGCGAAGATACACTCGACCTTCAGCTCGAGGACCCCCGTAAGATTGAACCAAGTCATGCGAAAATTCGGCTAGACAGTGACATACAAGCTGCCGTCTTGAACGCTGGTCTTGTACATCTTGAGTCGTAGTTTAGTGCCGTTGAACACAGAAAGACCTGTATCCATGTCGTACTCGAAGCCATGTGATGGGCAGACGAGAAGCTTGCTCTCCATCCCATAGACTCTTTCACCTGGTGAGGAAGGTAGCATAGTTCCTGAGATCCTACCCTCGCAGATAGGTGATAGTTTGTGGGGGCACTGATTCCGTATCGCGAGAAACTTATCTCGTGTTCGGATTATTCCAATCTCGATTCCCCCCACATCAACTACTTTGGCCCGCAACTCCTCGAACTCGTCAGTCCGGCCAACTTTGACCGTCGGCATTGTCTTAGCCCGAATTTCTCTGCTCAATAAAAATATCTCGGTCAGATGTTCCTCGAACCTAGATAACGCGGTCTGAGACTGAAGTTCGGGAGGAAGTCACTTCTTGAGAGCAGAAATCCCCAAGAAGAAAAACCGGATAGGTAGTATTGACATCGGTTTATTAGCACAGACATCTCTCCGTCAAAATGCGAACTCCGACCATGAAGGCATTGGCTGCTTTTGAGAGGACGGTGCAAGTGGACGGGGTTCAAACACACTATTACGATGCCGGCGAAGGTGACCCATTGGTCCTAGTTCACGGGGGCGGCGCTGGAATGGGGGCTGCAGTTACTTGGATCTATAACATTCCACAACTCGCAAAAGACTTTCGCGTGATTGCACCCGACCTCCTTGGATATGGACTAACAGAAATGTCGGAGCCACCTAATTATTCTAGCAAAGCTGTCGCTGAGCATCTTGTCAGCTTGCTGAAGAAGCTCCAGATCAAACGCGCTTCTCTGCTCGGATGGTCACGAGGAGGCTGGTTCGTCAGCTACATTGCTATCAAGTATCCGGCAATGGTTGGAAGACTCATACTTGTCAACACTGGTTTCGCTAATCCCAACTTCCATCCAATCTCCCCCTCAAACCTCAACGATCGACGATACACAAGAGCCGACATAAAATTATGGCACGACAAGTTAACTTACCGACATGACCTCATAACTAAAGAAATGAAGGATCTCAGATTCAAATATGGTAGGAAGAACTTTGAATTGAACAAACAAAGGAATGAATTGTATGAAACAAGTGCCGCGGCCCATTTCAGAGATACAAATATTGACGGTAAGCGGGTTACAAAACTTCTCTCGAAGATAAGATCGCCTACATTGATAGTATGGTCGACGTTAAACAATAATCCGATTGATATGGGACTTTTCTTACTTAATGGAATCGAGTCATCCCAAATGCATGTTTTTCGAGATGCGAAGCACGAAGTGTTCATCGATCAATACAGTGAGTTCAATTATCTGATCAAGACATTCTGCAAGAAACCTATCTGACTGGGTCGGACCCGCGAACCCTTTGGAGCGCAGGTTCTTATTACGAAGATTGGTCTATTTTGAATCAAGAAAATAATTGATACGTTCGCATGGTCACTCAACGCGGGATGAGACACCCATCACATCTCACGGGGTGCCAGAGGCCCTTTCAGAACATACATCTACTTCATCAGGAATGTTTTGGTTTCCGTGAGTTGTCACTCAAATAGGTTTAAGTACGATATAGCTGCCGCGTTGGTCAGAAGTTCTGCATGATTGTAGGAAGCAAAAAGGGTCTCTCGAATACATTAGCCGCACTAGGATTTGTCGCAATAATCATTTTCGCAGCTGTCGGGTGGGGAGCGTACGCTGCGTTCCCCATGATCAAGACTTCAACCGCTAGCACCATCACATCCACCCAAACTCAGACTCAAACTCAAACTATACAAATATCAGGCTCCACCACTTTGACGCCAGTAACGCAAACTGTGACGACTACGCTCAGTGGGAGTACGGTGACCGCAACTGGAGCAAGTTCGTGCACGACTCCAGGAACAATGGCTCAAGTGTCTGCCGCTGTCACGAACCAAGGAGCGCCGCAGTCTATCATGTATGTGGCGAGAACTCAGGGCTTCCTTGCGCAACAAGGCATTAACTTGACGACCAGGGCTGTCACTGGTGCGGTGCTAGTCAGTAGTCTCCTCGCCGGTCAGACCAATTTTGCCGTGACTGGCCTTAACTCATTGTTGCCGGCATGGTTGCAAGGGCAACAATTCTCGGTCTTGTCTACAGTCGGCTTCACTGGAAATGATGCTGGCGGAATTCTGGTCAGTAACGCCGCTTACGACAGCGGGATCAGGAACGTGAGCCAGCTCCATGGGCAAAGAGTCGGTAGCCTTGCGCCACCTGGTGGCGCATATTACATCGCATCTGTCCTGTATCCAAAATATTTCAACGTGAACTACACCGTGATCACCTTCAGTAGCGTCACAACCGAGATCAACGCACTGAAGACTGGTCAGATTGTTGCCATGGTAGCCGTGAGCATCGCGAACATGCAAACGTACACGCAGGCTGGACTCGGCAAGACGATGCTAGACCCAGCAACAGTGACACCGGCAATCTGGAACAAGATACTTACGGCATATGGGTATCCTTCACCTAATGGCGCATACCAATCCAGTGCCACTGTCTTTACGACCCCGAGCTATATTCAACAAAACCCCAAGGTCGTTCAAGGATTCATGAACGCCCTGACCGAAGCATACGCGTGGATTCAAGCACACAACACCACTCAGGTAGTCAATTCTCTAGAGGCGGACCCCTTCGTCAGTGCGGCGCTTAATTCAAGTGCTCTAATTCCTGACATCGCATACTTCCAGAACTACGAATCGCCGAGCCTAAACATGACATCGTCTATCTACATTTCCTCGCTGAACTTTGCGCTCGCCACGAATCCAGCATATGCTGGAAACCAGACAAAGTTGCTTGGCTCCTACAACGCCTTGGTGAATCCAACGTTCACAAACGCGGCAACATGGTGCTACAACGCGGTCAGTTGGAACAAGAACACAGGCTAATAGGCCCTTAAGCAAGATTCACCGCAAAATAAAGGAAAGCCTTCTGACCCGATCTGGAGCCGGCTTGCGCGAATCGTCCCGCCTAACACCTGGTTCTAAGATTCGCCCTCCAGGTGATTCCGGATGCTCATCAAATGATTCACGCGCATGCTAACTGCACAGTCGCGACACCCTTCTCTTTCTTCCTCTCCCGCCTGGGAGCCTCTTGAACGCGTGCAGCCCCGAGTGGATCCAAGTATGCCTTAGCGTCGATTGCATTCGCCACGACTCGAAGACCATTAGGCACAGGCAAAATTCTCTTGGCATCAAAAACAGTCGAGAAACAGATATATCGAGCTCCGGTAGGCTGGAAGAATATGCAGACCCTGCGGAGCAGGGGGAGGTACAGAGGAGTCAAGGGAGGGCTTGATCACGCGGTCCGTCAGGCGGAAGACAGGAACCTGTTTGACCAGTATGTATTCGATGCCGACACCCATGCCAACGAGCTCTTCGCAGACCTTGGGAAGTACGTGTCTGACAGCCGCTGGAAGAAGATTTTCGCGACAGACCCGACGGATTCGCAGATGGAACCCCTTGCAAAGGTTGCTCACCAACACTTCGCGGCTGCCAGCTTTGCTGGAGGCGGGCATTATAAGAGACCATACGGCTCTGGAGAACCAACCACAAAGAAGAATCATCACCCCACCGTCTACAGGGATGAAGTGTCATTTCCCGGACCTATGTCGATAGAGGAGACCGCATTCACGTTCGCCCAAAGGATGCAGGAGATCGGGATAAAGCAGTGCTTGGTGTTTCCGGGCAGTTCCCTGGCTGAGGTTGCAGATGTGACAAAAGACTCAGAGTTCGAGTTTCAAATGATAAAGGCGTACACTCTCTACATGCTAGACAACTTCCTTGGCAAGCACAAAGAGATCGTAAGCGCCATTCACGCGCCCCTCAACGCGAAGTATAACGCGACGAAGGTCGCTGAGCTGATAGACGACTATGGTGGCGAGAGGGGCATCGTCGGGGTGCTGTTCTTTGGGATGAACCCCACGCCCATGGGGAGCGACGACTTCAACCCGATCTACGAGGCGGCGGAGCGGAAGGGGCTGCCGATACTGCTCCACGCCGACAACGGGAACCACATGCAAGGCCCTTTCTTCGAGTACTACCGGGACAAGTACGCGTTCAACACGAGCCTGGGGTTCATAAGCGGCCTAGCCTCCCACCTCACCAGCCTGATCGTCGACGGCGTGCCTGAGCGATATCCGAAGCTCAAGTTCGTCTTCATAGAGGGCGGGGTCACCTGGGTCGCTCCCCTGATGCACAGGCTCGACGACACCATCGTCAAGAAGAAATACGAGGTCCCGCTCCTAAAGAAGCTCCCGAGCGAGTACATGAGCGACTTTTACTATTGCACCCAGCCATTAGAGTCGATCCACAAGAACGAGCTGGAGCCGTTCTTCAAGTGCATGAAGAACTGGGAAGACCACTGGATATACGCGAGCGACTATCCCCACTGGGACTTCGACGTCCCAAGCACGGTGTACGACCTGCCGTTCTTGTCTAAGGACGCCAAGACGAAGATCATGGGCGGGAACGCGAGAAAGCTGTTCAGGCTAGACTGAGAGAGGCTCCCAATCCTTCTGGAGGCTTCTTGTCAATCGAGGGGTCTTACGATCGATTGGGGCCTGAGATAGTCCAGAAGCGTGTCAGGACCAAGTACCCCTCCTCCCAGGCCGCTAACATTGACGCCCGCGTAGGGCACTCCATGCGGAAAGACATTGTGGACGTTGATCCAACTATTCCCTGCCACCAAGGATTCAGCAACACGATTTGCGCGCTCAAGGTCGGTGGACCAAACACTGTTTGCGAGACCGTACTTGGAGCGATTCACGAGCTCAATAGCCTCGGCTTCATCTGTAAATGGAATGACATAGCCGACTGGTCCGAAGATCTCTTCTCTGGCACAGACGTTCTCTGGTGACCCCGTCAACAAAGAAGGTCTCACATAGAATCCGTCTTCATGACCGCTCACCGTAATCTCGCCTCCATCTAGGATGGACTTCGCTCCCTGTTCTTGGCCTCGATCTAGATAACCCAGGATTCTATCCTTCTGTTTTTGACTGACGACCGGACCCATCTGAGTAGTAGGGTCGAGTCCATAACCGATCTTCGTAGATTTGAGGTCCTTGACCACTCTATCGAGGAAGGGCTGCATGATGCTTTCATGCACCAGCCAACGAGTGGCAGTGCAACAGACCTGCCCCGTGTTCAGCGTTATGGCGTTTGCCAGCGCGTCTGCCGTAGAAAGGACGTCCGTGTCTTCGAACACCACGGCAGCGCCCTTACCCCCCAGTTCGAGTTTTACAGGCACGAGGTTCGCACCGCAAGACTCTGCAATCTTCCTCCCCACTTCGGGAGAGCCAGTAAAGGACATCCTGTTGATGTCGTGATGCCTTGCCAGCGCGTCACCAGCCGTCTCGCCGTATCCCGGAACCACATTTATCACTCCAGGTGGGACGCCAGCTTGTTCAACAAGCTTGCAGAAGAAAAGAGTCGACAACGGAGTGTCTTCAGCCGGCTTTATTACGACTGTGTTTCCCGCTGCAAGTGCTGGAGATATCCCCCAACCGACCAGAAGGAGAGGGAAGTTCCAAGGAAAGATAAAGGCGCAGACGCCATAAGGCCCTCTCGTTGTCTTCGCATCATACCCCGAGACAGCTATGGGCTCTGTCCTACGGGTGTGAACGGAAAGGTCAGCATAATATCGCAGCGTCTTCGCGACGTTTGGAATGTCATTTCCATATGATTGATCATATGGTTTCCCCACGTCTATGGATTCGATCTGCGCCAGAATACCACGGTACCTGTCGACAAGATCGGCTAAGCGATGAAGAATGACGGCCCGATCATTAGCCGGCATTGTGGCCCATCCGCTCTTCTTGAACGACAAACGTGCCGCTTGAACTGCAAGATCGATGTCTGGTTTCTTTCCAGAAGCAACTTGCGCGACCCGCTTGCCTTCGCCCGGATCCAGGACGTCCATGACCTCGCCCTCTTGCGAGCTGATCCAATGTCCATCAACGAACATCTTGATTGGATCAGACGAGAAAAACTTCGAGATTTCCGAAGGCACCTGTTGCATATATATCATATTACCAAACCTTTGTTTAATAAAACCTTTGTGAGAAACTTGGGCGCCGTCAAGTTGGGGACTGGATCGTTGGTCTAGGTTCCTTGGTTCCTCCCGGTCTGTGGGGTAGTGCTCTCCCACGTATCATGAGCGTTCAACTCCTGATCCGTGAAAAAGACATCCCTCGCTCCGACGCTCTAGAGCGCGTGTACGTCTCTGCTCATCTCGAATCGGTCAGATGCACGAATCGATCCTGCTGAAACACCGATTACATGAAAGGGGGCCCGGGGGCAGACTCCCGATGAAGCATTAGCGGAGTTCAAGTCTGCAACAGTAGCTTATCATCTCTTACTTCGAAGTTAGTCTTGAACTTCCTAGAGCTCCATTTCAACAGTTCTACTATTTCTTCAAACTTGGGATCGCCTCGCGTGACTAACGCCGGTCGCTTATCATCACCGATGTACGCAGGGAGCAGTTCTATGGACGTGGTTCCATTCTTGAGGAATGTGGCCGCAGCTATCGCAGTGTGCCGTGAGTATTGCTTGTGGGAGTATTTCAGATTCGGACCAAATTCGAAATCATATATGTCGTCGTTGGTCAGTTCGCCTTTGAGCGGGATCCCTTTTGGCGGAGAACCACCTAGCGCAAAATTCCCCAGGCTGTATATTATGGGCTTGTCCTTGTAGAACTCTATCCCTTTGAGGAGATGCGGACCATGACCAATTATTAGGTCGCATCCGGCATCTATCGCAGAATGAGCATATTCCCTCTCATAGTCCGTTATCTTCTCAGGGATAAAATGCACACCCCAATGACAAGAGACGGCGACCACGTCGGCCTGCGCTCGTGCTGCCTTGATGTCATTTCTCATTTGCTGTAAATCTGGTTCTTCGGGAACCGAGACTATTTGCACTGGTGTCGCGGGCTGGAAGTCGACAGTCTCATAGAACGTTTTTGCACGCAAAGGGGCCGCGCCAGCTCTCGTGCTCGTGGCCCAATAGCCAGGAGCTAACAACGAGCAATATGCGAGAACCGCCAAGCGGATCCCATTCCTGTTCACCACCGTCGGTTTTCTAGCTTCGATGA
>Ga0207111_10201_pt3 | contig 11659 bp, 10 predicted proteins | sample Alteio_BWMinHeat_71_FD_153577 | JGI IMG/M metagenome (GOLD analysis project Ga0207111, IMG submission 153577) | Enriched cells from forest soil in Barre Woods Harvard Forest LTER site, Petersham, Massachusetts, United States -... | ecosystem: Environmental > Terrestrial > Soil > Temperate forest >... | reverse complement strand
AACCAAGTTCCGCTACACAGGCTACCCCTCACCTGGAAAGCGTTGCAGCATTGCATAAGTCCTACGTGGATTGGTTGAAGCAACAAGTCAACCTTCGCCGAATGAACCAGAAAATGCATGAGAAGATGAAGCGCATGAAGGTGGTCTTCGACTGTGCCAACGGCGCTGCCAGCGAAATTGCGGCCGAGGTTTTTCAGGCGGTCGGGTGCGATGCAATATTCATTCATCACTCGCCCGATGGCCGCAACATCAACGAAAACTGTGGCGCTTTGCATCCTGAACTGGTGGCGCGCGAGGTCGCCCTGCAACGCGCTGAGCTGGGAGTTACCTTTGATGGTGACGCCGACCGCGCCCTGTTTGCCGATGATCATGGCAACGTAGTCAACGGCGATGCCGTGCTTCTGCTGGTAGCGCGTCATATGCAATCCCAAGGCAAGCTCGTTGGCAATGTGGTTGTCGCTACTACCATGTCGAATATGGGACTGGAGATCGCTCTGCAACGCTCAGGTATCCAGATGTTGCGCGCACCGGTGGGCGACAAATATGTACTGGAAGAGATGCTCAAGAGCGGCGCTACGCTCGGCGGAGAACAATCAGGCCATATCATCTTCCGCGATGGTGACGCCACCACCGGCGATGGATTGTTGACCGCCTTGCGCGTGCTTGAGATCATCAGCGAGAGCGGCAAATCGCTGGCTGAATTGGTCGCCGACCTCAAAGTTTTTCCCCAGATCATCAAGAACGTACGTGTGCGCGAGAAAAAGCCTTTTTCCGAAATTCCGAACGTTGCCCAAACCATCGCACGGGCGGAAAGCGATCTGAAAGGCAACGGCCGCGTGGTGGTGCGCTACTCCGGCACCGAGTCCCTGGCGCGTGTGATGGTGGAAGCCGAATCGGAAGAGAAGACGAAAGAGTGGACCGAAGCAATTGCAACCGCGCTGCAGACCACCCTGGGGGTGTGATGCCCGCTCATTTCAAATGGCCAAAGCCGAAGTTGCGAGAAATATTTTTTATCTTCATGGCCATCTGCCTGCTGATAGCGCCGGAATTCATCATGAAGGCCACAATCTTTGACACCATGATGCTTCTGCAATTGGTGCTGCTGGCGCTGCTCGCGTTGAGTTTTGCCTGGCCTCTCTGGGTTTTTTATCGGGCTTTCCTCAAAGGGCCTCTGCGCGCAAGACGAATCGAACGAATCCGTCATGATCGGCTTCTGCGGGAGGTTATGGAAGAGCGTTCTTCAGATCCGCCGAGATAGTCCACATTGGGAACGGGACAAATGTTTTTTTACCTGATACTTTATTTCATGTCCCGCCAATTCCTGCCTACGCCCACTTCGACCAGCAGTGGCACGTGCAAATGATGGACGCCTTCCATCAGCTCTTTCACCATGCTCCGCATAATTTCCACTTCCGTTTCAGGAACTTCGAAGACAAGCTCGTCATGGACCTGCAATGTCATTCTAGATTTCAATTTGCGCTTCCAGAGCTCGCCGTCAATGCGGATCATGGCAATCTTGATCAGGTCAGCGGCGGTCCCCTGCAAGGGCGTATTCACAGCGGTGCGCTCGGCGAAGCCGCGCATATTGGGATTCTTGCTGAGGATATCGGGAATAGGCCGCACCCGGCCAAACAGCGTTTTTACAGACTGGTCGCGGCGGGCCTGCTCTAACGTGGCATCAATGAACTTACGCACGCCTTTATATTTTTCAAAATAAGCATCAATAAATCTTTTTGCGTCGCGCTGCTCAATGCCAAGCTGCTGCGCCAGGCCGAAGGGCGAAAGTCCGTAGACAATGCCGAAGTTCACTGCCTTGGCGCGGCGCCGGTGCTCGGCATCAATCAGCATAGGAGGCACGCCGAACACTTGTGACGCTGTAAGCGCGTGGATGTCATCGCCCCGGCGAAATGCCTCAACCAGCAAATCGTCTTCAGAAAAATGCGCCAGCAGGCGCAATTCGATCTGCGAGTAATCCGCCGCTAAAAGCAGGTTGCCTTCTTCAGCGATAAACGCGGCGCGGATCTCGCGCCCCAACTCGGTGCGAATGGGAATATTCTGTAGGTTCGGATTGGTGGAAGAAAGTCTGCCGGTTGCTGTGCCGGTTTGATTGAAAGTTGTGTGTAAACGGCCCGTGGCGGGATGCAGCAGCACCGGAAGCGCATCCACGTACGTGGACTTCAGCTTTGAGAGCTGCCGATATTCCAGCACCAACTTCGGCATCTCATGTGTGAGAGCGAGTTCTTCCAGCACGTCTACCGCCGTGGAGACGGTTTTCCCTTTGCCGTACTTGACCGGTTTGGGCAAGTTGAGTCTGTTGAATAAAATGTCTGCGAGTTTCTTCGGCGAATTGATGTTGAACTCGACGCCCGCCAACTCATGGATTTGTTTTGCCTTGGCATCGCACTCCCGCTCCAGACGCGATGACATTTGCCCCAGCACACCACTATCAATCTTGACGCCAGCTTCTTCCATGCGCGCCAGCACCGGCACAAGCGGCAGGTCCATCTCCTGGTAAACCTTCATCAACCCAGCGTGTTCAACCTCACGGCGCAGATCAGAGGCCAGGCGCGCGGTCACATCGGCGGCTTCAGCAATGTCTGCTGAGAGTTTGTGGCTGAATCGACGCAGACTTATCTCAGCCAGGCCGTGAGAAGAAGACGTAGGATTCAGCAGATAAGAGTAAAGCTGGGGATCATCACTCACACCCGCCAACTCGCTTCCCGAAGACATCAGCAAGCGCATGGCAGCCTTGGAATCATGGATCGCCTTGGGAATAGCGGAATCTTTCAGTACAGCAGAAAGCACCTTCATTGCTGGATTAGAGTCGAGCTTGATGGCCAGCGCCTCGCCGGGTTGCACGGAGATCGCAATCATCGAGGGAGGCGTAATCGCATCTGAGGCCGTTGACGGAGGACCAAATAAAAGTTGTCCGTTTTCTTCCGGCTCACTCGGCTCGTCTTCTTTTTCTTCTTCGGTATCTTCCGCTTCGGGTTCTTGCAGTGCAACCCCGAGCAGAGTCCCTTTTTTCGATTTCTTCAGGAGTTTTTCCACTTGATCGGCAGAATCGGTTTTCTCGTAATGTGTAACGCCCCAATCTGCCGTGGGCGCTGCCACTTCTGCCAGCAAGGTTGTAAATTCTAATTCGGTAAACAGTTTGCGGCAGGCTTCGGCATCGGGCTCGCGCGCGGCCATGGCTTCAAGATTCAGCTCGATGGGCACGTTGCCGTCAATGGTCACCTGATCTTTGCTATAGAGAATCTGTTCGCGATGATTCAGCAGCGACTCACGATAAGTCTTTTTCTCAACTTCGGCAGCGTGGTCGAGAGCGTTTTCCAGGGTTCCAAAGCGGCGGATAATATCTACCGAACCTTTGTCGCCGATTCCGGGCGCTCCCGGGATGTTATCAATCGCGTCGCCGCGCAGGGCCATAACATCAACTACCTGGTCAGGACGCACACCTAGAATTTCCTCCACCTTGGCCGCATCGCAGATCAGATTGTCTTTGGGCGGATTGAGTACGCTGACCTTTTCATTGACGAGCTGCAACATGTCTTTGTCACTGGAAACGACAAAAACCGGATGGCTCTCCGCAGCGGCCTTTCGCGCCAAGGTTCCGATGACATCATCCGCCTCGAAACCCGACTGCTCCAGAATGGGAATACGATAGGCTTCGAGTGCACGGCGAATATACGGCACCTGCTGCGCCAAGTCAGGTGGCATCGCGGCACGGTTGGCCTTGTAACCTCCATAGGCTTCTTCTTTAAAGGTCTGGGTTTTGATGTCGAATTTGCTGATGGAGGCCACCGCATCCCCCTTTTCATCGCGAAACGTCGGGGCGGCTACATCGAAGACAGCGGCAAGATACTCCGGCGTAAAATCAGCGCGTAATTTACGCAGCATATTAACGAAGACATAGACCGCCGCCGTGGGAACGCCGGTCTTGGTGGACATGGGCCGCTGCCGCGACATGGCATGATAGGCGCGGAAGATGAACGACATGGCGTCAATCAGAAAGACGCGGGGCTTGGGCTTAGTTGCGATCGATGGGGCTGAGGGAGTCACAGGCAAGATAAAAGTCTAACAGGAGCGAGGGGATTGGGTGATTGGGCCATCGAACCATTGGGTCATTGTTTAACCCTCGAAACATTAGGGCAACTAGGCTGGGCGCGTCGTGAGAGACAATGACACAATCACCTGATGACTCAATGACTCAATTTATTCAATCAGCATGCAGTCACCATAAGAAAAGAAGCGGTAATGTTGCTTCACAGCATGCTCATAGGCTGCCAGCGTAAGCTCACGGGTTGCGAATGCGCTCACCAGCATGAGCAGCGTGGATTGCGGCAGATGGAAGTTAGTCAACAACGCTCCTACCACGCGAAACTGGAATCCGGGATAGATGAACAATTCCGCTTCTCCAGAACGATGTTCAATGCGCAGTGGCTGATCCGATGAAACTTGAGAGGCGCAATATTCCAATGTCCGTACGGTTGTGGTGCCTACGGCCACAATGCGTCTTCCGGCGGCAAGCGCGGCATTAATTTTTTGTGAAGCGTCGGACGAGATGACAAATCTTTCGCGGTGCATCGTATGGTCTTCTACACGCTCAGCATGGATAGGCTGAAATGTTCCCAAGCCTACATGCAATGTGATCTCGGCGGTTTCAATGCCACGGGCGTGCAGGTGCGCAACTATCTCAGGTGTGAAGTGCAATCCAGCGGTCGGAGCGGCGACCGAGCCCCGCTCGCGGGCATAGACCGTCTGGTAGCGCTCGCGGTCTGCCGCATCATCGGTGCGGGAGATGTAAGGCGGTAGCGGTATGTGGCCGATTTTTTCCAGCAACTCAAAAAAATTCGGCACTGCTGCAAACCGCAGAGTCCTTTCGCCGAACTCGCCACGGGCAATTACTTCGGCTTCAAGCGATTCGCCGAAGCTGATCTTCTCGCCTACGCCAATTTTTCTTCCTGGCCTGACCAGCGCCTGCCACTCCCAGAGCGAATCCGGCGAAATCTGCCGGGTGAGCAGTACTTCGACTTTTCCTTGCAGAAATTCTTTCGACGCCGGATTGCGCGGGCTTACCGGTTGCGCGTGCACTCCGGCGCGATGTCCGTAGAGCCGCGCGGGGAAAACCCTGGTGTTGTTGAAGACCAGCAAATCCGTGGGACGTAGCAAGTCGGGGAGTTTACGAAAGCTGCGGTCGTGCCACTCACCGGACGTGCGCTGCAGATGTAACATGCGCGAGGCCGCCCGGTCAGCCAGGGGCTGCTGCGCGATGAGCTCTTCCGGCAAATGATAGTTGAAGTCAGAGACAAGCATTTTGCTAGTTCTTAGTTCTCAGAATGACTTGATTGAAGAGCGCCAATTCGATGGCGGGTATCATTTCTTTCCGCCGGCGACCTGATTTTCCGCGTACTCCGTGATGCGTTCCAGTGTGGATTGCATTACGGCCTGATATTCATCGAGAGAAGCATCAGGCGGCACCTGGATGATCTTGCTTATTCGCACTTCTACCCGGGAAAAAGGTTTGGGAAGCACGAATGCATCCCATGTCTTCAGCACCCATGCACGTTCCACTGCCAGATAAAAAGCAGTCAGGGGCAGTTGGGTGTTACGCGCCAGAAGTACCGGACCGGGTTTGGCTACATAGCGCGGGCCGCGCGGGCCATCAATCGTAAAGGCCACGCCGCGCCCTGCCCGGAGTTCCGAGTGCATGGCCAGCAGACCGGCTGCGCCTCCGCGAGTGCTGGAGCCGCGCACCGCGCGAAAGCCCAGCTTCTCAATGATGCGCGCAATATATTCGCCATCGAAGCTGCGGCTGGTCATAACAGTAATATCTCGATTGCGATAACGGTAGCCGGCGGGAAAAACGCAGCGGTGCCAGAAGACATAAATCCCGGGGAAAACGCCTTCCTGTGAAATTGCGCCTTCCTCAAAAGAAACGTGGTAGCGCAGCGTGGGACAGATCAGACGGATTGCCAGATATCCGCACCAACTGATCAGCCAGAGCAAGAAGCGCTGGCGTAGTGTGAATTTTCGGTCGCTGCTCTCGCCGGCAACGGCTGTGGATTGGGTGGCCACGTTAGATGTTCTCAACCAAGATTATCAGGCGTGGCTGCGCGCTGACAGTTTTTGGTCATCACACACACGCCGCCATCTTCAAGCGTATTTCACCCATTTTATGATCTCGGACAGCGTCGGCCGCTTGCCGTACATGAGAATACCGACCCGATAAATGCGCGCGCATATGCTCAGGGTCACGTAGATTGTGGCGATCATCAAGGCAAGGCAAAGCGCAATCTGCCAGAAAGGCGGCTGCTCGACCATGATCCGCAGAAACATGAGGATGGGAGCAAAAAATGGCACCAGCGAAAGAACCACCGAAAGCGGCGCGCTGGGCGCCCGAAAGATGAACATCATGAACATGACAGCCATGACGATGGGCATCACCACCACAAAGCTGAGCTGCTGCGCCTCTTCTTCAGAGTTCACCATGGCCCCGACGGCGGCCGAGATTGAGCTGTATAGCATGAACCCGAGCACGTAGAAAATAGTGAAGTAAATGCCCTTGACCGGTGAAAGATGTACACTTCCCTCCGCAAGATTGAATGCAACCATGCCGATACCGCCGAAGACAGCGGCGGCAATCGCCCAGACTGCGATTTGGGTCAACCCCACCGCCCCCACGCCGATCATCTTGCCGGCCATCAGCTCTTTGGGTGTGACCGTGGCCAGCATCACTTCCATCACACGCGAGGTTTTTTCTTCCAGCACCGAGCGCATCACCGCAACCCCGTGCACGATGACCGTCATATAAAGGACCATAACCAGCAGCAGGGTGGTTAAAAACAGCACGATGCCCGTGGATTTGCCCGCCTCGACCGGAACTGCATCCACTTGCACCTGCTTCAGCACGCTATCCAGGTCAACGTGGCTTACGCCGCTGTCGAGAATGCGCTGGCGTACGACGGTGCGGAACAGCGCCCGACTCAGGCGCTCCTGGACTTCAAAATCAGCCACCGATTGAGTGTAGAAATTAACTTTGGCGCCGGCCACCGCATCTTTTGTAAGCCATAGGAAGCCGTCAAGTTTTTTGTTTTCAACTTCTTTTTTTAACCACTGCTGTTCGGCATCGGTCGCACTGGAATCGGTCTCTATTAAATATTGCTCGCTGTTACCGCTACCCTTCCGCGTGAACTGCTCCTTGAATCCCTCGACCAACTGTGGATCGTCGGAGACAACCGTGATCCGCTTCATGCCGCCGACCTTCATGGTCATCAACTTGGTGGGCAGCAGCGTGAACCCGGCCATCATCGCAGGAATGAGAAACGTCATGACCCAGAAGGCCTTGGTGCGGAGACGTTGCAGGTACTCACGGCGAACAATGAGTGCGATATTGCGCAGGGTTTCAGGCATTGCTCTTTCCCACCACGTCAATAAAGATCTCTTCCAGCGAAGGCTCGACTAATTCAAATCGGCTCACCCGGGAATGCGCCGCCACAGAGCGCAGCAACTCCTGGGCATCGGCGCCGGGCGCGAGGCGGACCTCCACATAATTCCCGAAATTGTTATAGGCCTCTACCAGCGCAGAGTGCTGCAGGAAGTCGCCATTGCCTTCATACTGAATCTGCACGTTGTTGCGGCCGTAGCTTGATTTGATCTTCTTGAGATCGCCTTGCAGCACGGCCTTGCCGCCATTAATCAGGGTGATGGCATCGCACAATCGCTCCACTTGTTCCATCTGGTGCGTGGAAAACAAAATGGTTTTGCCGGCGTGCTTCATCTCCAGCAAGACGTCTTTCAACAACACCGTGTTCACGGGATCGAGGCCGCCGAAGGGCTCATCCATGATGATGAAATCAGGATCGTGCAGCAGCGCGGCAATAAACTGGATCTTCTGCTGCATGCCCTTGGAAAGCTCTTCCACTTTCTTCTGTAATTTTTCCGCGATCTCCAGACGCTCACACCAGTGATGCGCACGCCGGGAAGACTCAGCAGCACTGAGCCCATGCAACCTTCCCAGCAGGACAAGATGCTCGAGCACCTTCATCTTCTTATATAAGCCACGCTCTTCCGGCAAATAGCCCACGCGCTGCAGGTGCTTGCGGCAAAACAATTCGCCGAACAACCGCACCTCGCCCGAATCCGGCAGGGTGATGCCGATCATCATGCGGATGGTGCTGGTCTTGCCCGCACCATTCGGCCCGAGGAGTCCAAAAATTGTGCCGGGCGCAATGCTGAAGGAAAGTTCATCCACAGCAACAACCTGGTTGTAGCTCTTGCACACTCGTTGCAGCTCAACCGTGAACATAGCTCATGATTCTATATGAGGGTTGCATCAGAACAGCATACCTTCGCTGTAAATCACCTGGCCCTCGACCAGCTTCGCTTCTTTGGTAATCACGTGCGGACGCGATGGCGAAGCATCCTGAATGTGTAGTACATCATTTCCGCGCAGAGCAAAATAATCGGAAACCAGCATGCGGTGGCAGTGAAAGAACACCTTCTCGGCACACATGATGGCAGTTGGAGCGCTTTCGGCAAACTCAGAGACGCGCTGCGCCGCTTGCTGGAACGCCGGCGTGAGCATGTAATCGGCATAGTTGCGAAAAGAATCATTGCGCAATCCAATGTTGGGCGAATCGTCGCGCAGCTTTTTACGGCGACCGCCCAACTCTTTCATCCAGACATACTGAATGCCTTTTTCTGGCAAAGACTTTTCGAGTGACTCGCGGTTAAAGTAGGGCATCCGGCGCGACATGGGAAAGGCGCGGATATCAATCAGAGTCTGGATGGAATGGACGTGAAGAATTTTTAGAAATTCATCGAGAGGACGTGTGGAGTGGCCGAGGGTATAAAGCGTCATTGCTGCTCAACATTCACTTTGCGGAATCAATCTGCAACAACGCTTTCACGATCACTGCATCCTGTTCCGGAAAAACCGTGCGCAGGTCGAGCAGCACCCTTCCCTCTTCTACCCGCCCGATAATGGGCAAGGGTTGCGCAGCGCGCAGTCGTTCCGCCAAGGCATCGGCGCTTAATTTTTGAGCGTCCAGCACGAGCAACCATGTTGGCAAGGTGGCCTGGGGAGCAGCCCCGCCACCGATCACTGACTCTCCCGCGATAATCTCGATTTTCAAGCTGGAGGCGGAAGAAAGAGTTTTTTGGACCGCAGCAGCACGCTCACGAATTGCATCGGCAGAAAGATGCATCATGCGCAACGCAGGAATAGCCGAGCTGTCGTTGCGTATGTAAGCCAACAGTGTGGCTTCGAGCGCAGCATACGTAAGCTTATCTACACGCAACGCGCGGAAGAGCGGATTCTGCCTGAGGCGTGCAATCAGCTCTTTTCTTCCGCTCAGAATTCCCGCCTGCGGTCCGCCCAGGAGTTTGTCACCGCTATAGGTCACGATGTCAACTCCCGCACGCAAGCTGTCGGCGACACCCGGCTCTCCACTCACGCCTATACTGCGCAGATCGAACAGCGCCCCGCTGCCCAAATCTTCTACAACGGGAATCTTATGCTTGCGGCCCAGAGCAACCAGCTCCGTCAATGCCGGCTGTTCGGTAAAACCGACCATGGCAAAGTTCGAGCGATGCACGCGCAGCAGCACTCGCGTCTTCTCGGTGATGGCGCGTTCGTAATCAGCGATGCGCGTGCGGTTCGTTGTCCCAACCTCGCGCAGAGCGGCGCCGGCCTTGGCCATGACGTCGGGAATGCGGAAGCTGCCACCGATTTCGACCAGTTCGCCGCGCGATACAACCGCTTCGCCGCCTTCGCCCAGCGTGTTGAGAACCAGCAGGACTGCTGCCGCATTATTGTTGACCACCACAGTTGAAAGACCGCCGGCAGAGGCGCCCAACTGCTGGGCAAAAAGTTTGGCAAATAATTTATCGGTATGCGAATCGCGTTTTCCGCGCTCGCCACCTTCAATATCGAACTCGAGGTTGGAGTAGCCAGCAGCGATTTCCTGTATTCGCTGCAGTGTCGCTTCGCCCAGCGGCGCGCGTCCAAGATTGGTGTGCAGGATGACCCCAGTAGCGTTAATGACCGAACGCAACGAAGGCTGCAGTGCCTGGCGTAACTCGCGCTCGACCGCCTGCACAATTCCCTGCACTGCTACTTCAACACTCTTGCTATCCAGATGACCAGAAGATATTTCAGTACGCAGTCTGGCGAGAACGTTGCGTGCAGCATCGGCTACGGCAACGTGGCCCTCGGCGCGAGTGACTTCAGCCAGCGCCTGCAGAACTTCATCCAAAGAAGGAAGCAGGCGGTAAAGGTCGGATTTGCTTGTGGTAACCACGTTCATAGTTTCCAATTTCGAGTTGCAGGTTTCAAGTATGAAACAACCCTCAAGCTCGAACAGTTAAGCGCGATTTCGAGCGAGTCGGTGTAGGTCAAAGTGAAACTTTTTCGAAAGCAGCCATTTCTTCCGCTCCGCCAGAGAATCTACGAGGTTTGCAGCGTACTAGCTCGCCAGGCTGAAATTCCCATGCTTCGTCTTCATGCTTAGGGCCGCACAGCCTGTAAACGTCGCCGCTCATATGTTCAGCCTGAACCGGACGCCAACAATCGGTCCCCTCGTCCAATAGTGCTACGTAAACCGTCTTCACGGCGCTGCTCCTGCTTGGCTTCAATCATCTCACGCATTCACGTGCATCTTCGGGATATGTCTTACACGGTTCCTTCCAAATCGAAACTTTTCTTATCCCGCCTCAATTAATCCATACCGCCTCTGCCAATGGCTGTGCAAGTAATGCAGTGTACGGGAAAGCTCTTCGGCGGTAATTTCCGCATTGGGAGCAGAGGCCACCAGGGCGGCTTCGCTCTTGGCCTGCTCCAGGATATCGCGGTCGCGCAGCAGGTTAGCCACACGGAAGCTCGGCATTCCCGCCTGGCGCGTACCGAAGAACTCGCCCGGACCGCGCAGTTGCAAATCGAGTTCGGCGATCTCGAAGCCGTTGGTGGTGCGCACCATGGCATCGAGGCGCTGCTCGCCTTCCTCAGAAACTTTTCCGCCTGTCATAAGGACACAGAAAGACTTGGCCGGGCCGCGGCCGATGCGTCCACGCAACTGGTGAAGTTGCGACAGGCCGAAGCGCTCGGCGTGTTCGACAATCATGAGGTTAGCGTTAGGAACATCTACGCCGACCTCAATCACCGTGGTCGCCACCAGTACATCGAGCTCCCCGCGCTGGAAGCGGCGCATGACGGCGTCTTTTTCGTCGGCATCGAGCCGCCCGTGCAGCAAGCCCACGCGCAGATCGGGGAGAATGCGTTTGCTCAGCTCGTTATACATCTTGGTTGCGGCTTTGACGTCGAGAGTTTCGCTCTCGTCAATCACCGGGTAAACAACGTATGCCTGGCGTCCGGCGGCAACCTGCTTGCGCAGAAAAGCCCACACCTCCGTTGAACGCTCGTCGGAGACACGCCGAGTCACAATGGCCGAGCGTCCCGGTGGAAGCTCGTCGAGAATGCTGATGTCCAGGTCGCCGTAAAGTGTGAGCGCTAATGTACGTGGAATCGGCGTTGCTGTCATGACCAGCGTATCGGGTTCAGCGTCGTTTCTTTCGGCGGCGTTTTCCGGCGCTTTTTTCATCAGCTTGAAGCGCTGCAACACGCCGAAGCGATGTTGCTCATCCACGATCACCAGTCCCA
>Ga0207111_10287_pt1 | contig 11675 bp, 8 predicted proteins | sample Alteio_BWMinHeat_71_FD_153577 | JGI IMG/M metagenome (GOLD analysis project Ga0207111, IMG submission 153577) | Enriched cells from forest soil in Barre Woods Harvard Forest LTER site, Petersham, Massachusetts, United States -... | ecosystem: Environmental > Terrestrial > Soil > Temperate forest >... | reverse complement strand
TAAAAAATAAAATAAATTAATTGATTTTATTGATTTAATCGTGGGTTTCAAATTGGGTTTTGCCTGGATCCCGGGTCAAGCCCGGGACGACGTGCAGTCGAACGTTACTTTACTAATAATTCATGAGATTAAATCATGTGAATGGTATAAGTTGAATAAATAGATGATTGAGGCAAGCTCATGCAATTACGATTGTTATTAATTTTTTTTATTGCCACCACGAGCTGCTCTGCCGAACGAATTCTGCTCACCGGTGGCGCTGGGTTTATCGGCAGTCATCTTTCCGAAAGACTTTTGCGTGATGGGCATACGGTTATTATTGTCGATTGTCTAACACCGTATTACGACCCAAAAATTAAACAAAAAAATCTAAAACAGATTAAAGCATCTGATCAATTCAATCGATTACGTGTGTATTATGACGATATTCACGATCAAGAAAAATTAAAAACTATTTTTCAAACCGAAAAGCCGACCGTTATTTGTCATGTGGCTGCATGTGCGGGCGTGAGCCCAAGTCTTGAAAAGCCTGAAATGTATGTGCATACCAATGTCATGGGAACCTTACATATCTTTGAAATGGCCCGTATGTTTGGCGTTAAGCACATTGTATTCGCATCAAGTTCAAGCGTGTATGGTCAATCAACAGAAGCTCCATTTGTTGAAATTGCAGCAGCCGATCGCCCTTGCAGTCCGTATGCAGTAACCAAGCGTGCGGGCGAATTATTAGCACATACCTACACACATCTGTACGGCATCACCTGCAACTGCTTACGTTTTTTTACCGTCTACGGCCCTCGTGGCCGGCCCGACATGGCGCCCTTTAAATTTATGGATGCGATCTATCATGGCCGCGCGATTACACAATTTGGTGATGGCAGTTCTCTCCGTGATTTTACCTATATTGATGATATTGTTGATGGGATTGTGCGCGGGCTTGACTATCGTCATGGGTTTGAAATTTTTAATCTGGGGCGTGGCGAGCCGGTAACGCTTAAAACATTTATTCAAACGCTTGAAGCAGTCGTTGGTAAAAAAGCAAAAATTATTATCAAAGATAATCAGGCGGGCGATGTGCCGGCAACACATGCAGATATCAAAAAAGCTGAAAAGCTTCTTGGGTATCAACCAAAAATTTCGTTACGCCAAGGGCTTGAACGCATGTTTGCATGGTATCAAGAAAATGTAACCTGATTTTCTTGTGAAAAAAAGTGAAGCTGTTATCATTCTTTGGTCGTATTATAACGAGATAGTAATACAAATTTTGTTGGTGAGAATATTTCTCTAGTTTAAAAAAATATAGGTGAAAAAATGATGATCGCAAGAACAAAAGCTTTGTATCTTTTTGCATTGACGATGCTTGCAGGAACAAATCTGTTGTGTATGAATATGCAAAAAGCAAGCAGCGCCGTCAAGCCAGCAGATCGCAAATATTGGCTCAGTGATGATGGTTTTAAAAAAGCGGCACAGGATTTTATGGCTTCGTTTAAAGACTGGCAACCATTGTATCATCAACACAACGGATTAAATACTGGTGCAGCGGCACAGGCTTCTCAAAAGAACATAAAAACACTTAAACAACGCTTGGAATATTGTAAAAAACTTTGCGAACAAGCAGATAAAGATTTCAAAAATAAAAATGAAAATGAAAATATTGATGCAAAGAGCATTTTGCGTTGTAGCTATTTGAATACAGATTTTGATAATAAAGCTGCCCTCATACCAGATCCAACCCAGGGAGATATTTTGTGGCAGTTTACCCACATTGTATTTCCAAGAATGTGTGAAGCATTATGCAAGAAAGTAGATTTTAAAGATTATAGAGCTTTTCTCAAAAAATATTCGATTTTTTTCAATGATCAAGCGGTGATGCAAAAAGATGCGGCGGCTGTACAAATGCATGTACGTTGTATGATAGCATATCACCTTGCCAACAAGATTTTGCTTAAGATTGATCAGGCCAGGACTCATTGTAAGTGAAGGATAAAATTATGAACTATTTTCTTACGATTATTACTGTCGGCATGTTGTTGACAACCAACGTGTATGGCATGAAAGAATCAGAGACTTCACCGGTAGTTGTTCCTGAAAAACAAACTAAGCTGACGGTTGTTGTTTCTCCACCGACCGATGCTGGCGCCGACGCAAAAGATGTTGGGCAAGCTGCTGGGGCATCGATCGATGCTGGCGCCGACGCAAAGAAGATTGATGCAAAAGACGTTGAGCTGTATAAAGAAAAAGCGCAAGAGTTTGTTACTGACATTGCACAAAACACCGTTGCTTATGAACATGTTTATTTGGGCATGCAAGCAGTAAAAAAAGCATGTGAAAAAGATGAGAATGATAGCTTTTATTATGCACTCATGAATGAAGAGAGACAGAAGAGTTGGAAGGGTGATGATAAAATATTTGTTAAAATATATGGCATGAAATTTGCGGCGGTTGTGCAAGACGTTGCTTGTAAAAAACACAATATAAAATTAGCTGAGTTAGTGCATGGGATGCTCGATGGTTTGACCGGTAGTGATACAAATGCATATAAAACTTACCAGCGGGCTGTCCAACCCCACATGCTTGCGCTTGCAAACGAAGTTATTGCGCTTCTAAAGCACGTTTAATCTGCAAAGGATTAACGCCATCTGGTTATAAAGTTACTTTTGTTCCCGAATAAAAAACTATATTGTCATCCTGACCCTGAAACAAGTTCAGGGTGACAGCGTTCAGGATTAGTAATATTCAGATGTAAGTCTTCTTATTGTCATCCTGACCCTGAAACGAGTTCAGGGTGACACCGTTCAGGATTAGTAATATACAGATGTAAGTCTTCTTATTGTCATCCTGAACTCGTTTCAGGATCCAAGTCCTTAAAAAAAATAAGATTGAAAATCGACCATGCAAGTCTATTATGTTTATATCATGACCAATACCAAACGAGGAACCCTTTACATCGGGGTTACCAATGATTTAAAAAGGCGCATGATTGAACACAAAGAAGGAAGTGTTGAAGGTTTTACAAAGAAATATGACCTCAAGATGCTTGTGTATTTCCAGGCATATGCATACATTTCTCAAGCAATAGCGCGGGAGAAACAATTAAAACAATGGCATCGCGATTGGAAAATTAATTTGATAGAAGAGCAGAACAAAGAGTGGGATGACTTATACGAAAAAATATTTACAGAAAAAGGACTTGGATCCTGAAACGAGTTCAGGATGACAATAGTATTGGCGTCCTGAACGGCGTCACCCTGAACTTGTTTCAGGGTCAGGATGACAATTAAGAGATTACAGGATCTAACATTAGTATCCTGAATGGTATAAGTCTGAAGACTGTCCTCAGTTTATTTTATGATCTATTCTAATGCAAAAAATATAAATATTGTCACCCTGAACTCGTTTCAGGGTCCAAGACCCTAAAAAAGAATACTGTAATTTACAGTATTTAAGAGTTATACAATAGTTATATAAAAAATATTTAAAGGAATGGATCCTGAAACGAGTTCAGGATGACAATAGTATTGGCGTCCTGAACGGTGTCACCCTGAACTTGTTTCAGGGTCAGGATGACAATAAGATGGACTATATAATGAGATCCAATAATCTTGAACGGTAATTATAATAGAGATGGTCCTTAAAAAACATAAAGGTTTTTATGAATCCACAACAATTATTAGAACAAGCGCATGAAGCAAAAGAAAAAGCCTTCGCGCCGTATTCAAAATTTAAAGTAGGTGCAGCGTTAGTAGGCAAAAGCGGCAAGGTGTATCTTGGCTGCAATGTCGAAAATGCATCGTATGGTGCAACCGTGTGCGCCGAACGCGTAGCAGTTTTTAAAGCCGTTTCAGAAGGCGAAAAAGAATTTACATCGATTGCCATCGTCAGTTCAAGCGGTGACTTTACCTATCCCTGTGGCATGTGCCGCCAGGTGATGTCAGAATTTGGGCTTGATTTGAAGATGGTTTTTTCGAATGGTTCTGAGATTAAAGAAGGGACGTTGGGGGAGTTTTTACCGAATTCGTTTTATTTGAATGTATAAAGTAAGAAGAGGGGCGAATTAATTCGCCCCTCTTCTTATGGTTAGGCTTGGCCATATTTTTGCTTATAAAACGACATCTTAAGCTTTCTGCCTTTACATTTTCTACCAAAATCTTTGCAAGTTAATTCACTGACATCTTTTTTTAGTTGCTTGGCAAGAGCGTCACGCTTTTTCATGGATGAAACAAAACGACATGCATTTTCAGCGCAAGTAACCGTAGTATGAGGGTTCTTGGCCTGACTTTTTGCTTTGCCTGGTTTTTTCTTATCCGCCATTTCTTCATCAGATTCGCTGTCATATTCTGAAGCTTCACCTTCATCAGCATCAATCATTTCTTCGTCACTGTCTTCACGCTCAGATTCTTCGGCTTCTTCGTCTTTTTCTGTACATTTGTCGCAAACAAACTCCTTGCGTGCGTCTTCTGATTTATAGGTTGTATTTTTTTCGCTATTTTTATCAACCCATTTCCAACAGGTGCGACATTTAAGAGAAAACCCACATACATATTGGTTATCATCTTGCAGACTGTTAAAATCTTTACACGTTAATTTACTTTTTGTACGACCAGTTTTTAAAACCTTGGTGAGTTCATCAGGTGTAACGGTTAACGTAAAAGGACAATGTGGCTCTGAACATCTTACGTTTACTCCGGTAGATTTTTTCATTTTAGGTTTTGCAACCTTAACGTCACCTTGGTCAACCACCATAGGCCCTGACACTGTGCTGTCGGACTGAGCCGATTCTTTTTTTGGTTTTTGGGCATTAGGTGCAAATCGGCCGCCTTTTCTGGTCCGTACTTTTTTTGGTTTAGATTCTTCAACGGCATCATCATTTTCAAATTCTTTTGCTTTTCTTTTTCTTGTCGGTTTTTGGTGTGATTTTTGCTTTTGCTTCTCATCGCAGCTGCTACACATTGCGATTGCCGGGTCGTAGTCTTCCAAATCTTTTTTAGAGAGATATTCTGTCCATGATGCTTTACAGCCACCAGTACAGGTGATTTTGTAAACACCAGATTTTTTCATATCGTTACTATTACTACTTCTACTATTACTATTACTACTTCTACTATTACTATTACTACTTCTACTATTACTATTGCTATTGCTGTTACTATTATTTGCTTGTGATGCTTTTAAAGATGGTTTTCGCTGTCTTTTTTGCTTATGCGTTTCTTCTTCGTTGTCAGAGTCCGTATCAACGCCTTCTTGCTTGCACAACTGGTCATGAAAAGCATCTGTGAGTTTGGACAGTTTAAGCAATTCTGCTGAGGTAGGAACTCTTGGTGTTTTAGGAGTAGTAGGAGCGCTATTACTATTACTATTACCATTTGCAGAAGCTATAGGCATGAAAAGAGGTGCGGGTATTTGTGGTTGAGCAGCCTGTGCTTGTTGGTGTCTTACTGTGCTTGAAGAACTGCTTGAACTTGAGTTTGGTGTTTTTCGACGTTGATTTACTTCTTGGACTGCTTTTTGCACTGCTCTTTGTAAATAACTTGGGTCTCGTTGCATTTGTGCTGCCAGTTTTGGACTTTGTCTCAAAGCGCGTATTTGTTCAAGAAGTGGATGAGGTGAAACATGTTGTTGCGGTGTTTGTGAAGTTACAGGTTTGAATTGTTGTCTTGCTGCACTTGAGCTCGAGCTAGAGCTGCTGAAACTACTTGCAGGAGCAGGTGCCGCATCTGGTTGATCTAATTCCATTGGTGCTGAAGATGAAGATGCTGATTGGGCTTGTTGAGGCGCTGGTTGAGATAGCCATGTTGGTTGAAAGAGTTGTTGAAATGATTGAGGTACGGGGGTTGTTCGTGATTCTTTAGAATCTTTTGAATCTCCAGATAATTGAGTTTGTTGTTGAAATGCTTGTTGCTGCTGCAGCATTTGAATCGCTTGTTGTTGCTGTATCATTTGAAGCGCTTGTTGTTGCTGTATCATTTGAAGCGCTTGTTGTTGCTGTATCATTTGAAGCGCTTGTTGTTGCTGTTGCTGGGCATTAACCGTTGCTGCTGGTGTTTGTTGCCCGCCATAGTTTGCCAAGGGCGGCTGGGGCTGTTGAGCAATTTGTTCTTTGGCAGGTGCAACCTTTGAGTAATCAACAAATTGGTCTGCAAATTGGTCTTGGTCAAAACTCTGCATTTGATCAAGGCTAAGATCTGGAGCATAAGGTGCTGATGCTTGGCTAGAATGTGAATGGGACCCATTTGAATGGGAGCTATTTGAGTAGGAGCTATTTGAGTGGGAGTTATTTGAATGAGAATTTGAAGAATTGTTTTTATCATCTCCAAGGCTCATCCATGGATCATTTAATTCTTCTTCTGTTCGTGAATTGCGTCGTAATGCTAATTCTGCTAAAGGAGGTTTCTGGTAAGTTTCGAAATCAGCATTTGAGTATGATCCCATATCTCCAGGATTATTTGGTAAGTCATCTTCTTGATTCATACTTGATTGATCTAGCTTTGGGAAGGTTTGGAATTCTTCCATCGGTTGTCCAAAATAATCATTATCTGTAGCCAAATCATCATCTGTAGCCAAATCACGCATAGCCAACACCGGCTGAGCACACGCTCCTGCCAAAAATAATATGAGAACAAATCGAGAAAGCTTAAAAAAGTTCATAAAACCTCCGTTTTTTAATAAAAACATTTTTTCCATATCTTTAAATCTTATATTAATTATCGTATTTGTCAATTACCGCATAATAAATCTACGCACAATGCCAGTTTGCAATTTTTATAATATCCTGTATTCTGAGAAAATAGGCTCAAAAGGGGCCATCAATCTACACAAATTTGGTATCAAATCAAGAAAAATGGAGGTTTTTATGAATTTTGGTTCAAAATTGCTGCGAAAAGCGGCATTTCTTTGTTTATTAAGCCTGGGCGTAACCGAGGTTTCTGCTATGAAACGCAAGGCGACGAGTCCTCCCCGGGATGAAAGCGATCTAAAAAATGCTTCATCGTCGGCAAAAAAACAGCGGGTCTATAAAAATCTACCTGAAGAGCTCATGTTATTATGGTCAGTTTTTTTTCTTGAAAAACCTCAAGATTTCGAAACCCTTGCATCGGTATCACATGAATGGAGTCGATTGTTCGGTGGTCGCCAGGGATTGGTAAAATTTGTTGGGACTGCTCTTGATGTGAATCTTAACATTCCACATTGGGCCGCACGTAATGGGTGTGTTTTGGCATTGGGGCTTTGGGAAACAATGGTGAAAAACCATGTTTATTCTTCTGAGCGAGTAAAGCAGTTTAGAACCATTATAGAAGCAGAAAATGAGAGCGATGAACAAAAGCGTTTAGTACAAAAACAAGAAAAAAAGAGCGCTGAAGATGAAGTCCAAGCAATGATTGATGCCACGTCACGAGAACAGATTGAAAAAAGAGATACCAAAGGGTTTACGCCTTTACAGAGCGCGGCATACCATCGAAATCGAAATATCGTTGATATACTTCTGCATTATGGTGCAAATGTGCGGGCTTTGACGGATGATAAACAACACGCGGTGCATCTTGCGTTGCAAGGCGATGAAAAACGTCCTGTAAATCCTGCAATTGCACACCTTCTCATATTTTACGATAATGATTTTTTTGCGACCACTCGTCGTGCAGTAACTCCGAAGGGCGATAGAGTTATCAATCTTGCTGCGAGTTCCAACATTCCTTTCATGTTTAAAATTGTTTTAAAGTTCTGTTTAGCTGGCCTAAATCATCAAGAATATGCAGAGATGATAAATTTTGGAGGAGCGGGTGGGAATACACCTTTACATAATGCAGCAAAAAATGGTTCTGCAGAAATTGTTCGATATTTAATTGATATAGGTGCTCATCCTGTTATCCATAATGCTATTGGCGATTCGCCCCTTATTGCTGCAGTTAAAAGTGGAAACCAAAAAGTTTTCGAAAAATTTTCATCTGAACAAGGTAGTGTATTTACGGATTTAGCTCACATGACCTTATCAGCTCAGCTTTTAGAAATGTTGAAGAAATCTTTGATATACAGTATTGAGAGAGGCAACTATAAGGGCGTTAAAGAGTTATTAGATTATGGTGTTTCAAGTAATACTGACGAACTTGTTAATAACAAAAAATTCATCGCGTTATGTCATGCCGCATTTAATGGTTTTGCTGATATTGTACGGTTGTTATTGAAAAATGGCGCGTGCTTAGAAGTAAAAAATGGTAGATATGCGGAAACAACGTTACACATAGCGGTTTCTGGAGGACATTGTGATATAGCAGCAATGTTGCTTACAGCTGGCGCAGATGTTGATGCAATAACAAAACATGGAAAAACAGCGCTGATGTATGCACATGGGCTTGCAGATACTGGAAAACGTGCTAAGATGGTTGCCCTTCTCGAGCGTTATGGCGCGAAGTCGGGAAGCAAATGTGTGAGTAGTGGCTCGCAATCGCAAAGTAGCGGTTCGCAATCGCAGAGTCAAAGTAGTTCGAGTCAAAGTAGTTCGCAAAGTCAAAGTATGAATCAAAGTGTGGTTGTTCCTAACGGGGTTGTTCCTATGGAGGATGATGTATGAAAAATATGAAATTAATTTTTACTATTATCATGATGTTGGGGTTTGCAACGGGTCTTGATGCTATGAAAGCAGGCGATGCAGGGGACTCGAAGAGTCCTAAAAAAGCAGGCGATGCGGGGGACTCGAAGAACCCTAAAGCAGATGATATGAAAAAACTTAAAATGGTAATTAACGATCATCCTGCGAATGAAACACTCATAAAAGCCCTTGATGATGATTCAGCCGAGGGTGTTGTAGATGCATTAAATCAAGGTGTTGAAGCCGATTTGGTTGTGTGTGATGACGGACATGTTTACCCTGTACTTTGTTTAGCAGCTGAGCGTGGTAAGGCCAATTTTGTGCGTGCATTAGTTCGGCATAAAAAGGGTGCATCTCTTGATACCGTATGTGGGAAAAAAAAATGGCTCGCAGGGCATTTTGCGGCCAAACATAACCGTCCAAAGGTTATTCAGGTTTTAGCAGAATTAGGATATCCATTTAATAAAAAATCAGGTAATGACCTTACGCCGTTATATGTAGCTGTTGAGAATGGACATGCAGATGCAACAAGAGCATTGATTGAGGCTCGAGCTGATTCAAAAATACAATGTGGTGAATTAAAGTTTGATGTTATGCATGTAGCGGCACAGAAAAATCATGCTCGATTAATTGAGATTATGGCTCGGGAATACAATATTCCTGTCGATGGTCGTGATAGTAAAGAGTTTACGCCATTACATGTTGCAGCAGATTATGGATGTTATAAAGCTGTAAAAGCATTGCTTGAGTATGCTAATGCAGATATTTTTGCACAAACGGCTGATGGTAAAACAGCAATTGATTTGGCACGCGAAGCTAAAGAAGAAGCAATAAGAAATGGCGAACAAACAGCTAAAGAAATCTATGCAAAGATTGAGGAATATCTTTCTGCTGAAGCTGATAAATTGGATCGCGGTTTTGCTGTGGAATTTGGAGAACTTGATTTGGACTAATGAAAAAGATATTTGTTTTGGAGGTTATATGAAAAATATGAGATTAATTTTTACGATTATGATGATGTTGGGTTGTGCAACCGGGCTTGATGCGATGACTGAAGACGCAGGTGATACGAAGAACCCCATTGCAGCAACAGAAGCTGATGCAATGCAGGTTGATCAAGATTTTGGAGGAACAGCAGAAACTCTTCCTGAAAATCATGAGGATACGAAATCTGAAGTTGGAACGTTTTATGCCCAAACTGAGACTGATTATAACGATTTAATTAATGAACTTGTTAAATGTTATACCCATGATGCTCATGCTGAAAACATGAATTCAAAATTAAAGTCTCTAACTGCCTGTGCGTCCAATGTAAATTTTTTTGTAGATTGTTATGAAAAGATGCCTGAAGAATACAAAATAGATTTCGCAACGCATGTTCTAGAAGCGTGTCTTCAATCCGGTATAGGTGGACCGGTTGTGGCATTAGCATTAGAGCGTGGAGCAAAGCAAGAAATATATATTGCTTACATAAGACAAGAAGCAGCTCAACGCAAAGCTGCCCGTTCTTCTACTGTTGCACCCGAAATAACGGTGGAGCAAAAAAAGAGTGATACAACGTCCAATGCATTGGAAAACAAAGAGATAACACAAGAAAAAGTACGTTGTGAGTTGATGCATGGGGTAAAAGAATCTCGTCCGGAAAAAGTGACGTGGGCTTTGGAACATGGCGCATCGCCGAATGAACTTTTTTATGAAGGCATGTGGCAGGATGAAAGTAAGCCATCCGACGAATATACCGATGATGAAGCAAAAGGCTTTCATATTTTAGACAAAGCTATTGCTCTTGGGGATGAAAATATTATTGTTGCCTTGATTAGAGCTGGAGCCTATGTTGATGATAGGTGGTCAGATTCAGACCACGTGCAAAAGCTTATCAGATATTACACTTCTAGGGGTGACAAAAAACGACCAGCGTCTGCTGGAGGGAATGAAGATATCGGCGCCATGCTTGTTGCCGCTCGTCAAGATATTTTTGAGCTCGTCTATAAAACAATTTCTCCAGAATATCGAAAAGCATTTGCAACTCATATATTGGGCAAATGTCTCGATTTAGATTTACGAGGACCAGTTGCTGTATTAGCGCTTGAGCGAGGTGCTCATCCAAATGGTTTTTATGACGATGAGCAGCATGCAACAACCTTGTTAGGACTAGCTGCATTTAATGGGGATCAATCGCTCGTGAAATTGTTATTGGAAAATGGTGCAACAGAAGAGGATACACCAGCAAGCAATTCATTGCATAAAGCTGTTATGAGTGAAGATCCTGCTATCATGGAGTTGGTTACACAAGTTCGCGGTGTTCATATTAACAATTTCAGTCAATATAATAGGACCCCCTTATTCGATGCTACCATTGAAAATAAAATTATAAGCATGCACTGGTTACTTGACCATGGCGCTGACGCATCCATTGAGTGTGGTAAAGATAATATAACTGCATTGCATGCGGCTGCTGAAAGAGGGAATGATCGTGCCGCTTCGCTTTTAATCCGTCAAGGAAAAGCTCCTGCGAATGCACGTGATAGACATAACAGAACGCCACTATTTTTAGCCTGTCTTGGAGGGCATGCAAATGTTGTTGAAACAATTTTTGATGAAGCAAAAGAAGCAAAAGAGATAGATGTTAATGCATATTGTGGGTTATTGGATGGTGAACAAGCACCTGATGGAGTAACCTGGTTTTGTGAAGAAGGAACCGCCGTACATGCCGCTGTCATTGGGGGTAATTTGGAAGTCCTAAAACTTCTTAAAAAGCATGGCCTTAAATTAGGTTTACGCATGAAAGTCACGAAAAGAACAGCATTATTTATTGCTGCAGAAAATGGATCGAGAGATCTTGTTGAATGGTTGGTAAATCCGTTACATATACAACATGTTCGTATTGATGCGGTTTGCGGCGAAGAACCATGGACGGCATTGCAAATTGCAGCAGTTGGCGGACATTTTGAGATTGTAAAATTGTTAGTCGATGCTGGCGCAAAGACTGGTATACAAGATAAAGCAGGACTTACAGCATTGCGACTTGCACAAGAAGCATTCGCTGGTGCAAAGATTGATATAGAGATACAAAACAAAGAAGGACTTACCGCAT
>Ga0207111_10286_pt1 | contig 11689 bp, 5 predicted proteins | sample Alteio_BWMinHeat_71_FD_153577 | JGI IMG/M metagenome (GOLD analysis project Ga0207111, IMG submission 153577) | Enriched cells from forest soil in Barre Woods Harvard Forest LTER site, Petersham, Massachusetts, United States -... | ecosystem: Environmental > Terrestrial > Soil > Temperate forest >... | reverse complement strand
CACACCGTTCAGCGCGACGCCTGTGTTCGGATTGGTGATGGTGAAGCTCAGCGATGTAGTGCCGTTCAGCGGAATCGTGAGTGCGCCGAATGACTTGGCGATGGTCGGAGGCGCGGCCACTGTCAGGCTGGATGATGCAGTGTTACCCGTGCCGCCATTGGTCGAAGTCACGTTACCGGTGGTGTTGCTGTAGATGCCTGCCGCCGCTCCGGTTACGGTCATGCTGAACTGGCACTGGCTGTTCGCATCAATGGTCGCGCCCGCCAGGGCAATGCCCGTGGGATTGGTTGTAGTTAAGGTCCCGCCACAGGCGCTGGCCGAGGAATCGGCGACGGTAAGCCCGGTGGGCAGCGTGTCAGTAAAAGCCACTCCTGTCAGAGGTACGGTATTGGCGCCAGGATTGGTGATGGTAAAGGTCAGCGACGTGGTGGCATTCAGCGCGATGGTCGCCGGGTTGAAGGCCTTGGCAATCGAAGGCGGTGCAACCACTGTGATGGAGGCTGAAGCTGTGCCGCCGGCGCCGCCCTCGGTTGAGGTCACGTTGCCGGTGGTGTTGTTCTGGACTCCCGCGCTGGTTCCGGTCACATCCACCGAGAATGTGCATCCGCTGCTTGCTGCCAGAGTTGCTCCCGACAAGCTGATGCTGTTCGTCCCCGCGACTGCGGTGATCGTTCCTCCGCCGCAGCTTCCCGTAAGGTTGTTCGGATTCGCCACTACCAGGCCTGCCGGCAGCGTATCGCCGAAGCCGACGCCGGTTAGCGCGGTTGAAGTGTTGGGGTTGTTGATGGTGAAGCTCAGCGAGGTTGTGCCGTTCAACGGAATGCTGGCCGCGCCGAAGACTTTGCTAATGGTCGGCGGAGCGATGACAACCTGTGGGTTGGTATTCAACGATCCCGTACTGCCAGTGAAGTTCGCATCGCCGCCGTAGCTGGTGGTGATGACGTGACTGCCCACTGCTAAAGCAGAAGTCGTGAAAGTGGCTACGCCTCCGCTCAGTGTTCCGGTGCCAATCGGGCTGCCGCCATCGAGGAACGTCACCGTGCCGGTTGGTGTCCCTGCTCCCGACGAAACCGTGGCCGTGAAGGTCACAGACTGCCCAAAGACCGAGGGATTACTGCTGGAAGCCACGGTTGTCGAAGTGCTGGCCTGGTTGACAGTCAGCGAGGCCGAGGCTGTGCTGCCTGCTCCGCTCTCGTTGGAAGTGATCGTACCTGTAGTGTTGTTCTGTATCCCAGCGCTGATGCCAGTGACATTTACCGCGAAGCTGCATCCTCCGGTCGCCGCCAAAGCTGCACCGGAGAGGCTGATGCTGTTCGAACCAGCGGCAGCCGTAATGGTTCCGCCTCCGCACGAGCCGGTCAGTCCGTTGGGATTCGCTACCACCAATCCCGCTGGCAGCGTGTCGCTGAATCCAATTCCACTCAGAGAAGCGCTTGCGTTGGGATTGTCGATTGTGAATCTTAGGGAAGTGGTCCCGGTCAGCGGAATTGTGGACGCACCAAAAGCCTTAGCGATGGTTGGCGGAGCAAAACCCGAGATGGTGCTGAAGCATGCTGTCACGTCGTTCAAGGTCGGGGTGACAGTGCTGTCTGTTGTGGTCAGTGATGCCTGGTATTTGAGATAACGGTTCCCGTTGAACTGTGCCAGCGACCCGCCATTGGTGAAGAAAGTTCCTGCTGTGCCATCCGGTCCAACAAAACTGAACGGCCCGGAAATGCTATTACTGGCTGCCGCCTGGAATTGAATGTTCGTATTCGTTGGCGTAGCTGCATTCCAGGAAAGCGTACCCCAAGTGGCCGTTGCTCCAGCAGATGGATTGGCGTCTTTGATCGATGAAACAAAAGTGCCGGATGGCGCGAAGCCAGTCTGCATGAAGACCTTGAAGCCAGCGTCGGTCGTCACCCCGCCCGTCGTTGGGATTGACCAGACGGTACCACTGGTGGCCCCGGACACCCGAGTTCCACCCGCATAGACATCGGCGCCGAGTGTAGACGTGCCGCTCCGGGTGAGTGCGTAGGTTCCTGGTGAGGGATTCACGGTCGGGCGTATTACCAATGCGTACTGTGTTCCTGCTGTGAGCGTGGGTGGACTGCTGAAATTGGCAGTGTAGAAGACCGCGGCGCCGCTGGAAAATCCTGTAATTGTCGCTGATGCCAAATCGGCTCCTGTAGGCAGGCCGCCGCTTGTCGCCCTGAGTGAGAGAGTGAGATTAGGCGTTGTGCCGGTACAGCCGCTGCAGAACAAATTGATATCGGCCCGCGTGAGCTGACCCGTAACAGCAGGGGTAAATGTCTGGCCTCCAAAGGTCGTGATCGTGATTCCAACGCCGTTATTCCCAAGCGTAGTGTTTTGCTGATCAATGCTAGGGGCATTCAGCAGAATGACATCGCCCGGGCTGCTGGTGAGGTCGCAATTGGTGGGCACACCAGCCTGGAAGTCCGCCTGGGTTGTATCCACCAGGCAGCCGCTGGTTGGGGCAAGCGCCAGGGAGAAATCCTGCGTGGTGGTCAATCCATCGCTTATAACGATATTGGTTGCCGTACTGGAATTGAAACCAGGAAAGCTCGCCGTAATGCTGGGATAAGTGCCGGAAGGAAGGCTGGTGAACGAGTAAGTGCCATCTACGGCGGTAGTTGTAGTTCTGCTTCCCAGGGCCACGGTTGCGCCACTGATCGGAGTGCCGCTGCCCGACGCTGTTACTGTGCCTTGCAACGTGCCAGTTGCTACGGGCGTGCAACTCGGAAAGCTGAACGCGCCGATACGGGTGTTGAAAGCCAGTCCCGTGGTCTGGTAATACATGTTGGTATACCAAAAGGTGCAGCCGTCGGGATCAAGCGTCATAGCGCTATAATCGCCCCAACGGGTACAACTAGAGGATCCACAATTCCCCGATTGCGTTCCCGTCCCTTCAATCAGCGATGTCTCAGTTTGGGTAATCGAATTTACTGCGTCGCCGGCCAGGCGTCCCGCGTAACGGATTGCCGGATTTAAAGTAGCGTTCGTCGCGCTGTAGCCCATAGCCATGTCTCCCGCGCGATCCACCTCCACGCTGGGCATGAACCGGAAAACTGTAGCGTCAGGGCTGTAGGTAAAAGCCTGGGTTGCATTGGCCGCAACCGTTCCGCCAGTCACGTCAACCTGGTAAAAGCGGGGCGCTGATTGCGCTGACGTGGCTCCAGAGGCGCCCACAGTATGCGAATTCCACAACGACTCGGCCCCGCCAATATTGGTGTACTGGTTCTGCACCATCAGCCGGAAATACAGCGTGTCAAGTTTATTACCGGGCGACTGTTCAGTCCGATTGGCAGCCAGTAATTGACTCCAACTCGTGGCAGTAAGAGATTGGAAGGGGCCGCTGAATGTAGAAGTAGAAATATGGTTCCAGTCCACGTGGAACTTATAGACGCTGACCACATTGAGAAATTGCGCCACGACCGCGAAGTAGTTCGGGCTTCCCGTTGGCGGCGTGCCCGTCTGCAGTCGCGCATTGCTGGGAAGCAGGGTAAATTCAGCAGCGGGAGCGTCAAATGAGAGGATTTGTACGCTTGGTGCGCCTGCGTACATCTGGGCTTTGTTGAACGCCCACACCCGGACATTATGGAACGCGCCACCAGCGCCGAAACCAAACATGTTGGCCGACATATATAGGCCGTCGGACCAGATGCCGAACTTGGGGTAGTCAGGAAATGCATCGTTGACCCGAATGGAGTAGAAATTCCAGCCCCCGGCAACAGGATCGCCTGACTTGGAGACCGCGAAGCACTGGAATGCGGGGGCCACAATGTTGCCCCCACTGAGTATGAAAGCGAAATCGGTGATGATCCAACGGTCCTCAAACGTGTCATACACGACTACTGGATCGCCGAAATTGTTGGTGTCGCACAAGTTACCAAAGTTGCCCTGGCTCATCAGAGTGTTGAAAGTAAATGCCGCCAGGCGAACCCCGTCACTCTTACGGTAAATGCCGACCGAGGTGTTGATGGTCTGAACGTAGTCGGTCGGTCCCACATCGCCGTTTGTATCGGGTGGATGTCCCGCGCCCCAGTTGGTGAAATCAAGCCCCTCAAAACTGTTGCTCGCCGAGGGAGCAGGCGGGTTCATCGTCGGGCCCCCGCTGGTGACCAGCGAAGTGCTGGTTTGGGGAGGTGCCGCCGTTCCCGGATAGGGAACCGGCGTGATCTCCGGCTCTTCAAACTCCGGTCGCTCAAATTTCTTCGGCGCTATCTGCGGCAATGTGCGCACATCGCCGTTGAAGGGTCTGCCGCGCTGTAAGCGATGTTCCACAGGGTGGGTCATCACCCTAAAGCTGGGATCCACGCTGGGTAGTCCTTCAGATTGGATGGACTGGGAAGATTGGGCGAATGTTGTTAGGCAAAAACACAACGACAGGAACACCGAAACCAGTATCCGGAGCGTGAGCCTGCGATGAGTGGCGATCATCCGAGCCTCCAACTAGTCTAAAGATTGAATCGAGGGACGAAGAAGGGTACCAGTTCAGAAGGGGGGTGGGCAACAGCTTTTTCAGCACCCGTGGGGTCGTCAGAGCAAACCATCAGAACAATCAGGAGACCAATCTGATGAAGTTGTTCTATGGATCAATAGCGTGTGGCCTATACTAAAGATATTTAAGATACAGAATGGTCTCCGAGAGGTTCCGCCATGAAGTTTTTTGCGTTACTCCCCAGTTTTTCGCTCGCCCTGGTCCTGATCTGGCATTCGACTGGCTTTCAGGTTGCCTGCATTCATGCCACCGCCAGTGCAAAAACACAGGCTGTGTCAACCGGTACGTGGGGCGGCGATCACGTAATTCTGGAAGTAACCAAGGGCGGCGCGGAGGTCGAGTTCGATTGTGGGCATGGCCGGATCACGCAACCCGTGACGCCCGACCGGAAGGGCAATTTCGATTTGAGTGGGACCTTCTCAGCGGAACATGGCGGACCGGTGCGTGACAATGAAAACGACAGCGCCAGCCAGGCCCGTTATACAGGGCACACCGATGGGAAGACCATGACGCTCACGGTCGTTCTGGAAAAAGAAAAGCTGGGACCTTTTACTCTCGCCTATGACCGGCGGCCAAACCTGATGAAGTGCCGCTGAACCCCGTGCTGAATCGTGACGGCTGCTCTATAATGGCCATCCATTTAGACCCTCAGTCTTGAGACACATTTGGAGGACGCATGCTGGATCGCAGGTCTCTCATTGCCGTCTGCTCACGTTTTGGCCTGGCCACCACGTTGTTTCCTGGGACGCTTTGGGCCCTCGCAGCGCAGAAAGACGCCGAGCCAAAAAGCGCCGAACAGAAAGACACCGCACAAAAAAGTACAGAACAAAAAGACGCAGCCGCGAAACCTGCAAAGCCAAAAATCCCCATCACCCGTGACATGATTGATCATGCCGCCGCCATCGCCGGGGTTCACATCGCCGATGAGTACAAAGACATGATGCTCGATTCGCTCAACGGATACGTCAAAGGCTACGATGCCGTTTATGCTTTGCACATTCCCAACCAGGTTGCGCCCGCGCTGGTGTTTGATCCTGTGCCTTCGGGGATGAAGCTCAGCACCCTTCGCCAGCCCATGAAACTTTCCAGCGCACTCAACCCACACGCTCCCGCTGTTCACACTAGCGCAGCGCCGAAGGACATTGAAGATGTGGCCTTCCACTCCGTGCCCCAGCTTGCCGAATTGGTCAGGAGCAAAAAAGTTTCATCCACCGCGCTAACCCAGATGTACCTGGAGCGCCTCAAACGCTACGATCCTACGCTTAAGTTTGTGATCACCTTTACCGAAGATCGCGCTCTGGCCAAAGCCAAAGAGGCCGACCGCGAAATCGCAGCGGGAAAATATCGCGGTCCACTGCACGGCCTGCCCTGGGGCGCCAAAGACCTGCTTGCAGTGAAGGAATACAACACTACCTGGGGCGCGGGCGGCTTCGAGACCCAGGTGATAGACGAGGATGCCACTGTCGTACAGCGCCTCGATGCAGCCGGTGCCGTGCTCATTGCCAAACTCACCTTGGGTGCTCTCGCTCAGGGCGATAAATGGTTCGGAGGTATGACCCGCAACCCCTGGAACACCGCGCAAGGCTCCAGCGGGTCGTCTGCAGGCTCGGCCTCAGCCACCTCTGCCGGATGCGTCGCCTTCGCCATCGGATCAGAAACACTCGGCTCCGTCTCTTCGCCTTCCACCCGTTGCGGCGTAACCGGATTGCGTCCGACCTTCGGACGCGTGCCCCGCACCGGCGCTATGGCCCTCTCCTGGACCATGGATAAGCTCGGCGTTCTCTGCCGCGCCGTCGAAGATTGTGCAATCGTGTTCAATGCAATCTACGGTCCCGATGGCCACGACCGCACCGTGCGTAACGCCGCCTTCAACTGGGATGCTGGTCTCAACTGGCGCACCCTACGTGTGGGTTATCTGAAGAAGGATTTTGAATTGCCGCCTCCGCCCAAGCCGCCGGAGCCACCAAAAGACGAAAAAGAACTTTCAGCGGAAGAAAAAAAGAAACGCGAGCAAGATGCCGCTGACACGGCGCGCGGCCGTCTCCGCCTCGAATACGATCAGCGCTTCAACGATGCCGCCCTCGCCAAGCTCCGCGGCATGGGCGTGAAGCTTGTTCCGGTCGAGCTTCCCGATCTGCCTTACGGTGCGATGCGCGCAATTTTGCTCGCCGAAGCCGCCGCGGCATTTGATGATCTGACCCGCAGTGGACGTGACAAGCTGCTTACACAACAATCCAAAAACGACTGGCCCAATATATTCCGTGCGGCACGCTTCATCCCCGCGGTCGAGTACATTCAGGCCAACCGCGCTCGCATGATGGCGATCGAAGCCATGGCCAAAATTTTCGACCAGTTCGATGTAATCGTTGCTCCTACCGGAACCACGCAACTTGTCGTCACCAACCTTACCGGACACCCGGCAGTCATTCTGCCCAACGGTTTCCGCGGCGATGATGCTCCCGTGCCCCACGTGCTCGACAACGGCGATCTGGAGCCAGGCGGCCCGGGCACACCCGTGAGTCTTACTTTTTTGGGTCAACTCTACGGCGAAGCTAAGATGCTCGCTTTGGCCAAAGCCTATCAGGATGCCACGGGGTTTCATTTGCAGCATCCCAAAATGGGTGGCTAGCTTTCACGCTCATAGGTGCAGTATTCGTTTGAAGGGGGCAGAAATGACTTCCAAGGAAGAAAAAGAGCGATGCAAGTTATTAAGCCGACAAGTCAAACAAAGCGAACGTGAGATCGAAAGAGCACGTCTGCCTCTAAATAACACAGCAATGCACGAGCTATTCGACTATGTTGACGAGAAGTTGTCGGCAACAGCTTGTGATCACACTCTAACCCATACTCATGCATTTCTCTCGACTGCTGGCTTGCCATTACAAAAAGTAATTACATGGTTGGAAGAACATGGTGGCTATTGTGATTGTGAAGTCATCGCAAATGCAGAAGAAGCATGGGAAGAGATAGTACGAGGTGCTTGACTGAGGGTTTCTTCTCTGTGCCTCTGTGGTAAAAAACTATTTATCGAAGGCTTGTACTGCGCACGCGCTGCCGGAAATCACTGCCCTGCATCTCGACTTTGCGGCACATCTCGTGCAGCCGCGAGCGCATGCGTTCGCCGATGCGGTCACCCAGGGTTTCTTCGCGGACTGCTCGTGCGGCTTGATTACGTGCTGTTAAGTCGCGGGGGCCATCGGCCATCGCCGGCGGCTGATCGGGAAAGTTCGTCGTAATAATGGTAGTGCGCTTGTCGTTGTACCGGGTATTAAGGATAAGGCTGACCGTGTCCCACACCCACTCGCTCGGCTTCACCGCGCCCAGCTCGTCGAGCACCAGGACCTCAGCCTCGAACACCGGCCGCAAAATGGCCATCTCCGTGGTGTTGACGGTAGGGTTGTAGGAGTTCTGTATTTCTTTCAGCAGCTCGCGGTAGTCATAGAACAGGCAGGGAACACTTTTTTGCAGGACCAGTTCGCGCACAATTCCCACCGCCAGGTGCGTCTTGCCCACTCCGATGGGTCCAATGAACAGTAGCCCGGTTTTCTCTATCGGGTATTCCTTCACGAAGCTCTCCGCTGCCAGCAATGCAGCTTCCAGCGACGGATTGCTTCCTGAAGTTTTCGTGACGAACTCCCGCAACTCGCAATGCTCATAGCGCGCTGGAATGTACGCCTGCTGCAGCATGAGTCCTGTCCGCTTTTTGAGGATGCAATCGCACCGGGTCACGCGCCCCGGACGTTTCGCCGCGTCTGAAGAGACGTCGGCGCTGGAATCCGTTACCGGCTTCCAACCCGTGCCATTGCAAATCGGACATTCTGTAGCAACCACCGTCACGAAATACCCCGCAGGAATGAGATTATAAATGCCATTCATCCACGTAATCGGTGAAATCCGCGGTGAGCGGTGTCTTTGGCTGAATACTTGAGTGCTGACTGCTAACCAGTGCCAAATGCTGTAAGCTGTGGATAATAGTATTAGTCATGCAATCTTCACATGAGCCGTTAACGGAGACGCCCTCCTCCACCAGTAACGGGGCTTCTCCCGAGACTCGCAAGTACGTCTGTATTCATGCGCATTTCTATCAGCCTCCGCGCGAGAATCCCTGGCTGGAGGAGATCGAAGTCCAGGACTCCGCCTATCCCTTTCACGACTGGAACCAGCGCATTACCGCCGAGTGTTATGCGCCCAACTCCGCTTCGCGCATTCTGGATTCCGAAAAGCGCATCGAGCGCATCGTCAATAATTATTCCAACATCAGTTTCAACTTCGGGCCCACGCTCCTCTCCTGGATGGAATTGCAGCAACCCGAAATCTATCGCGCTATTCTTGAAGCCGACCGCGTAAGCCGCGAACGTTTTGGCGGTCACGGATCAGCTATCGCCCAGGCCTACAACCACATGATTCTGCCGCTGGCCAACCTGCGCGATAAGAAGACGCAGGTCTTATGGGGGATTCGTGATTTCGAACGCCGCTTCGGACGGGCTCCTGAAGGCATGTGGCTCCCCGAAACCGCGGTGGACAACGAAACGTTAGAAGTCCTCGCCGAAGTTGGCATCCGTTTTACTATTCTTGCGCCGCGCCAGGCTGCGCGCGTGCGCCGCATCGGTGGACGCCGCTGGAAAGAGCTTCACCACGCCAGCATTGATCCTTCCCGTGCATATCTTTGCATTCTTCCTTCCGGGCGGAAGATCAACCTCTTTTTTTACGATGGGCCTATCTCGCAGGCCATCGCATTTGAGCATCTGCTCTCCAGCGGTGAAAATTTCGTGCAGCGTTTTCTCTCAGGCTTCTCGGAAAAGCGCACCTGGTCGCAGCTCGTGCACGTTGCCACCGATGGAGAAAGCTACGGCCACCACCACCCCCACGGAGACATGGCGCTCGCCTATACCATCAACCGTTTGTCCAATCACGAGTCGGTGAAGCTCACCAACTATGGCGAGTTTCTCGAGCACCATCCTCCCGCGCATCAGGTTGAGGTCGTGCAAAAAAGTTCGTGGAGCTGCTCTCACGGCGTCGAGCGCTGGCGTAGCGACTGCGGATGCAACTCCGGGCGCCCCGGCTGGCGGCAGCAATGGCGCGCGCCGCTGCGCGAGGCCTTCGATTGGCTGCGCGACAAACTAGCCCAGCACTTTGAGGAGCTGGCCGGCACTCTGCTGCACGACCCTTGGGCGGCGCGCAATGCCTACATTGAAATCGTCCTCGACCGTTCGCTCTCCAATATCAATCGCTTTCTCGAGCAGCACGCCCGCAGCCCGCTCGATGCTGCCCAGCGCCTCACCGTTCTCAAGCTGCTCGAGATGCAACGCCATCTCATGCTCATGTACACCAGCTGCGCCTGGTTTTTCGATGAAGTCAGCGGCCTTGAGACTGTGCAGGTTATGCGGTACGCCGCGCGCGCGCTTCAACTGGGCGAAGAACTGTTCCCGGGTTTGGCTTTGCACAGCCACTTTATAACGATGCTGGAAGAAGCTCCCAGCAACTTGCCGCATCTGGGCGATGCCGGTGTGATCTACCGGCAATGGATCAAACCTGCGGTCGTTGATTTACGAAACGTCGGGGCACACTACGCCCTGAGCTGTATGTTTTTGCCCAGCGAGAGCAAGACCAATACTTTCTGCTACGAGATTGATCCCAGGGAGTTTCACAAAGTCCGCTCCGGGCCGGCGACTTTGGTCATGGGTGAGGTGAACATTCGCTCGCGCATTACCACCGAAGAAGCCCATTTGCGCTTTGCCGTCCTGCATACTGGCGATCATCATGTGCAGGCAGGTGTGCAGCATCTACATGCCATGACCACCGGCTTCAACAGCCTTCTCGAAGAGTTCTCCGCTTCTTTCCAAAATGGGAATTACCCCGCGCTTTTTGATCTGTTACACGAGCGCTTTGGCGGGCCGGTGTATTCGCTGGAATCGTTGTTCAGCGAGCAGCGCCGGGCCATTGTGCAGAGCATCCTCGAAACCACCTTGCAGGAATCTGAGGCCAGTTACCGCAGGGTTTACGAGAAGCACGCGCCTCTTATGCGCTTTGTGGCCGAGCTGGGCGCGCCCCAGCCGCCAGTGTTTCATCACACCGCCGAATTCGTGCTCAACCAGCAACTGCGCCATGCGCTGCAGGCCCCCGAGCCTGATCTGCTGCAGGTGGCCATGCTGCTCGAGGCTGCCAAGCGTGACCAGGTTTCCTTTGAAGCCAGTTCGCTCGGGTTCGCCACGCGCGTGGCCGTGGAGCGCATCATGAAGCGTCTCGAATCCCAGCCCGATGATTTGCTGGTGCTGCAAAAAGCGGTCGCCACCGTTGAACTCGGGTGCATGCTGCCCTTCTACGTGGATTTCTGGAAGGCGCAGAACATTTATTACGAATTGATGCAAAAACTCTCTGCTCCACCGGCTGAACAAAAAAATGCCCAACACGCGGACGAGCGGGAACAAGCCAGGCAAGAACAGGAAAAAAATCAGCAACAACCGGGTGAGAACAAACCAGATGAACAGAAGAAAGACCAGCAGGAGAAATCCGCCCGCCGGCGCGAGTTGTTCATCAAGCTGGGAGAGCTGCTAAAAATCCTCCCGCAGCAAAGCCCCAGCCCTCAAGATAAAGCTAAAGACAAAGAGGATAAAGATAAAGACGCCAAAGACGCGCAAAGTAAAGACCCCGAATTAAAAACAGAAACCGGCGAACCCACCGGTACTCTTGTTGCATAGAAGCTCTAGGCTTGTGTTACAGCCATTCCAGCAGTACAGGCTTGTGTTTGCTTTTCTCCGTGTCTCTGTGCCTCCGTGGTGAAATTATTAAATCCGCGCGGTTGGCGCTTGTCTTCGCTTGTATAATTCTCCTGAGATTTACGGGCCAGTCTCGAGTTTGCACCATGCCCAGCCGACTGCCGCAACGAATCGAATTCACCGTTCACACCTGCGCCGATCCCGGCCTTTGTTGGAGAGTTTTCACCGATTGGGAAAATTGGAACTCTTTTGTCCCCGGTACCTACGGGGAAATTGAATGGACAAAAGGAAACCCTTGGGTTCTCGGCAGCAGGGTAAGCATGGAGATGCTCCGGCCCCTGAAATTCGACACTGAGTGTGTAATCATCGGCTCTTCACCGCCCAACAGGATCGGCTGGATCCATCACGAAATGCAAAACATAGTTCAGCAGTGGATCTCTTTCCTGCCGGATGGTCATGGCGCCACCAATAT
>Ga0207111_10285_pt1 | contig 11728 bp, 3 predicted proteins | sample Alteio_BWMinHeat_71_FD_153577 | JGI IMG/M metagenome (GOLD analysis project Ga0207111, IMG submission 153577) | Enriched cells from forest soil in Barre Woods Harvard Forest LTER site, Petersham, Massachusetts, United States -... | ecosystem: Environmental > Terrestrial > Soil > Temperate forest >... | reverse complement strand
TTCTGCCAGTACAACTGTAACAGTTAATGCACTTCCTGTAACTACAATCACAGCTAACGGACCCACCACCTTCTGTTCGGGTGGTTTTGTTACCCTGATAGCGAGTCCGTCAGGAACTTACTCATGGAGCAATGGTGCAACTACCCAATCCATCAATGTTTCAACAGCAGGAAGCTATACCGTTACTGTTACAAATGGCAATGGTTGTTCTGCAATATCATCTATAACTGCTGTAACTGTTAATGCACTTTCAACCCCGACTATTACAGCAGGTGGTCCCACTAATTTCTGCCAGGGCGGTTCAGTAACATTAACATCCAGCGCCGGGACTTCTTACTTATGGTCAACAGGCGCTACCACTCAATCTATAAACGTAACGTCAACCCTTAGCCCTACGGTTACTGTTACAAACGGTAGCGGATGTTCAGGAACTTCCGCGCCATTCACAGTTACAGTTAATCCTGTGCCTGTTGCATTTATTACACCCGGAGGAAATACTACCTTCTGCCAGGGTGGTTCGGTAACATTAACAGCTTCTACAGCAACCTCTTATTTATGGTCTAATGGCGCAACAACACAAACCATTACAGCAAGCACTGCCGGAAGTTATACGGTAACAATTACCAACTCCAGCAGTTGTTCCGCCACTTCGCCAGCAACATCCGTAACGGTTAATGCCCTGCCCACTGCAACGATTACAGCCGGCAGTGCAACTACCTTCTGCCAGGGTGGTTCCGTAACACTTACTTCAACCGCTGCAACCTCTTATCTATGGTCTAATGGAGCAACCACACAGGCAATAACCGCTAATACTACAGGAAATTATTCCGTTACGGTTCATAATGCAAGCGGATGTTCCGCTATTGCTACCGCAATAGCTGTTATTGTTAATCCTTTGCCATCTCCTACAATTACAGCAGGAGGAGCAACCACCTTCTGCACAGGCGGTTCAGTAACTTTAACTGCCAGTGCAGGGTCTTCTTATCTATGGTCTAACGGAGCGAACACACAGACAACGATAATTAATACATCGGGAAATTATTCCGTAGCCGTTACCAACGGCAATGGCTGTTCAGGAACATCAGCCGCAACCACAGTTACAGTAAACACGCTTCCTGTAGCTACCATTACTCCAAACGGACCTGTTACTTTCTGCACAGGTGGTTCTGTAACCTTAATAGCAAGTCCTTCCGGAACATATTTATGGAGCAACGGTGCTACTACTCAATCCATCAATGTTTCAACCGCAGGGAACTTTACTGTAACAGTTACCAATAGCAACGGCTGTTCAGGGAATTCAACAGCTACGGCAGTAACAGTTAATCCTCTCCCAACTCCTGTTATAACAGCCGGTGGTTCCCTGACTATTTGTCCGGGCGGTTCGGTAACGCTTACTTCAAGTGCGGGAAATGCTTATTTATGGTCTAACGGTGCAACTACACAGGCAATTACTGCTAATACGGCAGGTAGTTACATAGTAAGAGTTACGAATGCAAACGGATGTTCTGCCACTTCTGTTGCAACAACTGTTACTGTAAACCCTTTACCTTTACAGACTATTTCAGCAAGTGGAGCGACTACCTTCTGCACAGGCGGCTCCGTTACGTTAACTGCGAGCGCAGGTTCAACTTACTTATGGTCTAACGGGCTAACAACACAGGCAATTACTGTTAATACATCAGGTAATTATACAGTAACGGTTACCAACGGAAGCGGCTGTTCCGGTGTTTCTACAGCAACTACGGTAACTGTAAATTCTCTGCCAACAACAACTATTACGGCAAATGGACCCACTACCTTCTGTTCGGGCGGTTCGGTTACTTTAATAGCAAGTCCGTCGGGAACATATTCATGGAGCAACGGGGCAACGACCCAATCCATCAATGTTTCAACGGCAGGAAATTATACAGTTACAGTTACTAATACCAGCGGTTGTTCAGCAACTTCTCCTGCCACTACTGTAGCAATATCAGCTTTACCAACGCCAACCATCACCGCCAACGGACCGATTACTTTCTGCACAGGCGGCACAGTTACGCTGACTACGGGTGCAGGCAACGCTTATCTTTGGTCTAATGGTGCAACTACGCAGTCAATAACAGTGAGTAATTCCGGCAGCTATACTGTAAGCGTAACAACCGGCGGTGGTTGTTCAGCAGCAGCTACACCAATGGTTGTAACCGTCAATTCATTACCGACAGTTTCCATTACCGCAGGCGGTCCCGTTACTTTCTGCCAGGGAAGTTCAGTAACATTAACATCAACCGCCGGCGCTTCTTATCTTTGGTCGAATGGCGCAACTACCCAATCAACAACTGTCAGCGCGGCTGGCAATTATACCGTAACGGTAACAAATTCTTCGGGATGCTCCTCAATTTCATCACCTGTTGTTGTTACGGTGAATACCATTACTGCACCCACCATAACTGCGGGCGGTGTAACCACTTTCTGCCAGGGTGGTTCCGTTACTTTAACTTCCGGTGTCGGCTTACAATATCTGTGGTCTAACGGAGCGACAACTCAATCCATTAATGTAAGCGCATCCGGTAATTATAGCGTTGGCGTAAGTTATGCGGGCGGTTGCAGCGCTGTTTCAACTCCAACTACTGTTACCGTCAATCCATTACCGACACCTGCTATCAGTGCAGGGGGTCCAACCTCTTTCTGCCAGGGCGGTTCCGTAACTTTAACATCAAGTTCAGGAGTTTCTTATCAGTGGTCTTCGGGCGCTACAACACAGGCAATTACTGTTTCAAATGCAGGAAGCTACACGGTTACGGTTACAAATTCAAACGGATGCAGCGGGGCTTCAACGCCAACAGTTGTAACGGTTAATCCGGCGCCTGCCGTAATCATCACTCCAAACGGTTCTACCAACATCTGTCAGGGTAGCATGGTTTCATTGGTTGCAAGCCCATCGGGAACTTATTTATGGAGCACCGGCGCAACTACACAATTGCTCAATGTTAATGCCGCCGGAAATTATACGGTAACTGTTACCAATGCAAACGGTTGTTCGGGTGTTTCCAGTCCCACTGCTGTTTCCGTTCACCCTCTACCTTCAGCAACCATTACTGCTTCGGGTTCCACCAATATCTGCCAGGGAAATTCTGTTACTTTGACAGGCAACGGAGGAACAACCTACGCATGGTCAAGCGGTGCGACTACCGGTTCCATCAATGTTACTTCTTCGGGTAGCTATGATGTTTCTGTTACGGATGCCAACGGATGTTCGGCGGTTTCGGCAGCTACTGTGGTTACTGTCAGTTCAGCTATAACGCCTGTAATCAGCGCCAATGGTCCTTTATCCTTTTGCCCGGGTGGAAGCGTTGTGCTTAATGCGGGAACAGGTTATACCACTTATTTATGGTCTAACAGTGCAACTACTCAATCCATTACCGCCTCCGCTGCCAGTAATTATACCGTTATCGTTTCTAACGGCGGTTCCTGCTCCGGCACTTCCGCCCCGGTTACGGTTGTGCTAAACTCAATTAATGCTCCGGTCATCACACATACCGGCTCCCTCCAATTTTGCTATGGCGATACCATCATCCTTGATGCAGGACCCGGCTACAGTTATTATTTTTGGTCGAATGGTCCTCATACCCGCACCATTGAAGTTACAGAAAGCGGAGCATTCAGTGTAACCGTGTTCAACAGTTTCGGATGCGTTGATTCTTCCACTGTCAATAACCCTGTGGTGGTTACTGTTCATCACCCTGTTCCTGTCATTACCGTAAACGGCAATACGTTCTCTTCAACTCCATTTGTTTCTTACCAGTGGTATATGAACGGCGCTTTGATACCCGGCGCAACCGGGCAGACTTATAATGCAGGACAAAGCGCCAATTACTATGTAATAGCGGTTGACCAGTTTGGTTGCTCCGGTAAATCGAATGTTATCGAATTTACGAAGGTGGGAATTGACGAAGATGGTACGGTACTGAAATTTGACCTGTTCCCGAACCCGACAAAGGGTACATTTACCTTAGAAGCCGATTTTGCCAAACCCATGTCTTTACGAATTGAATTGAGGGATGTTGTTGGAAAACTGATTATACCTGTGGAAGATGCAAAAGGAGTAACTTCTTTAAGACGTGATTACAATATTGAGCACCTTGCCGAAGGAATGTATTTCCTTTACGTTGATTCGGAGAAAGGAAGGATGGTGAGGAAGGTAATAAAGAATTAAAGGTAATCGGATTGTTATTTTCCTAATTCAAGAATAACAAATGTTCCGGGTTTGACGGATGGTCGCGGATGCTGGTTTTTTTCGGTAGCGGCAGGAGTTTCTCCAAATTCGGCAGTGGGAAGATAAACTAAGTGTGTTTTAGGATTCAGTGCGATGGTGCGGGCGCCTTTTTGGGTTTCCACAGTGGCTGATACTGTATATTTACCCGGGATTTCCTCCTTAATCAAGGTCATCGTTCCGTCGCCGTTGCTGCTTAAAACAGTTCCGGTGGCTTCATCAAAAGCATCTCCGTCAACTGATTCACCAATGGGTACTTTTGCTATTACTTTTCCCGATGCAATGTCTGATACAGTCATTAATTTATTGTCGCAAACGCTAAAGAGTTTCTGATTTTTCACATCAATTGCCAATCCGCTTGGTTCTTCACCCGGCGCTAACAACCATGACCTTGTAACCTTCATGGTTACGGCATTTATTTCAACTAATTCGCTTTTATCTTCAATGTTTGCAAATATCTTTCCTTTGTCGTCGCTAACTGCAAATTCCGGTTTACCGTTGAGTGAAATGGTTTCGATTACTTTATCCGAAGTTGCATCAATAACCGTTACATTGGAAGAACGCCCGTTAAAGGTGAAAACTCTTTTTGTGAAATTATCATAAAGAATGGCGTCGGGATTCTTTCCTGTAACTTTGATTACTTTTAATGTCTTTAGCGATTTTAACTCAATAACGGTAACCGATGTGTCTTTTCCGCAACTGATGAAACCTTTGTTGAGGTTGTAAGCAATGGCGATTCCGTGTACTCCTCTTGTGTCGGGAATTGTTTCCAGCAGTTTTCCGCTATTAATATCCACTACCTGCACCACCGTACCGTGTGAAACAAATAAGCGGTTATACAACGTGTCCACCGTTAAGTAATCCCAGCCACCATCGCCTTCCACTTTTATTTTCCGGAGAATTTTATATCCCGGTTTACCCGGTTGCGCACCGCAGTTGATAGCGGCTGTGCATATTATCAGGCAACACAAAGTCATTGAAATTAATTTTCTCATCGTGATTGTTTTTTGGTAAAAATGAAAGACACCCCTTTATTTCCTTATACCCTTATTTTCCTTTCTTCACAAATTTCTTTTTTGCCGGAGCGGGTGATTCGGCAGCAATCTTCAGGCAGTCCTCCAAAGTTAAGCCGGCAGGGTCAGCCCCTTTGGGTATCTTGTGATTCGCTTTTCCGATGGCGATATAAGGACCATAGCGCCCATTCAGTATTTTAACATTCTTGTCTTTCGGAAACTCTTTAATTACCTTTTCTTTATCGGCAAGTTTCTTTTCTTCAATTAACTGAATGGCTCTCTCTTCGCTTAATGTCGAAGGGTTGTCATCCTTCTTTAAGGAATAATATGCTCCGTCGTGCTTGATGTATGGACCGAAACGTCCTTTGCCAAGTGTCATGTCTTTCCCTTCATATTGTCCCACAACCCTGCCCTGCCCATCCTGACCGGTTCTCTTCTCTTCAATCAACTGGATGGCTCTTTCGGCATCAATTGTTAAAGGGTCATCTTCTTTTTTGAGCGAATAATACGCTTCGTTATGTTTCACAAAAGGACCAAAACGCCCCACTCCTATCACTAATTCCTTCCCTTCATATTCGCCGACAGTTCTCGGCAGCTTGAACAAATCAAGCGCCTGCTCCAGCGTAATGGTGTCAATTCGTTGTTCTTTTTTTAAGCTCGAATATTTCGGCTTTTCTTCCCCTTCCGAATCTCCCACCTGCACCATAGGTCCGAACCTGCCTATCCTGACATGAACTTTCTTCCCCGAAACCGGGTCAACGCCAAGCACCCGCTCGCCCGATGGTCTTTCTGCGGATTCGGATGCCTTTTCAACAGTCTTATGAAAGGGTTTATAAAAACCGTCAATCATTTTTTCCCAATTCATCTGCCCATGCGCAATTTCGTCAAATTCCTTTTCCACATCGGCAGTGAAGTTATAATCCATGATGCTGTGAAAATTGGTTATTAAGAAATCATTCACCACCATGCCAATGTCGGTCGGAAAGAGTTTTGCTTTTTCAACACCTACCTGTTCGGTTTTCACATCATCCTTAATTTTATTGTTGGAAAGCGTCAGCACATTATAATTGCGGGGAGCGCCGGGACGGTCTTCTTTCACCACATAACCTCTCTTTTGAATGGTGGAAATGGTGGGCGCATAAGTGGAAGGTCGCCCGATGCCTAATTCTTCCAGCTTTTTCACTAAACTTGCTTCAGTATAGCGTGGCGGATGTTGTGTAAATCTTTCTGTGGCTGTCATTTCTTTCAGCAGCAACTTTTCACCAATGGTTAATGGAGGCAACATCCCTTTTTGCTCTTCATCCTCTTCATCGCTTCCTTCCATGTAAACTTTCAGGAACCCGTCGAACTTAATGACTTCGCCCGCAGCAATTAATGTGTCCTGAATGCCTGAAATTGCAATGGTGGCAATAGTTCTCTCAATAATTGCATCGCTCATTTGCGAGGCGATGGTGCGTTTCCATATTAAATCGTATAACCGGACTTCGTTTTTATCGCCGCTGATTTTTTGCTTTGACATATAAGTCGGACGTATTGCCTCGTGTGCTTCCTGCGCTCCTTTGGTTTTGGTTTCATAACGCCTGGTCTTAACATATTCATCTCCGAAAGATTTGATTATTTCGTCCTTCGCGGCGTCAATTGCAGTTTCCGACAAATTGACGGAATCCGTTCGCATGTAAGTAATTTTCCCCGCTTCATACAAATGTTGAGCGACTGTCATCGTTTGTAATACGGAAAAACCAAGTTTGCGGCTTGCTTCCTGCTGAAGCGTGGAAGTGGTGAAAGGCGGCGACGGCGATTTCTTACCCGGTTTTGTTTCGAGGTCTTTAATGCTAAATTCTTTCCCGACACAGGAAACCAGGAACTTTTCCGCATCCTGTTTTGTTTTGAACCTGTTAGGATGTTCCGCCTTCAATATAGCGCTCACCCCGCCCTTTTCGATAGGGAATAATGCGACTATTTTATAAGATGATATTGTTTTGAAGCCGGTTACTTCCCTTTCGCGCTCCACCAGCAGCCGCACGGCAACCGACTGCACCCTGCCCGCCGATAACGAGGGCTTGATTTTTTTCCATAAAACAGGCGACAGCTCAAAACCCACCAATCGGTCTAAAATCCGGCGGGCTTGCTGCGCCTCTACCAACTGATAATTGATTCCCCTCGGATTGGCGATGGCTTTTTGAATGGCTGATTTGGTGATTTCGTGAAAAACAATGCGCTTGGTTTTCTTTTCGTCGAGCCCGAGCGTGTCAAAAAGATGCCATGATATCGCCTCCCCTTCGCGGTCCTCATCAGTGGCAAGCCAGGTTGTTTCCGCCTGCTTCGACAGCTTTTTCAGTTCGTTGATGATTTTTATTTTATCTTCAGAAATTTCGTAATTGGGCTTATAATGGTTTTCGGTATCAACGGCAAGCCCTTTCAATGCAAGGTCGCGAACATGCCCGAAACTTGATTTCACCTCAAATTCATTCCCAAGAAACCCTTCAATGGTCTTTGCTTTTGCAGGTGATTCTACTATGACTAAGTTTTTTGCCATTGACTTTTATTATTGAATATTGTTTATTGACTATTGAATATTGTTTATTGGTATTATTCAATAGTCAATATTCAATAGTCAATTTTAAGGGGCGCAAAAATATGCAAACCTTTTTAATTTGAGGGTGCAAAGAAAAGGAAAAAGGAATTGACAATAGTCAATAGTCAATAATAAATATTCAATAAGGATGATAAATCCGCTCCGCCCTGCTGAAAACCTCTTTCCGGTCTAAAGACATTTTCTTAGTTTGGTGGTTCACATATAGCTTCATCTGGTCGGTATAATGCGGGCTGTCGGCTTTGTTGGAAGCCCCGTAAGCATTCACGGTTTCAATTTCAGGTAAACCGCCACCTTTGTTGAAACGGACAAATTCTATGTAAGAATCGCCTACAAAAGAGTGCATCCTTCCGTTCTTGTAATCCTTGGCAAACATGGCGGCAAGCACATCGGGGAAACCGCCAATGGGTAAATCCACATTGCCGCGTATATGTCGTTGCAATTCGCCCAGGGGTACTGCAATGGTATTAAAATATTTCAGCAAATGGTCTTGCGCTTTCTTTAAGGCAGTTGCATACTGATTATTGGTAGCAGCCAAGCCGGTGTAAAAAGGACCCGTGCGGAAGTGCATCTCTTCCGAAAGATATTTAATGGTAAGCGAGAACAGTGTAGCCGCCTTATTGTCCGGGTCGAAGTTCCTGTCCCATTTATTCAATTCTTCCAGCGAACCGGCAAGTTCAGGATATTCCTGCGGGCTTAACCGAAACATTGCTTTCAGCGAATCCATATACACGCTTTTTTCAGGAAGCCGCATATCATATTTCAGTTGCTTGAACTGTTCGTAAGTGAGTTTGTCGAATTGCTCAATCTGCTCCATAAACCGGATGCTGCGGTTGTTATCGTTTGTTTCCAAACCCATAATAGCCGGATAATCATTTGGATTAAGATTATAACCACGACCGGTGCAGTTGGAAGGAGCGTTGTTCATATTGAAGATATACCCGCACGGAGGATTCAATACCTGCGGCAACTTTTCAACGGGGTAATATTTTGTCCAGATGTTTTTGCGCGTATTGCCGGGCATCAGCGATTTCCAGCAAACAGTGGTATCGCGCACCGGCACCAAACCATTGCACAGGTAATAAAGGTTATCATTCCTGTCTGCATAAATAATGTTCATCCTGCTAATCGCCTGCATATTCAATGCGCTGCTGAACTCATCCAGGTTCCTTGCCTTGCTCATCCTGAACCATTCTTCGGCGGTGCGCACCTCGGTATTGGCTCCGTAGCGAATGGAGTAAGTTCCTTTCTTTGTAACCATCGTGGGACCATATATGCTCCAATAAGTCTTTTTCGTAACAGGCAACATCAATCCCATTTTCAACTTAACTTTCAGCCGCGCCTTTTTTACTTCCAATGTCTGATATACTCCATCCACTTTATAACGCAACTTGTTTTTCGGGTCTAATTCCAACTTGTAAGCATCCACCAAATTGAGTTTATTAACGGTATGCGCCCATGCAAGATTTTCATTACAACCCGAAAATATAGAAACTCCGCCCGGAAACAATCCCCCAAGCGCATTCCATCCCTCATCACTTGTAATATGCGCTTCATACCAGGAGAATTGTCCTTCCAATGGCTGATGAGAATTAAGCACAAAATAAACGCCGCCATCGGCAGATTTCTTTGAATTGACGGCATAAGAATTAGAACCTAATCTCATGTCTGTTTCTTCTGTTTCTATGGAGCCGTTCATGATTGATTTCAGCCGCTTTTCCAAACCGGACATCATGGACATGGAAAAAATATAGTTCTTTACAATGTCTTTCGGAGAAACCGGGAATGCTTTTTTAATTAATACTTCTTCGGGGTGATGCTTTGCATAAGCATTCACTCCCTCCGCAAAACCCTCCAACACCTTTTTGAAAGAAGGGCTCAAGTCTTTTTCATATTTCTCATCCACAATTTCCTGGATTCGCAGCATCTTCGCCACATAATCAATGGTAGCGCCCTGCTTTCCTTTCAATTGCCCTAACATTCCCTTTCCCGACAGCAAATTCAGTTGCATGGTTTGAAAATCATCTTCGGCAGTGGCGTAAGCAAGCCCGTAAGCCGCATCAGCATCTGTTTTTCCATAAATATGAGGAACGCCGAAACTGTCGCGGACAATGGTTACGTCTTCGGGATTGATGAGTGTTTGAGTGTTTGAGTGTTTGAGTGTTTGAGTTTCGTTTCCTGCGAAAATATTTGCAGGGCTACATAATAATAAGGGAAGGGAAAGAAATAATGCGGAAAAGAATTTGATTTGTTTCATTTGGAAAAAGATTACACCGATTATGACAACGGATGGCGAAGGTATCACTTATTTCCGAATAACCAATTCAATAACGACAAGATTGTTTTATAAAACGATGAGATGGGAAAGAACTTTGTTGTTGGTCTGAACTTGTGCAATCTTCAATTGTCAATTGTCAATTGTCAATTGAAAATAGTTTATCTTTGCAAAAAAAAAGCGCATGAAAGTAACATTCGTGGTATTGGGTTCGGAGCAGTTGGCGATAAGCATGTTGTCAGCCATTGCCAAACGCGAAGGGCATCAGGTGGGAATAGCTTTCAGCGCTGCGCTTTTTCACGACCGTTTTAACCTCGAAATTCCCTGGCTTGCCAAATATCTTGACGACCGCTCTCTCGTCATTCAGCAAATTAAAGAACAAAAGCCCGATGTGCTGTCGTTTTCGTGCCTTACCGCCACTTATCAATGGATGCTCGACATTGCCCGCGAGGCAAAACAAATAAATCCGAACATAAAAACTATTTTCGGTGGTGTGCACGTTTCCGCCGTTCCCGAAAGGGCGCTCACAAAGCCGGAAGTTGATTATGTGGTAGTCGGTGAAGGCGATGTGGCTTTTCCTGAAATACTCCGGGCAATTGCGAATGGCGGCTCTAAAGCGCCTATTCCGAATACCCGTTTTAAACATAAAGACGGAACCATTGTGAGGGGTGTTCAGCAGGGATTTATCCAGGACCTGGATTCGCTGCCGCATTATGACAAGACAATATGGGAAGACCATATCCGCGTTGGCGACCTTTACCTCACGATGGCTTCGAGGGGCTGCCCTTATACCTGTTCCTTCTGTTTCAATAACTTCTTTTCAAAATTGCCGGAAGAAAAGCGCGGTAAATATGTTCGTCAGCGTAGTGTAAACCATGTGATGCAGGAACTGACGCTTGCCAAAAAACGATATAAGATTCGCTGGATTGATTTCCAGGATGATGTTTTCACAGTATCTAAACCCTGGATAAAGGAATTTACGGAGCGCTATAAAAAAGAAATAGGTTTGCCCTATCAATGCCTTGTTCATCCCCAGTATTTTGATGAAGAAATGGCGAAATGGATTAGTGAATCGGGTTGCGAATGGATTCAGATGGGTATTCAAACGATGGATGAAAAGTTCAAGCATGAAAACCTGCGACGTTATGAGGATTCCGACCATATTGTGAAGGGCTTGGAGGCGATGCGCCGTTACGGCATTAAAGCAAAAGTTGACCACATGCTTGGCTTACCCGGCGAACCCATCGGCTCGCAGGCGACCGCGTTAAAACTTTATTCGGAACAAACCCCTTCACGCATTCAAACTTTCTGGACCTGCTTCCTGCCCGGAACTGACCTGATGAAGCAGGGTATTGAGCAGGGATTAGTGAGCGATGAGCAGGCGGAACGACTAAACGAAGGCATTGATTTTTATTTTTTCAGAAACGAAGAAAACATTAAAAGCCCCGAATTGGTGAATACCTACCGCAATTATGAACTTTTATACAGGATTCTGCCTGCGCTGCCCGGTTTTATCAGGACAAGAATAAAACCGGAGCATGTAAACTGGATTCCTTATCCCATTGCCCGCGCAATTGCTTTTATGGGCGATACTTTTA
>Ga0207111_10284_pt1 | contig 11742 bp, 11 predicted proteins | sample Alteio_BWMinHeat_71_FD_153577 | JGI IMG/M metagenome (GOLD analysis project Ga0207111, IMG submission 153577) | Enriched cells from forest soil in Barre Woods Harvard Forest LTER site, Petersham, Massachusetts, United States -... | ecosystem: Environmental > Terrestrial > Soil > Temperate forest >... | reverse complement strand
TTGGGTTGAGAGTGGCTTGGAGGACGGCGTTGAGGTTCTCGGTGCCGATCAACCCTTTTTTCATGGGGGCAAGAACTTGGATTTCATCGATGCGATTGAGTGAATATGTTTTTGGCAACCGTTTCTCGACAAGCTCGACGATGCAAGCAAGCACATCTTCAGGACTTTCTTTATTCAGGAAGAAGAAATCACTATCAGGCGTGGAGGTAAAATCAAGCGATTCTCCGGCGTTGATCCGGTGGGCGTTGACGATGATGCGCGAGCCTGCGGCTTGTCTAAAAATCGTCTTAAGACGCGAGACGGAGAGTCGCTCCGATTCAATCATGTCTTTTAAGACGCAGCCGGGTCCCACGCTGGGGAGCTGGTCGATATCGCCGATCATCAGGAGCTTGGCATGGCTAGGGACAGCTTTGAGGAGATTGTGCATGAGCTGCGTGTCAATCATGCTCGCCTCATCGATGATGAGGACATCACAGTCGAGGGGATTATCCCGATGTCGCTTAAAACCACCTTTCGCAAAATCCATCTCGAGCAAGCTATGGATCGTCGCCGCTTTATAGCCGGTGATTTCGCTCATTCGCTTGGCTGCTCTTCCTGTGGGCGCGCAGAGAAAGATTTTATTCGTTAATTTCGAAAGGATGGCGAGTATCCCTTTGGTGATGGTGCTTTTCCCCGTTCCAGGCCCGCCGGTAATTAAATGGAGCTTGCTATTGACGGCCGTTGCGACCGCTTCTTTTTGTTCGGGGGCGAAAGTAATGCCGAGTTGTTTTTCTGCCCATGCGGTCGCTTTCTCCGCATCGACCTTGCGGATGGAAGAATGAGACCCCATCAGGTGGGCTAACTCTCTTGCAATACCGATCTCGCATAGATAAAGTGACCTTACCCAGATAAGTTCCCTCTCTTCGATGATTTCCTCCGCAGCGCGCAGGGACTTTAACCTCTCTTGAACTGCGGCGCTATCGACATCGAGCATTTCAGCTGTAGCGCGAATCAGCTCATCTTTGGGATAACAAACGTGCCCTTCGCTCCCCAGTTCCCAGAGCATGTGGGTGATCCCTGCATCGATCCTGAGCGGAGAATCGTGAGGAATACCGACTGCTTTACCAATCCTGTCGGCAGTTAAAAACCCAACGCCGAAAATATCGCGCGCCATACCGTAAGGATCGGAGCGCACCTTTTCGATGCTTTGCTCCCCATACTTTTTGAAGATCTTTTGTGCTAAACTAGGACTGACCTGATGGCCTCTTAAAAACACCATCACGTCTCGAATGTGCCGCTGCTCTTGCCAACACTCGGCAATTTGCCGAATCCTCTTCTTCCCGAGACCGGGCACTTCTCTGAGTAAATTGGGATCTTTATCGATGATATCGAGAGTTTGAATACCGTAGTGCTTGACGATCCTTTCGGCATAGACAGGGCCGATCCCTTTGATCAAACCCGATTCTAAGTACTTCTGAATCCCCACCAAATCGGACGGCGCCTCAGAGTCGAAGCCCTCCACCTCAAATTGAAGGCCATGCTGGGGGTGCTGTTTCCACTTCCCCCTACACTTGAGCGTCTCTCCCGGCTGAATCCCGGGCATGATACCCACGATACAGGTCAGTTCCCGCTTTTTCGGCTCCTTCAGCCGAGCCACAGTGAAGCCAGCTTCCTCACTCGCAAAAACTATGTTCTCGACGTAGCCAAGGATCTCTTCCATCCCCCCAATTTACCATTGCGAATTATTAGCCGCCTTAAGTAAAATTTCCCCTTCTGTTCCGGGTTAGCTCAGCGGTAGAGCAGTGGACTGTTAATCCATTGGTCGCAAGTTCGAATCTTGCACCCGGAGTTCTCCCTCCCATCTCTTTTTGGAGTGCGGTGACTTGTCACCGCTTTCATAGGCATCGACTTGTCGATGCCATTTTCGCCTTCAATTAAGAATTTTTTCATACTTACTATAAATTAATGTACGTGAGAAAATATTCAGGTTTTTTAATTAAATTTTCACTTTAGAAAATCAATGAGTAATCTCTTCAGAGCAATAAGAAGATTGGGCGCCTTGGAAAGTCAACCTGGAGAAGATCAAAGCTATAAAAATGAAAGTCAAAATGAGCAAGGTAAAATTGAGAAAACTACGTCAAGTTATATTGAGAGTTACTTAAATCCAAATCAAAAATGGGATAGAACGACTTCAGGAAGACAGAGGATCGATTTGATAAGGGGCGCAAATGTTAACTGGGTTGCGATATCTGATCACATCAAAGAAATGGATTATCAGGCTTTTTTAGCAACACCGTATTGGAAAGCTATTGCTGCGCACACAAAATATAGAGCAGGATATCGATGTCAGCTCTGTAACTACAGTGCTAATTTGGCCACTCATCATCGGAGTTATCATATCCATGGGCGTGAGCACGCCCATCTCAATGACTTGATAGTCCTTTGCAATAACTGCCATCAGAAGTTTCATTGTGATGAAAAGAAAAACGCCCCATCAAGACCAGCCAATGTTACAGATGGATTTCATATCGATGCTTTTGGACTAGTTATTGTAATTATTGGACTTATTGTTGTGCTAATCTTAGGTATTCAGGGTTGGCCCTAGAAAGACAGGTTCCAAAGAACCTGTCATTTTTGGTTATGACTTCAGGCTGTCAGATCCATTGGTCGCAAGTTCGAATCTTGCACCCGGAGTTTGGGTTAGCATCTTTGGAGAAATCCAAAGGTGCTTTTTTTCTTGAGAAAGAGTACGATATATCGTACTCTAAAATTGAGGTTATAGATGGCAAGGTTCAACATCTATGAAACAGAAGAATATAGAGAATGGCTGCGAAATGAGACTCTGAAGTCGCAGCGACAGATTCAAAGTAGAATTTTAAAAATTGAAGATGAAGGTTATTTTGGGCATCACAAATATTTAGAAAGTGCTAGCGTGTGGGAATTAAAATTCAATGATGGCAGGCGGATCTACTATGCTTTGGTGCCAGAAACAAACGTGATTCTTTTGCTTGGAGGCAATAAAAATGGGCAAGATAAAGACATCAAAAAAGCGTCAAAGATCCTCGGCAAGATCCGTGAGAATTAACCTGAATAAAGTGCCTGGCCTAACACGAGCCAATCCATTAAAAGAACTCGTCGATCCAGAGAAAACTGGGTTGGCTATTCTGGAATGCTTGCAGAACAACGATCCAGAGGGGGCAATGGAGATGATCGCGATTTATCTCGATGCCTTAAATAAGGCGCATCTTCGGAAAAAATCCAAGCTACCCAAGTCTACGATGTATTCTGCTCTGAAGCATCGTAATCCTACCATTAAGACGCTTGCTAAGATAATGCATGCATCTACAAAGCACTGACACGTCAGCACGGTAATCAGTTTGTATACAGAGACCCTACTTCAAAATTCCAGTAGCGGCAGGTTTTAACCTGCTTTCTTTTAAGCTCCAATACAAGAAAAATTTATGAAGAAGCGCAAGCCTAAGTATACAGAAGAACGCATCGGCAAAATAAAAATAGTCGATGATTTCTTACCTAGCCCTGAGAAATTGGTCTTAAAAGAAGAGCAACAGAAATAACAATAGCTTTAACCAAATCAAGCGTCGAATTTTTCAAGAGCGAAGCGGAAAAATTTCATACGAACTATCAAACAATGATCAGGGTTCTGCTAGATAAATACGCCTCTCATTACCTTTGAAGGGATTTTCAGATTGTTAATCCATTGACCGTAAGTTCGTATCGAAATCTACTTATACCTTCGAAATCCCGAGAAATACTTAAATTTCTCCAGAATTCCCAAAAAAAATAGGAATTCTGGAGTGAATATGAGATTTAGGGGTTAGCTGGGTTGTAGGCCCAGTGAACGGTGCTATAGCCCTGCGATACAGCCCAGTTGTAGAACGCGACGGGATCGTAGGCATGGGCATCGAAGTCATCGATACCTACACTTATTCTCGCTGGGGTAAATCCATAATTTTGAATGGCCCAATTCGCCCACTGCGTTACCCAAGCTTCTTCGGAGGCGAGGGGATCGTAGTAAGACATGATATAGAGTCTATCTACGGCACAATTGTTCGGGGCTATCATGGCAGCGTTGAATATCGTTTGAATGACGGGCATCCAAGAGCTAAAGCCGGCGTTTGTGCATAGACTTGTGTGCAGGGTTGGATCGATGGTTTTGAAGGTTCGGATTAAATTTCCTACCAGCGTTTCTTGCTCTGCAGAAGCAAACTCTTCGTAATCAAAATCGACTCCGGAGAGCCCATGCGCATGGCAATAGTTTACCATGGCTTGGGCAAATGCTTGGATATTCGAAGAGGTTAGGACATCCCAACAATTATCATAGCTTCCTCCCCCGCCGCCGATGGAAACTTTAATAGCAATAGGAGGGTTTTGCGCCTTGCAATAGGCCACAAATGCATCGAGCTGCGGAGGATTCAAATTGCCAAATCCACCAAGGGTGGGATTGCCACTTGCATCAAATGTCAATTCTCCAACGAAGACATTAAGTGTATCCACTCCGGTAGGGATATTGTATGTGGGTCCGGTGAACCACGCTGTCCAATCGATGTACCAGGCAGCATGTTCGATTCCCCCAGTGGGAGGTGGCGGCGGTGGCGTAGAGCCTACAGTTGTGCTCTGAATATTGCTTGGTGGGCTTGTGGCCGTTGAAGTTGAGGCGGTTACTTCATAGTAATAGGTGCCGGCCGTTTTTCCTGTAACGTTAAAGTTGTTAAGTGAACCGGTAAAAATCGTTGTCGGGTTAGCAAAGGAGCTATTTGTAGATTCTTGAAGCTTATATTGTGTAGCAGTTGGCACAGTGCTCCAACTTACAGTATAAGCATTTGCATGGGCCGGATTGGAAATCGCATTTAAAACAGGTGCAGCTAGAGTTGGAGCACCACCCCCATTAGCAAACGCTTGTAAATTATTGATCACTGTCGGTGCGGAAAGTGGCATATCGATGATCATGGTGTAGACCACCGTTCCACCTGCCGCAATTGTTCCATTACTGGCAAGATTTTGAACAGTGACATTCTGGCCGCTCGTTGCGAACGTACCGCCTGTAACATGAGTAGACAAGACGTAGTTAGCAGGCAGGGTAAACGTGGATGTCCACGAAGAGGTCGCTGCTGTTGTATTGTTGGTAAGGGTTACATTCACTTGATAAGCTGTAGCCCAGATCGTAGGAACGGTGTAGGTTGCAGGTATCGAAGTTGTTGCGGTTTCTGCAATGTCAACACTAGGTCGAAGAACATCTGCGCATAGATTTGCGCTAATCAAGAGTATAAATAAGGATTGCCAACGTTTCATATATAACCCTCCTCTTAGAAAAAAAGTGACGAATCCTGGGTACTTAAACGTAAAAATAATTTTTGATCAAGGAAATAAAAAGACAGATTTGTGAGGAAGAGTTGATAGAATTCCTCACTTAACTTATAGAAAAATAAAAGGTATCTTTTTTTATTAACCCGGGCTGTAAAAGGGTGACGAGTGCGCATCGAGGCAAAGCCAGATCAAAGCGCATGCGGTCCGAATGAGGAGGCCATAGTGTAACTATGGATGACGAAGAGGATTGATATGGCAAAGCCGCAGCAAGCAATTGTCACCCTTTTATAGCCCGGGTTAATAAATGAAGAGCATCCGCCTATCTTCTTTCCAATGGAAGATCATCGTATTCCTTGTGATCATTACGATGATCAACTACATCGACAGGAGTTCCCTTTCCTTTGCCATTAAGCCGATTCAGGGGGATTTTGGCCTAAATAATAGCGATTTTGGTCTTATATCCTCTGCCTTTTCTATCGGGTATGTCTTCACGACTTTTTTCGGCGGGATTCTAGTGGATCGTTATGGGACGATCGGAGTGTGGGCGATTAGCGCTGTTCTTTGGTCGATTGCCATGATGCTATTGGGCGCAGCGACAGGCTTTTGGTCATTCTTTATTCTGCGGTTTGCCTTGGGCTTAACAGAAGGGATTCACTTTCCTGCTTTTTTACGAACGCTCTCAGATTGGTTACCTCAACAGTGGCGCGCGCGGGCTTCAGGTTTTGGCCTTTTTGGGGTCCCGCTTGCCTCGATTGTCGGCGCGCCTCTAACGACTTTTCTGATCTATGCTTTTAACTGGCAATTGATGTTCGTTATCTTGGGGAGTTTAGGCGTCATTTGGGCGGTATTTTGGCTATTTTTTTTCCGCCATCACCCGCATGTCCGTTTCCGGTCGGTACATTCTTCCTCACTCTATTTTACTGGTGAAAAAAAGAAGATGCCTTGGAAACATCTTTTGACGAACCGTACCTATTTATTATCCTGCCTTGTCTATTTTGCATTCGGCTACACCATTTTTTTCATCCTTATGTGGCTGCCTGGGTATTTCGCACAAACTTACGGATCTTCGACGCTCAGCCTGGGCTTCTTGGTTCTCCCTCCTTGGATTTGCAGCGCGTGTCTTTTGCTTTTTGGTGGATGGCTTTCCGACCGCCTGATGAAAAAGACGAAGAGCTTGCGGATTTCGCGCACCTATGTCATCGCCTTGAGCCTTCTTCTTTCGGGTCTATCCTTTCTTCCCATCATAGTTTCAACCACCTTGGCGGTCGATATATTCTGGATGTCCTTAGGCCTTGGCATCGCCTACATCTTAAACGCCCCGATGTATGCTTTCCTCGCCGATTTATATGGACCATATTCGGGAACGGCTCAAGGAGTTCTTTCCTCATTTCTGGCATTAGGAGGAATCATCTCCCCCAGCCTGACAGGCTGGCTGACGATGGTAACGGGCAATTTCCGGATCGCCTTTTTCTTCCTGGCAGCCCTTTCCATAATCGCCTCCTTGGCAATGCTCTTTTTCCAATACCCCGATAAAGAAAAAACAATGTTCTAAACCAAAAATCCTATCAAAGGAACGTTATGAATGCATTTTTGAGCTTAGCGTTATCTGTCATCCTAGTGGGAATGTCTCACTTATCTGCCGCAGAGGTGGACCCAATGCAAAGGTTGAAACAGGGAAATGATCGATATGCAAATTCTAGTACAGTCTGCCATGAAGATTGGACAGCAAAACGCACTTCCCTTGTCGAAGGCCAAAAGCCTTTCGCCATCATCGTCTCCTGCTCTGATTCTCGAGTGCCGCCCGAGATCATCTTCGACCAAACTTTAGGGCATCTTTTTGTCGTACGAATGGCGGGCAATATCGTCGATGATTTCGCAATTGGCAGCATTGAATATGGCGTAAGTGTCTTAGGGGCGAAATTGATCCTTGTTCTTGGGCATGAAAGCTGCGGCGCAGTGGATGCGGCATTAAAAGGGATGAAATTTGATAACCACATTCAAGAAGTCTTAGACGATATCCAGCCGGCTGTTGACGCTACGAAAGGGCGGAAGGGGAATCTTCTCGAACTGGCAACGAAACAAAATGTCCGCAACGTTAAAGAAACACTCAAGGCTTCCAAACCTGTGTTGGCAAAGCTATTTGCAGATGGAAGTTTGAAAATTGAAGGTGGTTACTACTACCTCGATTCTGGAAAAGTGGAGTTCTTTAAGTAAAAGGGGTACGAGTACACCCCATGGTAAGTCATCATTTTTCTGCTTTAGCTTTTGTCGCTTAATGACTTAAGTGATTGATCTACTTTTTTATCAAAATTTAAAAGAAATATTATAACAATTAAAATTAAAATTTTTATTATATTTTATTAAAATATAAAATTGTATATAATATAAAATATTAGATCAATTTTTATATAATAATAGATTATTAAAATGTCTTTAGCTTGTTTTAGTGTTTCTGCCGAAGGAAGGGATCTCTTTTTTCCATCAATTGCAGATTCAGATCAGTTAAGTTTGCCTGATGTGGCATCTCGTCTTGCAATTGAGGCGAGCGCGGGTAGAAAAACTCCACTGCGGGGTAGGACGGTCATCAAGCGCTCCGGAAGTCCAAAACCGTCTGCGGCGGAACCGGTGCCCAAGGGACGCTCGATTGATACCCTGGGCAACTTTGTACCTGGGTCTTGCTTTGAAAGTGGGGTAGCGATCAGTATTTTAGATTATCCAGGTAAAGCGGGTGAGACGCTGGATTGGTTTGCTCGTGAATTCTCTAAAACTCTGGACTTGGTTTATGCACCAGATGGGATCGGGGGTGCGCGCGTTCGGCATAATGGAAAGGAGGTCAGCTTACGCACTCTTTATGATACCAAAATATTGGGCGAGCTGCGACCGGAGTGCGATCAGATTGGACGATGCCAGGATGTTTCTTTAGAAGTAGAGTGGTTTGAGGGCGCAGGTGTCAAATGGCTAAAAGACAAATTAGCGACTTCTAGTACGAGCCCATTTTACCACTATTCCAATGCATTAACAAAAATCCGTGTCTTACATCCATTTGGCGCATATATCATCATCGAACTCTTGGAAGATCTGCGAAACGCCCCTATAGTCGCTAAGCTTTTAGGCAAAGATGCAGACGTTGTTATTGAAAGATGCATGAAGGCTAAACAGCTGGTTTGGGATAAGGAGTTCAACTCAGTGGCCAAAAGAGCGAGGATGGAACGACCTCCTTTCGTAGGCGGTGTCTCCTTTGAAGGGATGGCATTGAGAGATGGCTGGACGTGCAGTGATTTCGGCTACGGCCGCGCTTTCGGACTTATCTATCATCCAGATGATATATGGCCTAAGGAGCTACGTGATCAATATGAAGCAGATTTGCGTAAGTTTGGACAACAGGGAATCAGGAGAGCCAATCAGCCAATTGAGGATGATGCAAGACCAGGCATCCTTTCTGAATTTGCGGTTCAATTCATGCCAGAGCCTTTTAGATTGGCAGGGCTAGAATTGCAACTTTCATCGCACAAATTTTCACATGGAACAGGCCTCAATAGATGGAACCCTGTAGGGTCTTATGCAAGAGAGAGCAGGGCGCATAGTTTGCCTGTTGCTGGGAGTCATTCTGGCGGAGCAGCAAATTTGTTCGTGGGCCTTAATTGCTTGAGCGTAGAGCCGATTTTAGGAAAAAAAGATGTAGCTGAGCAAATGGGATTGCTCTTCTCTTCGTTTACTATCTTTGGGGGCTATCACACCATCGTTGAAACTTTCCCTATTGCACAAGCCGTAGCCACGATTACCGAATTTAAGATAGTCGTAGACGAGAGACAAGGGCGGCATGGAAAGAACCTTTATGCCGATTTTGTGAAAGCTGCCCAGGTGCATACAGGAGCAGGCATAAGCGTAAGGAAATTAAGATGCGCTTATCGAGAATGTTTGACTCCTGAGGAGCGAACGGCGAGCAGACGTTGCTTGCCGTTTGTGGTTATTCCGCTCCCTCTAGACGAAGAAGAAAGAACGCCAAGCCCGTTATCCGATGAATCCCTCAGCCCCTTATCTTCACGTTCACCAAGTCCGAGTCGCTAGCCGCTTGCCAATCGATCGATTAGCTGGATGAAAGGTTGGCAGTTTTTCTCGATGGAGGCGTCGTAGTTTTCGATTCCATAAAGCAGGGCGCCTGTTTCCATACTGCAGGCTGATAAATAGGCGCGCGTCAGCTCTTGGTGGAGCATTAGATTTTCTTCGGTTTCATAATCCCTTGTTCGCGATGCGTCGCTTTTTCTTCTTTGCATGATGAGCGAAGGCGGGCACTCGACCCAGGCAAGAATTTTAGGAGAAAGGATTTTTAAAATCTCTTTAGGCAGGCCGGGACAGAAGCCGTTGTCTGTCCTAACCAGAGCATGAGTATCGATGATGGTGATTTCATCGACATCTTGCATGATCTTCTTAGCCGCTCTCATGCCGACTTCTTGCTGAGACGCAATGGGCATTTTGCGAAGCATGTCGCGTGTAAGTCCTGCAGCTTTGGATTCTTCTAGCATTGTATCGCCGTAGTTGACAATTGCGACGGAAGGCCTCTTATGGGCGATCTCTTTTAATATGGAGCTTTTTCCAGACCCGGGAATACCAACTAGAACGATTGTTTTCATTTTTCCTCAATGGAAAGGAGAGAGTATACAGGAACGCCGATTTTCTCACGCCCTTGCAAAAAGGGAAGTTCGATCAGAAAAGCAGCCTCCTGTACATGAGCGCCCAGTCTTTCTACAAGTTCCTTAGCCGCACGCGCTGTTCCGCCTGTTGCCAGAACGTCATCGATAATAACGACCTTGTCTCCAGGCGCGAGGCTTTCTTTTTCAATCTCAAAAGAAGCCTTGCCATATTCCAGGCTATAGTCAACGCGCTCGACAGCACGGGGCAGTTTACCCGATTTTCTGATCATAACAAAGGGAACTTCAAGCTCATAGGCGAGCGCGGAACCAAAGATAAATCCTCTAGAATCTAGGCCTATCACAGCATTGAGATCCGCATCTCGATACCGGTTGGCAAAGTTTTGAATTACCGAGTGAAAGGCCTTAGGGTCCTTGAGTAGGTTGGCATACCATTGGAACCGAATCCCGGCTTGGGGGAAATCGGGAACTGGGGTGAGATAGTGTTGAATCCAAGTACAGTGCTCATTAACCTCTCCTGCACTAGCTGAGGAGACGATTGTCAAAAAACAAGTAACGAAAAGCGCACCCGCTTTCGTTGTTTGCCGAAGATCAGAAGGTTTTGCCATAGAAATACCTGCGACGAATTTGAAATAGTTTTTATCAAAATACGAAAAATTTGAATTGCAGCAAGATTTATTTTAGTCCACATTAATATAATAATAAAGTAAAATTATTATATTAAATAATAATGTTTGGAATTTAAATGGCATCTATTGCTGCGGTACCAAGTGCTTTAGGGGTTCGATGCCTTTCGGCACCATCTGAGGGTATGTCCTTAAAAGGGATTTGTCCAGAGGCCCCCGAGTGGATTTCTAAAGAGGACCTTGCCAAGCTTTCCCACTATATTCGCAGCGGCTGGAAGGGCGAGTTCCCTTATTCTAGATGCACATGGGATAGCCATAAGCTTGGCTTAGCCCTTGCCCTTTTGTGGCATGGAAGGCTAGACGATAAGGGAATCTACGTGCGTATCGGCGACAAATGGGGGATACTTTCTTTTGTAGATTACACATTTCCTCAGCACCATTATCTGGTGTTGACGTTCAAGGGAAAAGAATGGGTTATCGATGCGACTTGGAAGCAGTTTGTAGATAGATGGCAGTGGCCCATCGACATGAACAGCCCCTATAACAAGTCTCTATGGCACGACTGTCCCGATATCTTAATTATCCCGAGAGAGGACATGGAGGGATTCATGGAGAAATTAGAAAAATGTGCAGCCTCATTTCCCGAGTGGATTAGAAATAAAGAACCTCCAAGTTTCTACGCGAAAAAGTGGAAATCAGGTGTCGAATGTAATGAGCTTTTCCATGTCCTATTTAAAACACTAGCATTTCCCGACCCAGAGTCTTTCATAAAAGACATCATTCTCAATATCGATATCGGATGGGAAGAGTTTCGAAAATCGATTGGCTTGCCTGACAAGCCCCTCTGTAGTTTAGTAAGATCGATCCTCAGTCCCGATACGGACGATAAAAAAGTTTCCTAAAAAACGGGACCTTTTGAAAATCTTTCTCCGGTGGGATCGGAGTAGACTTCAGCGAAATTTTCATGGACCCTTGATTCTGTCGCATTCCAAAACTGGGGGTTCTTAGCGTGAACGACGCGAAGGATCGTGTCTACCGTTTCTGAAACTGGCCTGCCATCTCTCATTAAAGTACGCCATTTTTGCACATCGACATCCATTTGTGGGTAAGGATTCTCTGTACCCTTGAATCGCTGAAGCACAAGGCGGAATTGGTACCCTTGC
>Ga0207111_10250_pt1 | contig 11744 bp, 12 predicted proteins | sample Alteio_BWMinHeat_71_FD_153577 | JGI IMG/M metagenome (GOLD analysis project Ga0207111, IMG submission 153577) | Enriched cells from forest soil in Barre Woods Harvard Forest LTER site, Petersham, Massachusetts, United States -... | ecosystem: Environmental > Terrestrial > Soil > Temperate forest >... | reverse complement strand
CAGCTCTGGGACACGACCATGAACGCCGACACGCGCACCTTGCTGCAAGTGAAGCTCGAGGATGCGGTGGCGGCAGAGGACATTTTTACGACGCTGATGGGCGAAAACGTCGAGGCACGGCGCAAATTCATCGAAGACAATGCACTTGAAGTTGTGAACCTGGATATCTGACGCGTGGCAGAGCAGGCCAAAGCGGAAGCTGGTTCCATCCGAAACGCCATCCGCTGGGGCCTGCTACTGGCGGCTGTCGCAACGGCTGGTTTTCGTCTGCCGCGACTCTTCGGCTATTTTGTGCTATTTAGAGTTGTCTTTGCGCATTTGGCCGAGTTCGAGGGAACTCGAATCTCGCGTGAAATCCAATTGGTTTCTTAGCCGGAATGGGTGTTTCCAACATCTGCCGAATAGCCTCGAAAACCGCCTGAAATCTTGCATCGTACCGCTTTTCCATCGCGTCAATTTTCCGGCGCAACTCTTCGTGCGTTCTGAGCATTTCGCGAAGCCGGACAAAGGTTCGCATGATCGCGACGTTCACCTGCACGGCGCGCGAGCTGTGTAGCACGCTGGAAAGCATTGCGATGCCCTGCTCAGTGAAAGCATAAGGAGCGTAGCGGCGGCCGCCTCGCATGCCCTTTGAGGTTCCAATCTGGAACCTCAAAATCTGTAATTCCTTCGATGCCAGTTGGAACATAAAATCAACAGGAAACCTGCTGGCATTTCGTTTTACGGCTTTGTTCAGGTTTTTTGTCTCAACACCGTAGAGCCGGGCGAGATCCGCATCCAACATGACCCGTGTACCGCGCACAAAAAAGATTTTTTGACTGATAAAGGCGCTAGGAATGATGGATTTCTGCGAAGGTGTTTTCATACGAGCACGGCTTTTGAGGTTCCAGTTTGGAACCTCAAAACAGCAACCCGTAGCGTATAGACTTGCTTAAGTTAAATCAAGTTAAATAGTATTGTTTGGTAACAAAACATGATTTGCACGGGTGCCTTCTGAGGCGGGGCGATCAAATACGCATCGGCATGATGATATAGCGGTACCGGTAGGACTCGTCGGCAAGCGGCCGCATCTGCCCAGCAGATTGTTCATCCTTCAGTTCGATGCTGATCGGGCCGTCGGCCGCGGCGCCGAGAAAATCCAGCATGTAGCTGGAGTTAAATCCGATGGCGATGGGTTCGCCCTTGAATTCTTTCTCGATGGTTTCTTTTGCCTCGCCGTACTCCGGGCTCGACGCGGAAATCTCAATTCCTTCTTTCGAAACCGCCAGCTTCACCGCGTGCGAACGCTGATCCGCAAGCTGTGAAACGCGGCGCACCGCATCGCTCAACTCCGCTCGCTCGATAACCACGCTCTTGTTATTGTCGCGCGGCAGCACCGCTTCGTAGTTCGGGAATTGTCCGGTCAGGATGCGTGAAATCAGCAACCGATGGCCTACCTGGAAAAAGAGGTGGCTCTCGTCTTTTGCAAATTCGATTTGCGCGTCGGAGCCCGCGGCACTGGCTAGTTTCTCGACTTCATCCATGGCCTTCTTCGGAATCAACACTCTTACTTCACCGTTCAGCCCGGTAAGCTTGTGGTCCGTCTCCGCAAGCGCCAGGCGATGGCCGTCCGTCGCCACCATCGCCAGCGTGTCCGGCTTCAGGATGAGCATCCCGCCATTCAGCGTGTAGCGGGATTCTTCCATCGAGATGGCGAATTTCGTCTTACCGATAAGGTTCTCAATGATCGGCGCAGGGATTTTCACCAGCGTGTGCGGCATGGCCGGCAGCGCAGGAAAATTCTCTTTCGCCATGCCGACAAGCTTGTATTTTTTCTTGTCGCTGACCACTTCCACCCAGTGATTCTCGAGAAGTCTGACCTTGATTTCCCCTTCTGGCAGCAGCCGCACAAGCTCCAGAAGTTTCTTCGCGGGAATGGTCCCCGCGCCCTCTTTTTTGATTTTGGCTTCGCAAGAGGTGCGAATGCTCAATTCGAGGTCGGTCGCCGTAATCGTCAACTGGCTTCCCTTGGCCTCGACTAGTAGATTCGAAAGAATGGGAATCGTGGTCTTGCGCTCGACGACACCTTGCGTCGTACTGAGCTCGTTCAACAGCGCGGACTTTGTGACGCTGAATTCCATCGCTTGATGTTCCTCGCGTGCCGTTCCGGGTGCGGTCATCAGTTTTCTATCCTCGACCAGGGCGGGGACACGCCCCATCTCGCCGCATTTTACGGCTTTCGTACTGTACTCGCTTTTTGCCAAAGTATAAAGTCCACTATGATTCTCACGGTTGTGGAAATAGGTGGGAAACACCCATCGCTAGCGGCTGAATGCACACCCTTTACTGCAGATTTACACAACTACAATCATTACAAAAAGAGGTTCTTTTATATTTTAAGTTCGATACACCTTGTTGTTGTGATGAGTGCTGTGGAATTGTGGGAACCTCGGCAATGAACGCCAAACGGAAGAGTTACGGCGACCATTGGCCAGCGTCAGTTTGTGTGAACAGTGGGAAATAAAGGCTGTTTTATACAGTTACCTGCGCAATGGATTGTTTCATCCACTTCGATCAACAGATTCTTCGCAGTTTTTCCAATGAATCTTCACAGTGTTTACAAGCTCGAGTTCTGCGATTTGCTGAGGACTCGTCTAGTTGTGAGCAGCTATTGTTTGAGGAAAGCTGCTGAAGCGAAGGGTTATTGAATCGGGGCGGGTTTCTGCAGCATCGCTTTACTGCAGCGCGTCCATCAAACGCGTAATCGTGCGGTTCAGATCTTTGTCCGACCGGCGCAACTCTTCGATCTTGTTGATCGAATGTAGCACCGTGGTGTGATGCTTCCCGCCGAATTGCCGGCCGATCTCCGGCAGCGAGGCCGTGGTCAACTGCTTCACGATGTACATGGCCACCTGCCGCGGAAAAGCAATCGCGCGCGTGTTGCTGCGCACTTTCAGATCCTGTTCGCGTAAATTGAAGTGCTCGCTCACGCGTTTTTGAATTAAATCGATGGTAACGCGCTTTTCCTGCGAAGCGATGATGTTCCGCAATACCTGCTGCGCCGTCCCCAGCGACACGATTGCTCCCGTCAGCGAAGCATAGGCCATCAGCCGCGTCAGCGCGCCTTCCAGCTCGCGCACGTTGGACTTGATGGCCCGCGCAATGTATTCCGCCACGTCGTCCGGCAGGCTGAATCGGTCGTTTTCCGCCTTCTTTTGCAAAATTGCAATCTTGGTCTCCAGGTCCGGCGGCTGGATGTCCGCGATTAATCCCCATTCGAACCGCGAGCGCAACCTCTCCTCGATCGAGTTGATATCTTTCGGCAGGCAATCCGACGAGATGACGATCTGTTTCTGCTGTTCGTAGAGCGCATTAAACGTGTGAAAAAATTCTTCCTGGGTGCGTTCTTTCCCAGCAATGAATTGAATATCGTCGACCAGCAACACGTCCACCGTGTGAAAGCGGTCCCGGAAGCTGATCATGCGGTCGAACCGCAGCGAATTGATCACTTCGATGGTGAATTTCTCCGCGCTCACATAACTGAGGCGCATCGCGGGATTCCGCTTCTTGATGGTGTGGCCGATGGCATGCATCAAATGCGTCTTGCCCATGCCCACGCCGCCATACAGGAAAAGCGGGTTGTATGCCTTAGAGGGCTGTTCAGCAACCGCGCGCGCCGCGGCATGCGCAAATTCGTTGGACTTGCCGACCACAAACGAATCAAACGTGTAGCGCGTGTTCAGTTGGTGGTCGCTGCTCTCAAAATCCAGTTTCGCTTGCTTCACACTGGAAACCACCGGCGCGGCGTGCACCGGTTCTTCTTCGGTGCACACGTACTGCACTTTGATGTTCGGTGTAGCGAGCTCGTGAAACACCGCCTTGACGATATCGCCGTAAGTGCGCGTCAGCACCTGCCGGAAGACCGCGCTGGGAATCTGCACGTAGAGCGTGTCGCCATCCGCGCGGTTCAATCGCGTGGGCTGGAACCAGGTGGTGTAGGTATTGATGCTGACCCGCGACTTCACCCGCTCAAGAAACTTGTCCCAGGAGTTAACGCCTTCGCGCTCGCGCCCAGCTTGTGTAGCAGTGGTCATCGGAAGAAAAAGAGAATCCTGGGCTATTTCCACAGATGTGAAAAAACTGTGGAAAGCGAGTTTACTTGCATCATTCTGCAGGCTTCGGGATTCTTGCCCGCGCCGGAACGCTCTGTTTTGCCCCTGTCGCTCCGCGCGCGGCCCGTCTGGTTTTGCTGGCCCACGTACCGCCGCTATGAGACAGCGCGGGATTGTCGCCGATTGGCACGCATGGAGCAAGCGAAAAGTGTGCGAAGGCATTCACCGCCTTTCACACACCATGCACAGCTTTTCCACAAGCACAAAAACTATGCAATTGGCTGCCGCATCCCCAATTTGTGCGGCATATGCAAACAATTTTTGTTGAGAAAGAGAAATCTTGCACAAAATTCGCGCAATGTTGCCTGAGGAAAACTTAACTTTTACGGAGTTTTTTTCTCCGGTCGGTCGAATTCGTAGAGTCCCAGCGGATCGCTTCCCAGGATAAGATGGTCCTTCTCCACTAGAATCGTGTTGGCTTCCAGCCGCGCACCGGCCGGTGTGTAAAGTTGATAGCTCGCGCGCCGGTTTCCTTCCTTGTCAAAGTGCAGCAGCGTGTTGTGCAGCGCAATCCAGACTTCGCCGTTCGAACGATCCACACCCACGGCCGTCAGGATGGGCTTAAGCCTGGGTTGATCCCCGCGGCGCTCCTGCCGCTCTATTTCCTTGCGTGCCGCCTGCGCCGCCGGCCAGGCCTCCAGCGCCGTGTATTGAAGGTTTTGGCCCGCGTAGCCCAATCGGTCGTATTGCCGCACGGTCGGCTCGGGCAGATAGATGAACGCATAGTAGAGATGCCCCTGAGCATCGGTGGCAAGCTGTCCGATGTTCAAATACCGGTTCAGGTCCTCGCGCTCCGCAATCGGCTCCGGATCGCCGAACTCCCGCACATCTCTTCCATTTTTGTCGAACACCATCACCAAGTGCGGCTCCCGCAGCGTGCCGACAGCTACCTCGCCCTCGGGAAGTGCTGCAACGGAAATCGGGTTTTTCACCGCAATCGAACGGAGCAGCGTTCCGTCGGGCGAAAAAACCTGGATAAGATTTGCGCCGCGGTCCGCCACGTAGATTTTTCCCTCGGCATCCGCATCGCAATCTTCACCGAAAGTGACCAGCGCGCGTTCCGCCTTGGGCGCCGCCACACCCGGTGCCAACTCGCCGATGGTCAGGACTTGCTTGCCCGCCGCATCAAACACCACCAAACCGGGCGAAGGAGAAGCCAGCACATACAAACGCCCATCCGCGCCGCGCTTCACCGTGCGCAGGCCGGGGCCGATGCCCGGAAAAATTCGCCGCTTGGCGGTGAGTTCACCTTCCTCCTGAGCCCATACGCTTCCGGCGAGACACGCCAGCAGACACATCCCCGCAAGAATTCTCACTTTGGAACCCATCCTTTGTCGCATGAACCTTCAGATTACTACGGACGTGCGCAGGTTGCCCCACGTTACGCGCGTCCTTTGTTCGGGTTAAGCACTGTGCATCATACGGAGTGTCGCGAGAGGTTTTTTGAGCACAGGGGCGATTTTCGAGTATTGACTACTTCCGGTTGATATGTATTATAGCCATATATGGGACACATACTCGATAGAGAACTCAAGAAAGGTAACGCCGAATTGCTGATTTTGGCGCTGCTTGAGGAAAAAGCCCGCCACGGCTACGAAATCGGAAAACTCATCGCAGAACGCTCCGAAGGCATCGTCCGATTCCACGTCGCCTCGCTTTATCCGCTCTTGTACCGCCTCGAACGCCGCGGCTGGGTCAAGGGAGAGTGGGAGGCCGCTGGCGGGCGCCGCCGCCGCTTCTACCGTCTGACGGCAACCGGGCGCAAAACTCTCGCCAGCCAGCGCATCCGCTGGCGCGCCTTCTCCGGCGCCATCAATCGCATTGTGGAGGTGCAAAGTGCCTGATTGGAAAAAAATCGTCCGCGAAAAACTGGGCCGCCTTCCCTTGAACAACGGCCGGCAAGACGAAGTGATCGACGAACTCGCCCAGCAGTTGGAATCCGCCTACGAAGAAGCCATCGGCAGCGGCGCCAGCGAGCCCGAAGCCCTCCGCCGCAGCCTTGCGCAGTTCAGCGACTGGGAAAAACTGCGCAGCGAAGTTTTCCGCTCCATGGAAGGCACGCAACTCCCCCTCTGGGAGCAGAACGGTATTTTCGCACCTCACCGCCGTACGGTCTGGATCGCTCTGGCGCTAACCCTACTTCTCTTGGCAGTCCCGGCCTTCCGTCAGGCGCTAGCGGTGTTTCCGGTCCCTGGGAGCTTTCCCGCGGCGTGGAATTCTAGAGCGTTCTCGGAAAAAGCTCTTCGCAAAATCGAACAGTCCGGCGACAAACAGAAATATGCGCGAACGCTAGCCTTCGTTGCACTGCATAGTTCCGATGACCTGCAAGCCGTTCGCGCCGCGGAGAAAGCCATCGCGCTTGATCCCCAGCTTACCTGGATCTCCGTGCGAATCAGCCACGCGACCTATCTGATTCCGGGCTATGACCCCCACCCCTGGATTGAACGGCTCAAAGCCTGGGATCCACAAAATGCTTTTCCATACCTCCTCGAAGCCAGCGCCAATATTCACGGCGACTGGGAAAAGCGCTGGGCCAAATACAACGCCGCGACGCCCGAACTCCGCCTAGCGCTCGCCGCCGAGCCCGCTTGGCGCATCCCGATGGACAAGGCCTTTGCCGCACCGCGAGTGGATCTTTACTGGGCCCAGCAGTTTGCGTTAGATCGCCAGGTGCTTCAGGAGCAAGGCCTCGACCGGCCCGATATGTTGATGGTCGCGACGTGGACGCAGCAAATTCCTGAGCTTCAGGCCATCAAGTTTTATCAAGATATCCAATTGAAAGATGTCGCGGAGAGCGCCGAGAAGGCTGGTCACCCCCAGGAAGCCCTCTCAGCCTGTTGGACCGTCGCCCGTTTTGGGGACCGGCTCCATTCGGATTCCTGGGATTCCTCGGATTCTATTGTGGAGGTGTTTTCCGTCATGCTTCGCGAGCAGGCTTACAAGCGCATGATTCCTCTCTTGCGCGGCGAAGGACGCACGGAGGAAGCCGCGACCGTCGAAACCGCTCTTTCCGCTTTGCCTGCCTTGGGTCGCAACTACCGGCAGCACCGCAGGGAAGCACTCGAATCCAGCGCCAAGCGCTCTGCTCGGATGGTGCAGCTCGCAGGCTTCGCATTTTTCATTCTTGGTACCGCTGCATTGGTATGGCTGCTCTCTTCATTCCTGTTGCGGTGGAGGCCCAGCCTCAGCCGTGCGCTGAATCGCGTCGCGTCCGCATTCGGTTTCGTGCCGCCCGCACTCCTTTTTGCCAGCTTGCTGCTTCTAGTTGCCTACTACCCTTACGCCCAGCCCATCAGCCAGATTACATCGCAGGAAGAATTGATTCGCGCCTACGCGCCATTCTTCGCGAATCTTTTCATTTTCTTGAATTTTGATGTCATTACTCATGTGTGGATTCCGAGGATGTTCTGGCCGGCCATTTGGTGCGCCATCGTGGCACTTGCAGGCTCACTGTTGCTCTGGTGGCTAGCGCGTCGGCAGCGCCCCGATGATACCGGCGTCGCTTAGTCGATCCGGAAGCGCAGGCGTTCGATGGCGCGCGAAGCCGGGCCCGCGTCGTTGCGCGGGCTCTCGTCGTCGGTTTCAATCAGCACGCACATTTGTACATCGCCGGAAGCCACCTCGAACAGCGCGGGGCAGGGAAGCCCGATGCGGCGGCACCGATTGCACCACAAGATTCCCAGGATCCATCCATCCATCCATCAATCTCAGCCTTCTTTAGACGACACTCGCACCGCGTAAATTTAGAGAATTCTTGGGGCGACAGGGACAGACGGGACGTTTCGCCTGCGGTGTAGAGGAAGTGGCGAGGGGCGAGCATCGCAAGAAGAGGAAAACCTCGATTCATGGAGCCTGTTCTGCGAAGCGGGCGGCGAAATCGCGCGCGGTGATGATCCGAGTGGACTTGTGAATGGCCAGCGCCAGCAGGCCGCTTTTGTCGCCGGTGACGAGGTAATCGGCGTTGCCGACCTCCGCCAACGCCAATAAGAAGTTGTCGCCCGGGTCGGGTGAGCGCCTCACTTGCGGCAGGTGGCCGATATTCTCCGCGAGCTTTTTGATCTGGTTGACCAGGCGGCCGGCCTTGTAGGGTTTGATGAGGGCGGCGACTCTCGGCTTTTGCAAAGTGGCGCGGAACTCGTCGAGGTGCTCCGCGCAGGTCAGGAGCGTGAATTTGCCTTGTTCCCAGGCGCTGTAGATTGCCGCAGGGTTGCCAGCGGGAGCGATGAGGGCCGACACCAGGATATTGGTATCGAGCACCACGCGGATCAGGCTTTGTCAGCCTTTCCTTTTCGTGCGGCGTTGAGCGCGGACCTCGCGGAGAGAGCTGTCAATGATCGCCTGGAGCTCGTCGGGGTCGGCGCCGGCATGGCGCGCCTTGATCTGCTGAACGGTGCGGTTGAAGATGCGCCAGCGCACGGCCTCCTCGATGAATTTCGAGAGGTCGCCTTTCTTCATGCCCCGGGCGCCGAGATAGGTACGCAGGGTGAGGTCGGTTTCCTTGGAGACCTTGATGTTCCAGCGAACGGCTTCTTTGATTTCTTCCACGTAGACACCTATACACACAAACAGATAAACACCTATGACTTTATTGTAGCACGGGCAGGCGGCGCACCCTTTGGCATTTGGTACTTCAAGGGGTGCGGTCTTTGACTTTTAAGCGAAGGCGAGGCGGCCGCGCGGTGCGGGGATGGGACGGCCGAGTTCTTTGGCGGTTTCAAGCCATTCCTGAATGATGATTTCCACGTTCGCGAGAGCTTCCTTGTAGGTCTTTCCGTCGGCGGTGCGGTTGGGAGGTCGACACGTGCCGCACCTCCGGTGCTCCGCGTCTTGTGTACCACGCACCCAGCGCTTACGCGCTGGGCTAAAGCGTGCCGCGCCTCCGGCGCTGAATAAGGTTCCTACAAACTATTACTCGCCGCGGAGTTTTGCCCCGCGCCACAGATTCGGGCGGAACTGGGAAAAGCCTGTCCTTTGAGGGAGTTAGCGGAGGATGAAAATAGTCCTTGACAAATGGTAGCGATGTGGTAAGCTAGTTGGGTAGGGAATTGCGTTCAGACGCAATTCCCTTTTTTGTCTTCAGGCCGCTCTCCGGCGGCTTTCCCCCTATTGGAAACTGAAAGTTAGGCCCGCACAGGTTCTTTCTTGGACGTTTTCCCTGAAATACGGACATAAATCTCTGCCGGACAGGATCTCCCACTATGAAAAACAACAAACTCAAACTCAATGCTGTACGTGTCTCGGAACCACTTGAAGGAGGGCGAGGCGTTGGTTCCAACGCGCGCGAATCCTTGGGGAAAGAGGGGCAAGTCATTCGTTCCTCGTGGCGCGCTGAAGCGCGTCCGTACAGGTCCCCAGGGCCGATCATGAAAGACAAGGAGGCAGGCCTCAGGCGAGGTCAGGATTTGATGGTAAATGGGGCGCAGCATGCTGCGCCCCTACAGCGGCATGAATCAAAGGAAAAGCGGCAGCGAGACTGCCGCACTCCAAAGGTGGATGCTGGGGCGCTGTGGAAGCAAATCGAGGATGTGGCGGTGCCACAACTAGGGCTTTCGGTGATCGACCATGTGGTGTATTCGCATCTGGTGCGCCACAGCCGCTTGGAAGGCAGGCGGCGACTGCGGTTTTCGATTCCCTGGCTGGCCCGCAATATCCGTCTTTCCACGTGCCCGACGCGGGAAGCGGTTCGGCGGCTGGCCGCGGAAGGCGCTTTACTGATGATCGAACGCAGCAAGGCCGGCCACGTGGTGGAGGTTCGCTTGCCGGAGGAGATTCGCGGGGTGCGCGCCAATGCCGTTCGGGCCCGCCGGGCGGCTCGCCTGTCCAGCGCCATGGGCATCGAGGAGGTGGATTTTCTGAAAACCCTGGAACTGCGCAGGGCCATCCACGCGCGCGAGCGCGGCAAGTGCTTCTATTGCCTGCGGCGGGTGGCCGCGCGGCTGGAGTGCATCGACCATGTCGTGCCGCGCGCGAAGGTGCGATGCAATTCGTACCGCAACCTGGTCTCCTCTTGTATGGAGTGCAATTCGCAAAAAGGGGAGCGGCCCGCCGAGGAATTTTTGCGCTGGCTGTTCCGCGAGCGGCGGCTGACCGCGGCCGAACTCCGTGGCCGCTTCCGTGCGCTGGAGTTGCTTGCTTCCGGAAAGCTGCGGCCCGAACTTGCGAGTGAGGAGGGAGCAGAAAGTCCAGTTTAGTCGATACAGAAGCGCAGGCGTTCGATGGAACGGGCCCGAAGCCGGCCCGCGGCGTTGCGGGTGCCCTCGTCGTCGGTTTCAACCAGCACACAATTCATCTGCACATCGCCGGAAGCCACTTCGAATCGGGCGGGCAGGCCGTTCAGAAACTTCGCGATGATGCCGTTGCCATCCATGCCAATGACACCGCCGTGCGGCCCGGTCATCCCCACATCCGTTATGTAAGCGGTGCCCTGCGATAGGACCTGCTCGTCGGCCGTGGCCACATGCGTGTGCGTGCCGACGACGGCGGTGACGCGTCCGTCGAGATAGCGCCCCATGGCGATCTTCTCGCTGGTGGTCTCTGCGTGCATGTCCACGAACACGAAGGCCACATCGGCAGGGAGCTTCGCGAGCTCGGAGTCAGCCTTTCGAAACGGATCATCGATCGGCGTCAAGAATACGCGTCCCTGCAAATTCAGCACGGCATACTTCACGCCATTCTTCGCGGTGCCAACGTATAGGCCGCTGCCCGGATTGCCATCGGGAAAATTTGCCGGACGCAGCAGCCGCGGCTCGTGCGGCATGTATTCCAGAATCTCCTTGCGATCCCAGCTGTGATTTCCGCCGGTGAGCACATCGATTCCCATTTTCAGAAGCTCTTCCGCGAGTCGCGGCGTAATGCCAAATCCCGAGGCGGAATTCTCCCCGTTGGCGATCACCAGGTCGACTTGCCGCTGCGCAACGATGTCCGCCAGCCGATCGCGAACGATCTGCCGTCCCGGCGAGCCGACAATATCTCCGACGAAAAGTACACGCATAAAATAGTTGTCAGTAGTCCGTTCCCAGTTTTCCGTAGGAAAGGCAAGGCCCTTTTGAACTCCCGCCTCGGTCCAGGAGCGTTCAAAAAACTCTCGCGCAGAATAGTTACTTCACATCCCAAAACGAGCCGCTCATACTTCAGCCACAAATCAACTCTCTTGGTGCTGCCCTCCGAACTGACAACTGAATACTGATGGCTGAAAACTGTTATGGAGCGGACCGCTTGGCCGTGGGTAGCTAGGCCGTGAACCTCTGAAATAGTAGGGCGCCACGAGCCAACCGTTAGGCTTTCCTGCCCCGCTCGCGCGTCCCCTCTTTCCGCCCGCAAGAGACCCGCCAGCGGGACAGGCCGTGCACACGGGCTGTCTATCCGCAGCACCTCAGAGATTCGTCATTGGTTCAAACAGCTTTCGCTACCTCACCTGCTTCGAAGTACCGCTCCGGCTCCATTGTAGCCTTGGCGCCAAAGCCGCGTCCAACCGCGGCACCGCCTCGTTTTCCAATGGATTAGTGCCACCAGCCCCTTGCCGGAGGTAGAATTACACCCTGCACTTGAGGGGGAAGCTTCATGCGCCTGAAACAGCTGTTCGCCTGTCTGCTG
>Ga0207111_10283_pt1 | contig 11773 bp, 9 predicted proteins | sample Alteio_BWMinHeat_71_FD_153577 | JGI IMG/M metagenome (GOLD analysis project Ga0207111, IMG submission 153577) | Enriched cells from forest soil in Barre Woods Harvard Forest LTER site, Petersham, Massachusetts, United States -... | ecosystem: Environmental > Terrestrial > Soil > Temperate forest >... | reverse complement strand
CGATCCCGGTTAGGAAATAGCGAACATATTGGACGATCGTCGATGAAGATTCAGGCTGTGTGCCCCATTTCCATAGGCGCTGATCAAAATTGTAGCTCGATTTCGATTTCGTCTTGCCGCGCGGAGGAGGAAGGATGAATTTTCTAATCGCTTTATTCGCTACTTGTCGATAGAGCTCTTGTCTGTCCATGCCTCCGTTGACTGCAGGAAGACTCATTTCCTTATCGACCTCGTCATCCAGTGATCCGGTCACGGTATCTTGCTTAGCAACACGGCCTAGCGCGCTATCGAGAATGCTGAGGAAAGAAGAAGTTCGTTTGACAATGCGGTTGCCATACTGGATCGGCGAATCGCTGTTGTTCTTTTCGATGAAGTCCTTAGCCCAGTCGGCAACGTTGTCGGCCCCTTGCTTGAGTGGAGGTCCCGTAAGGGCGCGGAGGAGCGGCCAGAGGATCCACTTGATGAAGAATCCACCTTTTCCATTCTTTTCTAAGTGGGCCATGAAGAGCTCTTTGAGCGTTTCTTCTTCGTGGGTTTTTCCGGCAGCTTCTGCTTGATTCATCATGGCGACATAGAAATCCATGTTCGCCGGTTTGTTGCGGCAAACGGTTTCGTTGATGAACTTCAAGCGAAGGAAGAATCCGGTGTTCTTGATGAACTTTGCCTTCTCTTCGTTGATCATTTCGGGGACGGGCCGAGGGTCGGTTTTGCGGACGTTGAAGTTCAAGGCTTCGTCGTACATATCGAGAGCTTCTGCAAAGAGGGGGTCGGAAGAATCGGGAACATCTGCATCGGGTAGAACGCCAAAGTACTCGAGCGCCCGTTCCAAAGAATCTCCTACTGCATCCAATCCTCCGCCGTTTGCGGCTTGGTCAAGCGCGGTTAAAACCTTATCGAGCTTGGCGATGCTCTCGGCATCTTCATCGCTATCGAGCGTAGAGCGAAACGAGGTGATTTTCGAGATGAGGTAATCGGCGGCTGTTTTGATTGCTATTTGGGGAATGCTACCGGTTGCTTTGCTTTGACCTTGCACTCCTCGGAAATAGTCATAGCCGTGGCTGAGTACAGTCATCAGCGATACTTTATCGCCGCCGGCGCCACTCGCAGGCTCTCCTTTCCACCAGTCGTAGGCGGTGTTGAGAACAGTGCCGAGCGTTCTTTGATCGCCGGCGACAGGGGTAATGGTTGGACACACGCACTCAACTGCGCACTCTACGATTGGCTTGCCGAGATCTTAGGCATGCTGCAGAAAGGGGGAGATGATTCCGATCAGATCGACCTGAAGAATTTAAGCCCTGTCGAAAGAGAAAACTTGCGCACTCTCGTGAAGGAACTCTTCAACATCCTTCCAAAAACAGAAGCAGGCTCTCCGGGACAGCTGCGCAAATTGCTTGGGGAAAAATCGATTCTAACGCAAATGCGCGATGGCTTCGACGAGCATTTCATTTACTCCCAAGTGACCGAAAGTGCGATGGAGCTGATCGGTGCCGCCTTCCACACTCTTCTTCAGAGAGATGAGATGCAAAGGCAGTTCTACAACTTCTTAACCGTTGCTAACACCGTATATCAAAATGGAGACCCGGTATCCCCCGAGGAATACAGCGCGAAAGAAGAGGGGGTCAGGCGCATTCTCGACCACATCCTAAACGTCGCGATCGGCAAGAGCATCGAAGAGACCTTCGATTGGGATCGAACGAAGGAAAGCCAGGTTGCCGCCAAGTTTACGACAGAAATGTCTGCTATCGCATCTAAACTCGAAGCCGGGTTGCGAAAGAATCACCGCAAGCTGATCGAACTTGCTCGTGAAGAGGGGAGCGATCTACCCGACCATCCTAAAGTCGCCCACCTCTTGACCGTCATGTTGACCCTGCAGCAAGAGGCGACGCAAAAGCTCGCGAAAATTCGCTCGGACATCCAAGGCTCTAAAGATCTGTCCAATTCTCAGGCCCATCTCTTGAAGACGTGCAAAGAGCTCCACAATAGACTGATGGCCATCGGAAGACCTGTCGTCGCCATCCATAAACCAAAAGCCCACATGGCCTTCTGGAGAGAAGTCTCCACGTCGGTCAGATCTCTCTCGCAAGGGTTCGATGAACTCGATGCCATTTTCAGCCGCTCGGCCTGGAAGAAGGGAGTTAAAGAGATCGGTAGGCTGAAAGTGATTGTGACTAACCTCAAAGAACAGCCCGAAATCCACAGCTCATGCACCCAGCTCGAATCGCTTCTAAACAAAGCGAAAGAAAAGGCAGAAGGTGCAGGTGAAAAAGCAGAAGCGATCCGAACTCTTCGCGTCCGTTTGAAAAGGCCTGATAGCTCTAGCGAAGACCATACATTTGGTCTCTGGTACCAAGCGCTGCAAACTGCCGTCACGAGAAAAGAGCAGCAAGACATGAAGATGCACTATGCCCAGCTGCTCACGGTTGTCAGCGAATTCCCCTGTACGACCGAGCAAAGAGCTGCTCTTATGAAACAGCTCGATGTTCTCAAGAGGGCTAGAAGTGATAGAGAGCGGCGAGAAGGGCTCGAAAAGTGGCAGAAAGAACTGGCTGCAGTCGAAGGGTCTATGACAGAGCAAATCGAACGTACGAGAACGAAACTTGACAAGGAGATGGAGAAGAGCAGGAAAGTGTTTACCGAAATGGAAACCTTAGGCTCGCCCGGCCTCCCGGCAGCGACATTTAACGACGTCGGTGTTGCCCTCGGAGATTTCCGCACCTGGCTCGATAGCGATGGCATCCGCGCACCTACCCTCAAGCCATCGAGAATTCCATGTAAGAACTTAGTGGCCCGCTCGACGCGCCACGTCGTCTTCAACGCCGTCAAGAAGAAGGTCGAGGCCCTCTACAAGCTCAAGCACAAGCGCTACTTCTGGCGCGACGGCCTCATCCACCACAACCTCTTCCTCCCCTTCTTAGCTGACAAGAGCTAAGAGTTCTTTTTGGAGTGCGGCGACTCGTCGCCGCTTTCATAGGCTTCGACTTGTCGAAGCCAAGTCGCGCATCGACAAGTCGATGCGAAGAAAAGCGGCGACGAGTCGCCGCACTCCAAAAAGAAAGCTAAAGCTCTCGATTAAGCGCGCTCATACTTAAGTCTCTGATAGGGCCAATTTGAGGGGGCAGCTATCTGCTTCTGGAAAAATTGGATGGAGTTTCGAGCTTCTAGAAGATATTCATCATGTCTACGGACTAAAGCTGCATACTGTTCTGCCTCAGAAATGCGACCAACACAGCCTAATCCATTTACGATATGGACTACAGCTTCCTCTTTCCTTGCCAAATCTGTGATGTAATCTAGGACGGAAATCGCCTCATCAACTAATGGTACAGGCCGATCAATTAGATTTTTGACAAAAACTACCCGTCCCGGATTCCTTCCAAACTCAGGAAGAAGAGCCATTGCGTCTAATGTGCAGCTGACTTCAGGGATCTCTAATGCCATGAGTTTCGCAACAAAATCATAGTAATACGAGGAGACCGTACCCACGTACTTAACTACTTCAAAGGCTTCACGGTAGCGTCGCTTTTCAAAGAGAACAACAGTTCTCGCTTTTCGGGCTTGTTCATTTCTCAAACCATGAATTTCTTGGGCAGTATCAACAGAGCTGCTTAAATGCTGCCAACCAGGGCCCCAACTCGTACTTGGATGACCACGTTGGTAAAGACGAACTACGTGCGCATTAAATTCGTCATTGATCCGTCTTGCCCTTTGTAATGTAAACCCTCCGATCAACTGTTCTATTCGTGGCCGGCTTTGAAGGACTTCTTCCTCACGACCATCTAAAACTCCATAGGCACTCTCGAATTCTCTTCGCATTGCTGCTTTGAATACAGCCTCGATCTTTTTAACTGTTCCAACAGTCATACTTTTACAACTACAAAGCAGGGCGCATTGTTCTCTTAAGAGCAAAAAGGAGAACACATTTCCGAATTGGTCAGGTGAAAGGACATCGAAGTTTCTTTGAGGTATCGGTATGCGGCTAATTTCATGCTGGAAGTCTCGCTTTAGCTGCCTCAACTCGCGAAGGACAACGACATCATGGCATCGCCTCTGAAGCGCATTCACCACATCTAAACAGGACTGGAACTGGTTCCTCAATTCCATCTTAGGAATCTCATCTCGATGATGGAGGGTATACCGCACCCCTTCGATCAATCTCAATGCTGAACTCATAATAAAACCTTATTTTTAATATTAATTAATTATACAAAAATAACTGAAAAATAACAATTATTATAAATAATAAAATATCAACTTTACATATGTAAAATTAAAAATTTGTTTTTTGAGCGCTGAAAGCGCGTCATGTCATAGCCTAGGGCGGAAGCCCTAGGTTAAAGATCGAACAACATAAGGGCCTTGCGCCGGCGATAGCCGGCAAAAGGGGCCATAACCCCTTTCCTCGCCTTTGGCGAGGGCAAGGCCTGTCGGCTTTAATCTGCAATTACCTAGGGCTTCGCCCTAGGCTATGACATCCCGCGCCTTTGGCGCTCATTCAAAATATTTTTTTACAACGATCTTAATCGAGCATTATTCGAAGGGGTGTAGTATAATAGATGCGGGGGAAAAAACCGATGAGTATTGGCGATAAAAGCGCTATTTTGGCGGAGAGGGGGAGCAGGTGGCTAGCGCTGGCTGCTTGCGAGTTCGTCGCCGACTCATTTTCGGTAGATGAGAGGGAAAGGGCCAGGCTCGTCGCCTCTGCTAACTTCTATACGGAACTGAGGCCCCTCTTAAAGACCGAAACGCTCCCCTTCACACAAAGATTCATCATTACCTATATCGTCCTCCCCTTCTGTCAAAATTTCGCCCCCTCCGCCATCCGCAAGACTGCTGCCGTCGGCTTTGGTCAACTTTTTGGGGCCACAAGGCCAGATACCCCTTTCCCAGTACATGCCGTCAATGTGAAGATGGGCGATGTCACGACCTATTTCGATGTGTTGGCCAGCGCCATGAAGAGAACTGCGGAAATCCCCGTCATCACAAAGCCGTTGAGAGAACACATCGCCGACCAACTCGAACATGCCCAGTCGAGCCACTATTCGACTGTCGATTTGTATGCCCTGGCGATGGCCAAAGGAATTAACTACGGAATCGAGTGCGCCGAGCAGGACCTGCTCGATAAGCTTGAAGCAAAGCCAGCTCATGTCCGGTTTCTGGGTACAATCGCCGTCAAAGCCGGTTTTATGTGGGTCCAAGCTGGTCTTGCCCCTAGCCTTTGGATTGCGCGCAGATGGCTCGCCTCCAAACTCAAAGAAACTCCGGCAGAGGGGGCAAAGAACATCATCCCATCTGTAGACGCCCAGTTTCTCTCCCACCCAATCGTATCGCCCTTCATCCGATTTGCCGACCGCGTTTGCGATCGATTCTTGGATCATTTGCGATACTATGGGACTCCGGATAAGGCTCCTCCATCCGGTGTCGACCTCGAGATCCTCAAAGGGGTTCTCCGCCAGCAGATTCTTTTATTAAGCTTATGCGGCTGCATGTCACAAGATCAGCTTAAGAAAGGGCTCGAAGACACCTATCTCAAACGGCTCCTCGAAGAGATTCAGGAGCGATTTGCCCTTGATGAAATCAGCGCATCTGTCACCGGACTCCTTTCGATCTTCTGGGAAACGGTCACCGAAAGGAATTTCCTGAAGCAAGAAATCGGTGTTCTACTTTCAGAGCTCAACGATGGTTTCGTCAGTGATCAACGGGATGTCAATGCCCTCACCAATTTGGCCCATAGGGTCGAGGACATCAGTAGCTACATGATGACCGAAAATGTGCACGGCAAGCTTGATCAGACCGAAAGAACGATCGACAAGCATGTCGGTTTTTTCTATTCGGGTTGGAAGAGACAGAAAAAAGTCATCACAGGCAATATTGCCGAGTGGCTCGGCCAGCCGATTAAAGAAGCGATTGCAGATCGGGTGATCCCATTTGGAATCGAACAATCTGACAAGGCCCTTGAAATGATAGGAAGATTTTGGGCGTATGACTACAATGTTAAGTATGGAACCCACTACCTAGTTTTAGCTCCACTTGTTCGATGAAACGAAAAGCGCTGTTCGTCGCAGCCACTGGGCAGCATGTCGGAAAAACGACAACATGCCTCGGGCTCGTGTCAGGATTTCAGAAGCGGCTCCCCCATGTGGGATTCATGAAGCCGGTCGGCCAGGAACATGTCCAGACAGAAAACGGCCTTCGGGTCGATAAAGATGTCATCCTCTTCAAAGAATATTTCCGTCTGAAAAGCCCCGAGAACTGGATGAGTCCAGTTCTTTTTCCCCGCGGTTTAACTCGCGATTATCTCGATGGGAAAATCGACCACCAGCAGATGACCGATAAAATCTTCAGCTCTTTCCGCTCAATTGCCGACAACCACGACATTACGATCGTAGAAGGGACGGGCCATTGCGGTGTCGGATCTATCGTCAACCTCAACAATGCCCATGCGGCAGCGCTTCTTAATATTCCAATCGTGATTGTCGCCTCGGGGGGGTTGGGCTCAGCCTTCGATGAACTGACCTTAAACTGGATGTTGTGCAAACAAGCTGGAGCCAAGGTGGCCGGCATCATCCTTAACCGCGTCCTCCCCGAAAAAAGAGAGATGATCCAGACCTATATGACCAAGGCGCTTCGTAGATGGGATGTCCCTCTTTTGGGTTGCATCCCTTATGATGCTTTTTTGAGCAACCCTTCGATGAAGGACTTCGAATCTCTTTTCGAGACGACTCTTCTTTCCGGTGAAGAACACCAGCTGCGCCACTTCCGCCTCACCCGCTTGATTGCAACGACGGTCGATAATTATAGCACCCTCATCTCTCCGAACCAGCTCATCATCACTCCGGCCAACCGAGAAGACATCATTTTGGCCACGCTGACAAAACATTGGGACATGAAGATCGGAAATCCGAGTGCCGATTTAGAGGCTGGGATGATTTTGACAGGCGATCACCCTCCGCGCCCCAACATTGTTGAAGAACTTAAAAAAGCGCGCATCCCGATGCTCTATGCGCCGGTCAGCAGCTATACCGCCATGAAGTTGATTACCTCATTCACTGCCAAACTGCGCAAGGAAGATGTGGAAAAAATCAAAGAGGCAGTCACACTCGTCGAGTCGCACATCAACTTCGATCAACTCGCCTCCATTCTAGACTTATGATCTCAGTTACGATTTTAGCCAAAAACTCAAGTGAAACCTTAAAAGAGACCATCAATGCGTTAAAGCCCTTTTCCGAAGTGCTCGTCTTCGATACAGGGTCAGAGGATAGGACGAAAGAGATCGCGAAGAGTTTTCCGAATGTGCGGCTCATCGAAGGGGATTTTATCGGTTTTGGTAAGACCCATAACCTCGCCTCATCAAATGCCAAACATGAGTGGATCCTCTCGATCGATAGCGACGAGGTCGTCTCGGAAGAACTCGCCAATGAAATCCTCTCCCTTAAGCTCGATAAGGACTGCGTCTACACGCTCGATCGGCACAATTACTTCAATGGGAAACGGATGAAATGGTGCTCAGGCTGGTATCCCGATCCTGTTGTCAGGCTGTACCATAGAGAATCGACAAAGTTCACCGACGACGATGTACACGAAAAAGTGATCTCCGACCATCTGAAAGTCATCGCTTTGCGTGGGGCGCTTCTCCATACTCCCTACCGAAGCATGGAGAGCTTTCTTGCCAAGATGCAGCTCTACTCGACTCTATTCGCTAAGCAAAACAAAGGAAAAAAAAGCTCCTCTCTTGGCAAAGCGCTCCTGCATGGATGCAGCGCCTTCTTCAAGAACTACTTTCTTAAACGGGGTATTTTCGGCGGCAAGGAAGGGTTCATCATTTCCTTGTATAACGCCCACACCACCTATTACAAATATTTAAAGCTCGCGGAGTTGTCCTATGACCAATCTCGTCACGATTGACCCTTCTGAGTTGCAACAAAAATTGGATAATGCTGTCCTTGCCTTAGAGAGTGGCAAGGTTCTCTTCTTCAAGCTTCCCTTCGACTTAAGTGAAGACGAAGTTCAATTCCTTACTCCAGATATCGTCGATCCACGCTCGAAAAACATCAGCTACGACATCCGCGGCGATAGTCTTCGGGGCACCATTTGCGAAGGAGAAAAGGGAGACATCTTAAAAGCAATGCTCCGCCGCTACGCCCACTTCAGCCGCCGCCTTGTCGAGAAGATGTATTCTCACCATCTTACCCAAGCGCGCACCAGTTTCCGCCCTGTCGAAGCCGAAGGAAGAGCCACATCGGCCCACAAAGACGATACCCGCTTGCATGTCGATGCCTTCCCTGCTAATCCCGTAAGTGGAAAAAGAATCTTGCGCGTCTTCACCAATGTCAATCCATCCGGCAAACCGCGCGTGTGGCGCATCGGAGAACCCTTTGCCGATGTTGCGGCATCATTTATCCCCACGCTAGGCGCTCCCCTTCCCGGCCTTGCCCGCCTCTTAAAAGCACTCAAAATCACCAAGACCTTGCGCTCCCCTTACGACCACTACATGCTCAAGTTGCACGACGCCATGAAAACCGATCTCGAGTACCAAAAAGCAGCTCCCAAAGAAGAGGTCCTCTTTCCCCCGGGATCCACCTGGATCGTCTTCACCGATCAAGTCTCCCACGCCGCCATGTCCGGCCAGCACATGTTCGAACAGAGCTTCTACCTGCCACCCGAAGCCCTGAAACACCCCGAACGCTCACCCCTCCGCATTTTGGAAAGTCTCTTACAGAAAAAGCTCATCTAAAAAGAAACGCTGAATGCTGATCGCTGATTGCTGAACGGAAGAAAAAGAAATTAGTTAGTTCTTCCGTTCAGCAATCAGCAATCAACGATCAGCGTTGATTTGGAGAAGGAGTTGTTGAAACACTCTATCGGGGGTGATTTCGGCGAGGCAAGGGGGATTGAGGGAAGCGCAAGGGAATTTGCATTCTTTTTTGTTGCAAGGGGCGCACTTGAGGGTCGACTGAAGATGGAGTTGACCTCCGCCGCTGGCGCCGATGAGGCCTGAGTCAGTTGCCCCGTAAAGGGTGACTGAAGGAATATCGAGGGCCGCAGTCAGATGGCTGAGGCCAGTATCCATGCAGACGCAAGCCTTTGCTCGCGCAATGACATACCCCATTTCGGAAAGCCTTAGTCGTGGCAGGACGATCACCTGGGGGGCGATGGCGAGCCTTTTTGCCCGCGCCTCTTCTTCTTTATTTCCCCAGGGAAGCAAGATCGTGAATCCACGTTCGACACTTTTTTTGATCAGCTCGATCCAATGTTCTTCAGGCCATAGTTTGGTGACCCAGCTCGCGTTGTGGACAAAGACGAGATAGGTGGGAGGAAGATCGACAGCTGGCTTGACGAAACGCTCCCTGTCGATCAGAAATTCGGGTGCAGTTAGTGGAAGCGGATAATCGAGCGCCTGCGCAAAGAGAAGGCGGAGGCGATGGACGGCATGGGCCTTTTTCGAAGCCGAACACTTTTTTTGGTAAGCGAAATGGGCGACCCATTCGCGGACCGAATGGCGATCGAAGCCGGCCCGAGTCCCTTTTGTGAGCAAAGTGAGAAGAGCTGTTTTGAAGTTGCCTTGCCCATCGATGACGAGATCGTAATCAGTTTGGCGCAGGCTTTTCGCAAGGGATGAGATTGTTTTGTATGTCGCGCGGGTGGCCAGACCATGCCGCCACTCTCGATGATCGGTAGTGAAAATATTCTTTACCGAAGGATGCCACGTCGCAATCTCTTGAAAATTGTCATCGATCACCCAATCAAACTCAAGTTCTGGATGAGCGCGATAGGCGTCGGTAAGAGCAGGCAGCGCATGGATTAAATCACCCAGCGAGGTCAATTTAATAAGTAGAACGCGCTTCTTCATTCTTTTTGAAGAGTTTTTTGAGCAACGCGCTGAAGCGGTGCCGTTTGAGGTTACGCTCTTTTGCAGAGCTGGAGGTCACATAGTTGAGCTGAAGCGAGCGGCGCTCCCCTTCGAAAACTTCATGGCCATGCCAGCAGTTATCGGTCACTTTGAAGATGACACAGCGCCCTGCTTCGGGGGGAATTTCGGCTGCAAATGGCTTCAGATCTTTGTCGTTATAAAGCATGCGAAGGCGGCCGCCGGGAGCTTGCCAGTTAGGATTTAAATAGAGGAGAAAGGTGATCAGTTTCGATTTTGAATCGGTATGGATAAAGCCGTCCCGTTCGTTGGTATACCCTCGGACAGTCACCATAGGCGGTTTATCTTCCAGGTCCATGCCAAATCGTTCACCGATGATTTTTCTCAGCTCCGGCCGCTCCAATTCTTCAAGAAGTGTTGCAAAGGCTCCATCACATGGAAGTGCGCTCGCAGGAAAACTGCCCCTTTTTGTCATCTGCGGAAATGTCGCCACAACTTGGTCGAGCATCTCCTGCTTGATCACATTATCGATGACCATATAAGGAAAAGGCTCTGATTGCAGAGACGCCTTTTTAACAGATTCTAAGTTCAAAATTTGAAACGACATTTGAAGCCTTACTTAAATCGTGATTAATTTACCTCGTAGAAGCAATTTCATCCAGGATTTTACGACCTTTAAGGACTAAATTTTTTAATTGCAATCACACCAATTCCTTCCCTACCATCGAGGCTCAGCATGGGGATCGTCATGCGCCGGTCGATTATCCTCACGGTCTCCACCTCAAAACCGGCCCTTTCCAGCGCCGCTCGCAACGGCCTTTCATCCATGACGTTTAAAAAAGAATTGATATTGGGATAGGCAAGTGCTGTAGCAGAAACCCCATAGTTTTCGACATGGCCCGGCCATGGGTTGCCGCTCCCCCACCTCTCCTCGTAAATGGGGACAAAATCGACAAGATTTTTTTGGTATGGAGTAGAAGTCACGATGAAGATTTTTCCGCCAGGGGCAAGCCAGCGGTAAACCTTGGCCAGACCACTATCGATCTCTTCTCCGCGCAAAAAATGGAAGACGCGGCTGATCAGAACCGATCCGATGCTGCCAGGAGGAAAATCGAGCTCCTCCGGAAATCTCTTCGCATTCAAATAAAGTCGGCATCGCTCGGTTTCGTCCGCCTGTTTTCTTAAGACCAAGAGATTCTCGACGCCGATGTCATCGACAATGACAGGGCAATTTGAATCTTTCAAAATAGGAAGGCTAGATATCCCATAGGCCGCGCCGATATCGACGGCGGGAAGGGTACCTTTTTTCGAGAACGCAATAAAATCGAGGGCCGTCTCGTCCCTATGGATCAGCATGGCACCTCCTCCCTTGTTCAAAGTGGTAACAAGGCCTGTCTCCGAAACCGGTGGCATGACAAGTTCTTGTCCCAGTTCATCCAATCGGGGATCGGCTGCGATTAAACCATACGGATGGGCATAAAAGGGAAGTTCGAGAGCAAAAATTTGGCCTACGACAATCGTTGTCAGAAAAAGAAAGGAGATCCGTTTCATAATTTTCCTTAATCTAAATGCAGTGCAAATTTTCGATGGGGAAGAGGGCGAAGACGCCTTCGCCGATTTCGGAATGGGTGAGGAAGTGGCGCACTCCTATAGGCTTCATTATTGTAGTGTTCTGAAGAAACTCATTGCCTGTTGCTGGCCAATTCATTGGCTTGCCTTGTAAAAGAGCTGCGTGAGTATGACTATCAAAGGGAGCGGCCGATTTTTCTCCCGGATTGCGGTAAAAAGCTTTGTCTAAAATTTGCGAAGGGAACTTTTCACGCGCCTGTTTAGGGATTACTACGCCAAAAAAGAAAGCGGTACGATCTTTTACATCCGATTCTTTTGCCCAATAGGCATCGTGATTCA
>Ga0207111_10280_pt1 | contig 11959 bp, 7 predicted proteins | sample Alteio_BWMinHeat_71_FD_153577 | JGI IMG/M metagenome (GOLD analysis project Ga0207111, IMG submission 153577) | Enriched cells from forest soil in Barre Woods Harvard Forest LTER site, Petersham, Massachusetts, United States -... | ecosystem: Environmental > Terrestrial > Soil > Temperate forest >... | reverse complement strand
TGCGCCATCCATCCCGTTCCGACAAACTGAAGAGCTTCCTGGAAGGCAATTAAGCTTGGCTTTGCGCAGGATGCAGGCACGGATCTGCGCATATCCAGGTGAAATGGTTTAATATTCTGGGCTGAATTTCGGGGCTGAAAATTTTTCCTTATCCGGTTTCGCTGGATGGAGAAAAATACGCGAGCGAAAGCCTACGTAAAATGTTCGGGCCTCTAGCTCATGCTTGGTTAGAGCAGCGGACTCATAATCCGTTGGTGCCGTGTTCGACTCACGGGAGGCCCACCAAAATAAGTTGTAAAAACAAGGGGTTAGTGTAATTGCTAACCCCTTTTCTTTGTTTTCCTGCTTACACACCGCTTACGCACTTTTCATAATTACGCCTGCGCTTACACACCGGCTTTATTTTCCCTTTTTATGCAGTGACATTACAGTGCTGCTATGACGCAAAAACTCGATACAACGCACGTGCTGATGGCGAGTCAACTTATCGTCTTCCAACGTGAACGCAGCAGCATTTGGCAGTGCCGATACAAGGTGGATGATCGGCTTCAAGATTAAATTGTCAATTCAATTGGCCTGAATTGACTGCAAGTTGACCGAAATGACCACGCAACGAGTTGAGATTCCTTTTAATATTGCCCTACATAAACACTAGACTGTGTCCGCACAACCTGAAGGGCCAGCGCCTCAACGATATTATGATAACGACTACAAATACCGCCGTAAAACAACTCACAATTATTGCTTTGACTGCACTTAGCTACTTCCTGTTTTATTTGGCAAACGATTTTATGTTTACATTTACAACGTTTGCAACCGGAGTGCATTGGATATATTTACCGAGCGGTGCAGTACTCCTGTCGGTTTTGCTCTTTTCTGAATCTGCCGCGATTGGAGTGGCACTAGCGGCTGCTGTGATCAGTCACGATTACTATTTTCCTCAAGATTTTGTTACTGTTTTGGGGGTGGGTTTTGTGTCTGGATTCTCTGCTTGGGCGGCAAGGCAGTTTTGCGTGACCAAGCTTGGACTTGATGTAAACTTGCGTGGCCTTACCGCAAAATCGTTGTTGAAAATCGCTTTGGTATTTTCGTTGCTGAGTGCATTGATGGATCAGCTTTGGTTTGCATGTCGCGGACAAACGGAGAATGTCATAAATGGCACAGCAGTAATGGCATTCGGAAATTTTACCGGAACGATTATCGTGCTATATCTAGCAAAAGCTTCGATTGAATTTGTGTCGATGTTCCGCGAAAACACCTGAAAAGGTTGATAGGTTATTGCGAATTGAGCTATTCGACAAATACTTGCATGAACCGATGATCGGTATGACGGTCGATTGTTTCGGTGTGAAGCAGAAGCGACGGTTGGTCGCAGCACATCAGGCCTTTGTGACGTGCACGTCGGTTTCAGTGCCGACAGCCTGTGGCTACGATGGTCGAACGGTAATAATCCGTTGGGGCCGTGTTCGACTCTCGGGAGGCCCACCAATAAAAAAAGGGGTTACGGTAAATCGTAACCCCTTTTTTGCGTCCACTTCCCAAAGTGTGTCCGACGTAAAAATCGCATGAGTAGCAAACTGACGATTTTCAAGCAGCCACGGTCGCGGCCGGATCGGTGGCGGTGGTCTGATCGCCTGCGTTGCCGTCTGTGCTTGCGGTACCGGCTGACATATCCTTCGCCCATAGGTCAAATTGATTTCGCACGACCTGGATTGTTTGCTGACTGATAGCAGGTAAGACACCGCCCAAAGCCTGTTGCGCTTCGCTAAATCCTTTTTCCACCGCGGCGCGAATGACATCGAATTTGCTCGGGTCGTTGCCGATGGCGGCTTTGGCAAAATTGAGGATGGTGGCCGAAACTTGTCGCACTCCCAACGGGCCATCGGGAGCAATCGCGGCTTGGGCTGCGGCGATGGTGGCGGGGTCTGCAGTCAAATGTTGGCGACCGCTTGCGATGTCCGCCATGCTCAAGCCTTGTTGCTTGATCATGGGGGTAATCAACGCCATGACAGCCTGCGCCTTTTGATTCGCTTCCTGCAACATTGATGCCAGATCTGCGGCGCTGGGAGGTGAAGTACCGGCGCCGGCATCCGTAGTCAACTGTGTATTGTCGGTGGAGTATGGGCTGGGGTTGGAGTACGTCCATGCACTGGTTGCCTGCCGGCTCTGGGTATACGTATCCTGTGGTGCCTGGAGGGTGTCCGGAGTCGCTCCAGCCGCATTACGGTCCGCGGGGGTGCCATATAGGGCAGTTGATATTTGCACGCTACTTAACAACGAAGCGCTGGAAATGTTCATGCCCATATAGCCTCCACGTGGCAATACCACTTTGTCTTTGGTTAGCCATCACCTCGACACCAAAGTTAACGGCATGTTGAGAGCAATACTTGAGGCAAATCAGGAATGCTCGGTTCATTGCAATACGCTGGCTAAGCTTCACAACAACCGCATATAGATCGATCACTTCGACTGCATTGCGCAGCAGCAATAATTGTTGCGCCATCGATGTTGCTGTGTGCAAGGCTTTACATACTCAGTTGCGTGGTGACGGACTTATTCGCGAATATTGGGTGCAGCTAGATATCATCATCCGTGAATTATTCTTCGTCCGTTTCCCGGCCTACCGGCACAAAATGAACCAAAAATAGGGCAATGGGCATTAACACGGGTAGCACGTCGTCATGCCAAAATAAATTGTTGAGGTTTGGCTGCATCGTTCGGTAGTTTCGTTTCAAGGTTCATCCGCTCGCGCTTTGTTGCCTCACCCTCCAGGGAGAAATCATGTTACGCGCCATAAAAACGATACTGTCGGCCGGTCTTTTGCTTCTTGGACTGTGTGGCACGGCACATGCGACGTTTCATACTTTTGTCATCAACGAGCTGTACACCAATGCCGATGGTACGGTGCAGTATGTCGAGTTGCATGAAAATCAGGGGCAAAACGGTCAGAATCTCCTGGGGGGACATACTTTAACAAGCAGCAGCGGCGGCGTCGTCAACACATTTACTTTTCCTAATAATTTAGCGAGTCCGTTCACTGCCAATCACTTCGTGCTGATCGCTACGCAAGGCTTTGCCAACCTTGGAATTGTGACGCCCGATTACATCATTCCGGCAGGGTTCCTGTTTAGCGCGGGCGGAACCGTCAACTATGCGGGAGTCAGTACCGTCGTGCACGGCGCATTACCGACTGATGGCGTCCATGCCCTGCGCGCCGACGGCAGCGTCGTCGTCAACGGACCCACAAATTTCGCAGGTTTCAGCGGTTCAATCACCGTCTCGCAGTTCGTTCTAAGTGTCAGCAAAGCCGGTAGTGGCAGCGGTACCGTTACCAGCAGCCCAGCCGGAATTAACTGTGGAAGCATATGCTCCACTAGCGTCGCCAGCGGCACAATGCTGACGTTGACCGCGACGCCGGCTGCCGGGTCGACTTTTGCGGGCTGGATCGGAGCCTGCAGTGGCACTTCGACTTGTGTCGTTTCCGTTTCAGCGGCAACGACGGTGACCGCGACCTTTACCGTTCAACAGTTCGCGCTGACGGTAAGCACGACGGGTGCCGGCACAGTCACCAGCAACCCGGCCGGAATCAATTGCGGTAGTGCTTGTGCCGTCACGGTCAATAGCGGCAGTACGCTAACGCTTACGGCAGTGCCGACAAGCGGTTCGATCTTTTCTGGCTGGAGCGGGGCGTGCACCGGTGCATTTACCTGTAGCGTGACTGTCTCGGCGGCAACCGCAGTCAGTGCACGCTTTGCCCCGTTTGCCGCGAGCACGAATATAGATATCCGCACCTACGTTCCGGCGGCCGCAGCTTCGTCGGGGTATACGAGTTATCTGCGCGCGATCAATACGGGAAGCATTGCGAGCCCGATCGTGGTGTATCGGATTGATCCGGTCACCGGATTGGTCGGAAGCGCCGGTACCCTGAATCTGTCGCTGCCACCTGGAGCCTCCGCAACCTATGCTGCTGCCCAAGTCGAATCGGCTCTCGGCATTACAATTGACGCCGCTGAACGACCCCGCATTCGCATGAGCGCAAGCGGTACAACTATCGCTACCCAATCATTTTTATTGCAGCCAGGTGGCGCGTTCAACGAAATCTCTGCAGCGCAGAGTGGGCCGTCGGTCTCGGTCGCGACTTATGTCCCTGCGGCGGCGGCGCCGTCCGGATACACCAGCTATCTGAGGGTGATCAATACGGGTGCGGCCGCGGCCGCGGTTACCGTTGCCATGATAGATCCATCCACTGGGCAGGTTGGGGCTGCCAGTGTATTGAATGGGTCGCTGGCGGCTGGCGCCGCAGTCATCTATGCGGCGTCCCAGGTAGAGGCGACACTCGGCGTCACGATCGCGGCGGCACAGCGCCCCCGCTTGGTGGTCGCGGCGGTAGGAACAACCCTGGATGTGCAGTCCTTCCTGATCCAACCTGGCGGCGCCTTCACCGATGTGTCCTCCAGTCAAAGCGGCAGTATGGTAGATGTGCGCAGTTATGTGCCGAACGGGACGCCCGGTTATACGAGCTATCTGAGAGTAATAAATGGAAATGCCAGCGCAACTCCGGTCACGGTGGCCGTGGTCGATGATCGGACCGGCGCCGTTGGCGCCAGTGCGACCTTGATTGGCTCACTGGCCGGCATGGCGGCAGCTACCTTGACTTCAAGCCAGATTGAGAGTGCCCTAGGGGTGACTTTTGCTGCCGGTGATCGTCCACGGATTCGCATCAGTTGCGCGAGCGGGACACTCACCGTGCAATCATTCCTACTGCAGCCGGGTGGTGCATTTAACGAAATTTCCGGCGCAGCAAGCGGATCGACGGTAATGGTAAGGACCTACATTCCAGCCGCCGACGCAGTGAACGGTTACACAAGTTATCTGCGCGTGATCAACACCGGCGCATCAGCGACCCCGGTCACGGTGGCGTTGGTGGATGCCGCAACTGGAACGGTAGGCAATGCCGGCACCTTGATTGCGTCTCTGCCGGCGGGCGGCGCACAAACCTTCAACTCCGGCCAAGTGGAAACGGCGCTGGGGATGACGATCGCCGCAGGTACGCGGCCGCAAATTCAGGTAAGCGCCACCACGGTGCTGGAAGTGCAATCCTTCCTGATTCAACCTGGCGGTGCCTTCACCGAAGTGTCCAGCGGGCAATAGGGTATCTCTACACTAATGCGTGTGCTCGTCGTGATGATGTTCGCCGGTTTCTGAGTTTTCATCGTGACGATGATGCGGGTCGGCTTCGTCCGCCGTGGGAGAGTGCAAGCGCACTTCCGCATCGATCGGAATTTCTTGTTCCCGACCGTCCGCATGCCGGATCGTCAACGCGATCGACACGCGCGCACCCAGTTTCAGCTTGCGTGTCAATCCCTGCAATCGAATCCGGTAACTGGCCGGTGCCAGTTGCACCAGTTGACCTGCAGGCAAGTCCAACTCCTTGAGCTTGTGGCAGACCTGCCCCGGTTGGCAAATCGAGACTCGCGCGGCGGCAAAGGACGTCACCGATAACAATGTTGTGCCTTCGCTACTGGTCAATTTCATGTAACCCTCGGCCGAACGACCGTCATCTGCCGCCCTTACCCACGGTTCTGTGACGACGAAGGTTTCTGCGCGTGCCTCGGTGGCTGCAAGGCTGAATCCCAAGGCCAGGCTCAACAGGAGGGCAGTCGGGAGCTGCCGATCAATTTTCATGGTGGTTGCACAGCGTCGGCCGTGTGGGCCGGGGCGGCTAATGCACCATGGTTCTACGGTCGGCACCCGTTCTGCGATCGCTCAATACCATGCCGGAATTGCTCAGATAAGGTGGCGAAAAATAATTGCTGCTTCGCCGATCCCTGTTGCTTCGGGGAACCATCTCATCCGTTTCGTCTTGATTCATGTGGTGGATGACGCGGCCGAGAACGCTGACGATGAACGCAGATGTGATAATGGCCCCAATCAAAATCAGCAGATTGGGAACTGAACTAATTTCGTTCCACACACTGTCAATCAGAGCCATAGCCACCGAAAATGATTCCACCGACATATCTCCCCCAAGTGTAATTTTTGTTGTTGGTAGGTAATAAGAGTCATTTCAATAATGCGCGTAACAATTTACCACTCTAATCACGAAACGTTAAGCGAAACCATCGAACGGTCGCAAGCCATGACTGAATAACTCTTGCGGACTACCCTTTCGAGGAATTAGAAAGCCAAACCTGCTCATAAGCAATGATAACGCCTACAAATATCTGAAAGCATAAACAATGCCTGGAGAAAATATCCAAGTAAATCATATGCTTATTGCTATGCAGGAAATTTTCCGATGTGAAAGTGTAAAATTTTTTGACTCTGTATCCGATGACTTTGTCGGAGAAAATTGAATTATGGTCGGGTCGCTTGCGGAAAACTTCTTTCTTGAGGGATCATTTCCTGCATTTAGTTGAGCGATAGTTCCGGTTCCGCAACTTCGCGATTGGCTTTGTCCAAATATATTCATTTACACGTTGAGAATTATGAGGCTTGTTGTATATTGAATCATTTTCAAGTGACTTATAGTTTTAAGCGGACTTTAACCGTTTCGAACTATTCGGAAATGGCCGGCCAAGGGAAATGGTTATCCCAAAATTTATCAAAATAGGCGGATCGACGGCCCGCCGCAATGACGACGCGAATGATGCCGGAACCGACTACCACGAAGCGGTGTATTCGCCGTTTGGCCGCAGGAAGCTCGACTATTCTCTTTATGAGCGGCAAGTGCGCGCCCGCATAGTGACGGCGTTAAATCGCTCGCGTTTGCTGGCGGCGCAAGTTGTTTTAAGCGATTAACAGTTTGGGCGCAGGCCGAGGCGCATGCACTGGCGCTACCGAATCGTCGAGCCTGAACACACCAACTACATTCGTCAAGTTCCCTGCTTGTTCCTGCAGCGAAGCCGCGGCAGCCGCTCAAGGCACACCGGTTCCAGTAGAGGCGCTCCATACGGCAAACCAATGTTCGCGCGTCAACGAGAGGTCGGTGGCGGCGACCGCTTCTTGGGCAACCGCTATGCGGCTGGAACCTATCAGCACGACTGGCTTTGACGGATGCTGCAATAGCCATGCATAGACGACGGTGTTTACGGAAACGCCGTATTCGGCGCCGAGAGCGGACAAGACGGCGCGCAAGCGTTCGGTGCGCGGATTGTGTTCGCTGAACAAGCGCCCGCCCGCCAGGGCCGACCAGATCATCGGCGAGATCGACAGCTTTTGGCATTGATCCAGCGTGCCGTCGTGCAGGGGATCGAGGTAAAGCGGCGACAATTCAATCTGGTTGGTTACCAGCGTGCAGCGCGAGGCGAGCAGATCGAATTGCGCCGGCGTGAAATTCGACACGCCGAAATGACGTACCTTGCCGGCTTGCTTCAACGTGTGAAACGCCTCGGCGATTTCGTCGGCCTGCATCAGCGGATCCGGGCGGTGGATCAACAGCACATCCACGTATTCGGTGCGCAATAGCCGCAGCGAATTTTCCAGCGAAGCGATGATGTGCGCGCAACTGGTGTCGTAATGGGGCACGCGCAGAGTGGAACGGTCCGGAGGCGCCAGCATGATGCCGCACTTGGTGACTATTTCCATCTTGTCGCGCAAGCTGGGCGCCAGCGCCATGGTCTGACCGAATGGTGCCTCGCTGCCGTAGATGTCGGCATGATCGATCGTAGTGATGCCCAAGTCCAGCGCCTGTTGCAAAAATTCCACGCATTGCTGTGGCGAAAAATTCCATGCGCCAAGACGCCACAAGCCGAGTGCGATGCGCGAAAATTCCGGTCCGTTGGGGCAAATTTGGATGCGTGGGCTGGCCATAAAGATCTCGGTGAGGTTGAAAAAGGGCTACGGTAAAGGCTTCTGCGCGGCTTATGTGGTTATTTGCCTTACGCGGCGAATAGTACCAAACCGGTAGCGGTGTGCTGGATTTTCAGGGTCTTAGCCCGGGCAGCGATTGCCCAGCGGCGATTGTTGCATCATCAATATTCCCCGCATATAGGTACATTTACTTAGCTCATAGAGTAAATCTCTGGATTGTTGTTGTGTATTGAATATATGAATATTCTGCAATGTCCACAAAGCCATCGCCGTTGGAGTTTGTCGAAAAGTGCAAATGGACTACGGATGGACAACGTGCTGTCAGGATAATTGTGGGTCGCGGACTTCAGTCGCGACGTGAATTTCGAGCTTGGAACAATAGGTGCCACGCGTAGTGTGGCCCGGGAAAAGGGGAGCGTTCATGAAGGTAGCACGGACACGCATCGCGATCGCGGTGGCAATGGCTTTGACCAACGTAATGTTGCCGGCGCGGGCGCAGCAAGCCGGCGCTCAGGCGGGGGAGACACCCCAAGCGAGCGACAAGGCGGCGCCGGTTCAGGAAGTCACGGTGACTGGCATTCGTGCCTCGCGCCAACAATCGCTCAACAAGAAACGTGATGCGGATTCGGTGATGGACGTGGTCAGTGCCGAAGACATCGGTAAGTTGCCGGATAAAAACGTTGCTGATGCAGTGCAACGGGTGCCTGGCGTCAACATCAATTCCGGCTCCGGCGGCGAAGGCGGTTTCTCGGAAAATGATCGCGTCAGCATTCGTGGCACCAACCCGAGCTTGACGCAAACCACCGTCAACGGCCACACCATTTCGACCGGCGACTGGTACATCGGCGATCAGCAGGGGACTGTCGGCCGTAGCGTCAGCTTCACCTTGCTGCCTTCCGAAATTGTCGGATCGGTCGAGGTGCAAAAGAGTTCGCAAGCCGACTACATCGAAGGCGGCACAGTCGGTAACGTCAACATCGTGACCCGCGCGCCGCTGGACTTCAAGAAGCAATGGACGCTGGAAGCGACCGTGCAAGGCCTGTATGCCGACTTGCCGCAGAAGACCGATCCCCAGGTGAATGCATTGATCAACTGGAAAAACGACGAAAAGACCATGGGCGTCTTGTTCCAGGCTTTTTCGGAGTCGCGCCACGAGCGGCGTGATGGTCAGGAATTGTTCCTGCTGGGATCCAACTACATCGGCAATCCGAACGATAACAGCTCCGCGGTCGTGGCCGCCCATCCGGATTTGAACAACGTTGCCTATCCGAGCCAGATCGGTTCGGCCGCATTTAGCCAGACCAGCAAGCGCGAAGGTGGTTTGCTGGACCTGCAATTCAAGCCATCGCGCGACCTGAGTTTCGATCTCAACGGTTTCTATTCGCGCTTCACGACGCAAACTTTTGACACCAATTTCATGGCCAGCCCGTTCAATCTGCTGTCGAAAGGCGTGGCCCCGGATACATATACTGTAAAGAACAGCACACTGGTTGCCGCTTCTTTCCCGAACACGGTGTTTGATCCGACCGATCCGAATCCCGGCGCCGATATGGCTTTCCCCGGCGTGCGCGATTCGATATACCGGCCCTACGCCGGCTCCTCGGCGGGGTACGTGGATTTCGATTCCAAATTCCGCGCCAGTGAAGCGCTGACCATCACCACCAAGGTGGGCTATACGCGCGGTGTCGGCGAAACCCCGCACGATTACGGTTATGAAGCCTACTTGATCAACTCGCCGCTTGTGTATCAATTGAATGGCACTGCCGGACCGGCGAATGTGTCGTTCCCGGGTGTCGATACTACCAATTTCAATAATCCGGCGAATGTGACGAACGGCGGCAGCTGGGCGCAATCGGCCAAGGTTACCGATCAGGAAGCTTATGGCCAGGTCGATGCCGTGCTGGCTTTGGACAAGGGCATTCTGGAAAGCGCCAAGTTCGGCTTGCGTTATGCGCAGCACAAACGCACCGCCTACGACACCAACTACGGTTGCTCTACCGATTCGAGCAATCTATGTTATTTGAACCCGGGCCAGAGCGAGCCGACGCCAACATGGAGCGGCACTCGGTCGCCGTCGAATTTCGGTTCCGGTATCGGCGCCGGAGCGGGTTTCCTGTCGAATTTCTGGGTGCTGAATCCTGCGTCGATCGAGGCGTGGGAGCAGCAATACAATAATGTCTCGCAGGGACCGGCGTTTCAAAACAACTTTGAAATCACCGAAAAGGATACGGCAGCCTATGCCATGGCCAACCTAGTCGGCGATCATTGGCGCGGCAATGTCGGTCTGCGGGTGGTCAATACCAACCAGTTCAGTAGCGCCTATACCTTCGATTCGAACTCCGGCAACTTTTTACCGGTTACGGCAAGTCACGACTACGTGGATGTTTTGCCGAGCGCGAACTTCAAATTCGATTTGACGAAGGATCTGGTAGCGCGTCTAGCTGCATCGGAAACCATGTCGCGAGCCGACTACTCGGCGCTGTCGCCGGCGGTGGTATTGAATAATCTGAATCAGACCGGTTCCGGCGGCAATTCCGATTTGAAACCGATCAAATCGGAAAATCTGGATGCCACGCTGGAATGGTATTTTGCGCCGCAATCTATCTTGTCGGCAGGCTTGTTTTATATGAACATGCCGTCTTACGTCACTTTCGGCAACAACGTTCGACCATTCCTGAACACGACTAATAACCAGATCGCGCCTTTTAAGGTGACTTCGCCATTTAACATCGCAGCCAAGAATCAGGGCATGGAACTCGCTTGGCAGCAATCGTTCGGCGGCGGCTTCGGCGGTTTGCTTAACTATACGTATTCCGATGGTCACTCGGCTGATGGCAACCCGCTGGTGGGTTCCTCGAAGAATACCGGCAACCTCGAGGTGTACTACGAAAATAATGCGTTCAGCGCCCGTCTGGCCTACAATTATCGTTCGTCGTTCCTGGTCGGCTTGGCCAATGTGACGCAGCAGTACGCGGCCGGAATCGGTACGCTGGCGGCATCGGTCAATTACAAGGTCAACGACAATTTTACGATCACATTCGACGGTCTAAACCTGAACAACCCGATCATCAAATATTATTCCAATGCGGAACAGCCGCAGGCGTTCTATTCCAACGGCCGGCAATTCTATCTGGGCGTACGGATGTCGATGTAACAGGTTAAGTCGGGCGACGGCGGCGAATAGTGCCGTGGCGCGACGAGAGCTCTCCCCGAGACCGGCGAGTGTAGTCGCCGAGCCGGTATTGCGGCAGACCGACATTCGATCCGGTTTGCCGCTTTTTTATTGATCACTGTCAAATTGGGAGCAAAGCTCAGGTGCAAAAAGTCGTTGCGTTCGACATTGGTGGCAGCAACAGCCGCATCGCGCTGTTGGAAGGCGGCAAAATAAGCTGGCGCGACGCGGTGCCGACGCCGGGCCGGGAGGGGCCGGAAGCGATGCTGTCGTGCATGGTGGAGCTGTATCGGCCACTCGCCGGCTTGGCGGCACCGATAGGCGTGGCGATTACCGGCCAAATCGTCGACGGTAATGCCACTGCGCATAACCCGGACGTGCTGCCTGGCTGGCAAAGCTACCCGTTGCAAACTGAATTGGCGGAGAAATTGCAGCGACCGGTTCGTATCGTCAATGATGCGCGCGCGGCGGCCTGGGGGGAATACCTGAATGGCACGGGTCAGGGATGCGACGAATTCCTATTCATGACGGTATCGACAGGAGTGGGTGCCGGGCTGGTTTTGAACCGCCGGCTGCATCTTGCGCGCAACGGTTTCGATGCCGAACTCGGCGAGATGAAAACGGCAGATGGCGCCACGCTGGAATATCACGCCTCCGGCACGGCGCTGGGCCGTATGGCTGTGCAGCACGGTTATGCCAATGCCAGGGCACTGTGCGATGCTGCCGATCAAGGCGACTTGCGCGCCGATGGACTTTATCGTCACGGCATACGCGAAATTGCCAAGAAGCTGGCCGATCTGGCCGTGATGTTGGGGATTCAAAGGGTCGCGGTCGGCGGCGGCGTCGGCCTGCGGCCTGGTTACCTGGATCGGCTGCGTCGTGAAATGGAGCAATTTCCGCCGATATACCGCTATGAGCTGGTTGGTGCCGCGCTAGGGCATGATGCCGGCCTATACGGCGCTGCCGCCTTGGCTC
>Ga0207111_10279_pt1 | contig 11984 bp, 11 predicted proteins | sample Alteio_BWMinHeat_71_FD_153577 | JGI IMG/M metagenome (GOLD analysis project Ga0207111, IMG submission 153577) | Enriched cells from forest soil in Barre Woods Harvard Forest LTER site, Petersham, Massachusetts, United States -... | ecosystem: Environmental > Terrestrial > Soil > Temperate forest >... | reverse complement strand
AAGAATACAAAAACGGAGAAATAGACTCTGAAAACGTCTATGACAAGATAGAGGCATATGATGAATGGATGGTCACTCTCAAAGACGAACTCGCAAAGCATCTGAATTCAAAAAACATGCTTGTTTTCGAGTCGCTGTTATCGCAAGGCTACATGCCGGTCGACGCATTGCTGCTTGTCATCGATAAGACGAAACGTCCTTCACATCAAATCCGAGGTACTTACGTCGGCACAGAGAGAGAGCAAAAGCGGCTCAGTCTTGCCTTCGAAATTTTTGGAGTTGCACTTGAAGCCTCCAAGAGCCATAAGAGCACCATAACGACAGAGAGGATAAAAAAAATAACAAAGCTCATTGAGACGGTATATGGCTCTTTCGACAAGGCTAAGAAGTTAGGCCGCGTCGACACCATGCGCAAGAATGCCTGCAAGGACTGGTTGTTCTAATAAGAGGTTCGTCAATAGCCTACGTACAAAGAGCAGCGTTCGGCTTGGCCCACACACGACGGAAGACAGGGCAGATGTGCGGGCAGCGTTTGCCGAGGCCGACGTCACAATATTTTTAAGCAAAGGCGTTCCCAAAGCCCGAAACCAGCAGCTTGCCTCTAGGTAACATAAACAGGTTTTTTCTGTGCATTTTTCGATTTGGGCCGCGCGCCGCGGCTCTGACTTAAATACGGGTTAGCGAAACAGCGTGATTTGGCTTCTTGAGACAAGTTTGCATACAAGTACTCTTTGAAGCCTGGGGAGGTCTTAAGCGTCGAGGGGCAATTCCCGTTTTCCCAGTACTCGATGATGTGGCCATTTTGCATGTTTTGTCCTTCTTGCTTGGGTTATCGGACAAGTCGGACAAATGACCACGCTCAAACTTAAATTAAATGCATGAGCTTAGGGCGTATACGCCCTAGCAGCCCAATGGCCGTTGACTGGCGTCAACTATAATTCCCCGCGGGGGACCCTTTGCGCTGCGTAACCGTTCTTTGCCTAATGGTTTCTTTCAGTTTCCACGCGACTGCGGGCGCGGCAGCCCTGAGGCAGCAGATTCCGCACAATGTCGGCTACAAGAATAACGAATCCGCGAATTCGGAAGGCGCGCGGCTTGATCTTGCACCCCCGCCGCCGCCACATGGTGGCGAATTGGGGTCGATGCCATCATCGCTTTCTGTGGGCTTTTCGTCGCACTCAACCTTCTTGCGTTTCTTCGTCTTGGGTTTCTTCGAGGGAATTGCATCCGCGGCTATTCTTGCAACCAAGGCGTGACCATATGGCACATATGCTGATGAAGAACTAGAGCTTGATGAGCTCGAGCTGGATGATGAAGATGATGACGAACTCGATGATGAAGACGATGAGGAGCTCGAAGAGCCAAGGGAAGAGGCTGCAGAGCTACCGCCGAGATTAAGGCGTTCTTCGAGGTTACTCAAATTCGCTTCGATTGTTTCAATATGTTCTTGCGTCAACTGTGGTCCGCGACGGACCTCCCCGCCCTTTCCTGACGAAACCGAAACTGCATCAAATGCGCTTATATGTGTTGTTATAAGTTTGGCAGTGGCCCACTGCGCTATTAGGTCTTTTGAAAAGGGCTGGCGCTTCAATATATAGAGGTCTTCACCTCCTGCAGTATTGATGCATCGCTGGTGCCAGTGCTCCACTCTGTCATGGTTGGTCTTTGCGCGCACATTTGGCGTTTTACCTTGAAGGAGGTGTGGAGCCTTCGCAATGGCCAAGCAGCAAGCTATGATGGAGTCGAAGAGGTTGGTTGACCCTCTTGTGGCCGCCCCATATAATTCAAGATAGTATGTTTTTCTATCTCGCACCTGCGCCTGCGCTTGAATAAGCGCCTCTTCGGCATTGCTTACATATTTCAGCATGATGGCTGTTGCACCGTCGAAATTTAACTTTTTATATTCCTCTTCGACATCGGTGATGGTCGCCAGAGTGAGTTCGACATCGATCTCGAATCGTTCTGGCGTTGGGGCAGCAGCTGCAGATGAACTCAAAAGAGGTGGCTGAACGAGGCCACCGGCTTCAGCGGTAGCGGCGCCTGCTGTGGGTAATGAGCTTAAGAAGGCAGAGGTTGTTGAAGATGAAGAACTGGAGGAACTAGACGAGCTCGAGTTCTCTGCGTAGTATGCTTCCTTTTTTGCGGGGTCCCAGTTTTTGATTCTATAACGATTGAACCAGCCCCGAACCTGGCCATAGGACAGGCCCGTGTCTGAGGCAAGTTGTGTCTTTTCTTCTCCGGTTGGAAATGGGTCATCTTCATGTTTCTCGGCCCATCCTTTCAGGGGGGCCGTTTTCTCGGGCCCAAAATTCTCGAGCTTGCGTCCGGGTCCTCTAGCATATGGCTTCTGTTTTTTTACGTGGCGTGGTTCAGTAGAAACACCGACATTTCCGGTGCCGAGTTTGCACCACACTCGCTTCCGCCAATTTTTAAACCACGTGTCAACCTGGCTTGCTTCGAGACGAAGATCTTCCGCCAGTGCTTCCCTCTGGTGCTTATCAGGAAACGGGTGGTCGATGTGATGTTGCGCCCAAGTGAGCAAGCCCTTAGTTTGCGTCGGCGCAAATGTGTGTCGCCGTCTCACCACAGTCTTTCTTTCTGCTTCGGCCTCGGACTCATCCCCATCGTCTTCGCTCTCAGGGGAATAATCTTTGTCAGACGGTGAAGGCGACGCTCGCGCCGCAAACGAACTACATGAGAAGAAGAATGCGAATGAAAAAGCAAAAAGAAAAAGTGTGCGTGACGTCTTCATTTGGTCGCCTTTATTAAGTAACCACCGGCGTGTTACATGCGTTGCTTGACTATCATTTCACTTCAGCTCTGGCAAGCCGATGGCAGCGGGCTTAAGTTGTTCAACGGCGAAAAAAACGTTGTCTTTTCCCGCGTTTTGACGAGAGCTACCTAGGCAATCTTGTATAACCCAAGAATTTCGATTTGTATCGACCGGCCATAGCTACCGCAAGCATCCTCGGCTTTTCAGCTCGGGATGCACCCAACCCTATCTCCAACCCGCGCGAAGCCATACGCCAGAATGCCGCAACGCAAGTAGGCCTCGAACTCTTTCTTCACAAATTCCGGAAGTGGTCGATTTTCGGCTTCGCATTGAGCGGCCGAGGGGTAAAAAACTCGACTAGCGCGCAGCTGCGGCATGAGGATGCATGCCCACACCCGAGGACGAGCCGGATGAGCTCGATGATAAGGGGACCTGTCCAGCAGTGCCTTCAGCGATATAAAGTGGCGGAGCAGATCCTTGTGACGCTGGAACTCCGAACAAGAACGTCTCCAACTTCTCTGAGTTACTTCCAACTTACGGATAAACGTAGTTTCATAGGCTTGCTGACAATCCCATTCGTTATATTAAATGCCTTCAGGGCTTGAGGGGTTGGGGCGAGCACGGGGAATAGACATGGCCGGCGATGCATTGTTTGCTGAGCGCTCCGAGCCGAGGTAGCTATAACATGCCGATGCGATTGCCAAAGCGGGTTTTTTCTGGCGGTGCTCTGAACACCTCTCTCCTATTTTTCATGGCTTTTTTCCTGCTTTCTCAAGGAGCAATCGCAGCCGCATCAACCTCAGAAGCAGATCTTGGAAGAAGCTCGAATGCTCCCGGTATATCGGGTATCGGCACCCGAGGAACTGCAGCTCCCCATGGGTGTAGTGTGTGCACTATGGGTCCATTGGGAAGTGATTTATTTTGTCGCTGCATATCCTGGCTATCGTTTTCTGAGTTTTTTCGTGCAATGCGCGTCAGTCGTGGTTGGCGAAGGGAGATCACGGATCATGATCCAGTATGGCGTGATCGCTTTCATCAAACCTGGAAGCCTTGCTATCCGCTTTCCTGTCGTCTCGATCTAGCCTGCTTCGGGCTACCATCCTCCCCGACTGAATCCTCCTCCTCCTCCTCCTCGTCATCATCATCATCGTCGGGCTCGGGCCCGCGCCCGCACCTGACATGGCAACACCGAGTCCGTGAACAATGGCGCATCGACACAAACTGGGGCCGCGGGTTGGGGACGCAGTATCAGCTGCGGGACTCGGATGAACAGTTGGCCATGGTCATTGATCCGACGGGAGATGCCTGTCAGGCTTCGGGCACGACTTTTGCGGCCGGCGAAGAGCCACCGGCATCGCTGATTACTGGTGGCTTTCACGGAATTTTCCTATGGGATTGTAACACGCGACGCCAGACGCGGCGCCTTGGTGCACCTGACACCGAGGTGCGCCACGTAGCGCTGGCGGGCAATGGTATTTTGGTGGCCAGCTCGGGCCAGCAACGAATCAATCTGTGGAAACTGTCCGAGGCAAAGGTGCTTCGCTCGATGGACTGTCCGCCCTTGTGGTATGACCCGCCCTGCGTGGCAGTGCCCGAGCCACGCGCAGCTGGTCATGCGGGCGGTGGGGTGAATGCGGTTTTGGGTCATGTGCGCAGCACCGCAGTGTGGGACATTGAAACAGGCGCCACGGTGCGAACCTATGGGCCAGCAGCCGAGGAGATGTACTCGTTGCAGGTCACGGGGGACACGATTGTTCGAGCCGCGGAACACAGCCTGCACGTCTGGGACGCACGGGTTCGGACTCGCCTTCTGGACCTTCCTCTCGGAGATGATTTTACTTTGCAAACGTTTCGTATGGACTCAAGTGGTGGGCCGGGTCAGGGTTGGTATTGCGTCGCGCTGGGAACCCATCTGCGGGTGTACGATTTACGTGCTCCTGGATTGCTACTCCATCGTGCTGCACCGGATTGTGATTTCCCGAGTTGCTGTGCCATCGATCAGCGTTTTGTCGTGGCCGGCTGGCTGTTGCATGGCGGCATCCAAATTTGGGATCGTCAAGCACTCAGCGTGAGTGGCACGTCGGTGCCGCCGGTTCATGATGCAGGCGCGGGCGCTGCTGCCTCAGTGGACACGATGGAATGGAGTCCGCCTGCAGCAAAGTACGACGTGCCCCCGGTATGCCTTGCAACGGACGCCGATCGACTTATTGTGGCCACTTTCTCAAGGATCAAGATATTCGATCACGGTGGCCAGCCAACTCGAGGTAGGTTTTCCAGGTTTCTCGGCAGGATTTTCTCGGCTGGTCCATGACGTTTGAATCCGGCTGGCGCGATTCTCCCTCGGGGCTTACAGCGGGTGGGCGGCAGCGCACAGGTAACATAAACAGGTTTTTTTCTGCGCATTTTTCGATTTGGGCCGGAGAAGTTTTTCATCTTCGGTGTTTAAAAAGTGGCCTCATATACTTCGCCCCAATTTGCTTCATATAATTGCACTACCCCATCCGTCTCCCGCGCGGTACAGAGCGACGTTCCCCTACAAACCACATTGTGCAACACGCTCCCATCTCGTATACCGATGTCACTTGAGTACACAAGAAGGTGGCACATGGACTTAGGCGTAAGAGGCAAAATCGCGCTTGTCGCAGCAGGCAGCAGAGGAATTGGCTTCGCTATTGCAGAGAGCTTGCTCTAAGCCGGCTGCAAGCCAAAGAATGGGGTCCGTTCGGTATAACCGTGAACTGCGTCCTACCCGGCCACACCCTAACTTCCCGACAAGACCACTTGTTAGAACTAAGGGCGCAAAAAAATGGCACGTCCATGGACGCTGAACGACAAAAAGCGGCCGCAGAAATTCCGTTGCGGCGCATAGCGCTGCCGGAAGAAATCGGCAACGTCGTGGCTTTTTTAGCATCGGAGCAAGCGAGTTATGTGAGCGGCGCCCAAATTGTCGTCGATGGGGCGGTGACGGGAGGTTTGGGGTGAGGCACCAGCGGGGCGACCCATTCGAGAACGGCGCAAGCACTTTCCCTATGTCAAGATGTTCGAACGCCTTTCCCGGCCTCCGGCATGTATGTTTCTCTGCGTCGTCGACAGCCCGGGCAGATGCTGCAAAACAAAGAAAAAGACAAAGCCAAATTGTTTTTGTCACGGTCATGTTCACTCATCATCGTTGTTATCAGAACCTCTTCCGCCGAGTTCGATACCGTGAGGGATTCTTTCAGTAGTTTCTTGCAGCTTAACGACTCCCACTTTTGGGGATTTCGCTCGACTGGTACTCAGACGGAAAGGTGGACTCACCATGTGGCCATTCAGGGGGTCCATATTCAAAACTCATTCTGAAACGTATATCATCCGGAGTCGCATGCTTGGCGACATCCCCAAGCCAGTTGCAAAATGCTCCCTGAGTTGGGTTAACCGACCAATCAAGCATGTAGGGATTATGCGGGACCTTCGGAAAATGATCAAAAAGACCTTTAAAAAGCATACCTTCTGAAGCATCTCCGGGAAAATCAGGGCGTATATCAACCAAATGAAACCCTGCATTTAGAAACCCTCGCAGGTAACCATGGCAGCACGCAGCTGCCGTTGAGGGGTCACTTGCCATCATGAAGTGGACTTCATCTAAAGTCCTGGGAAATAGCTTTATGGCTGCCTTGAGGGCATACTCAACAAATGGAGTAAAAAGATGCTGGTCTCTGTATTCGGGCTCTATGAATACGTCCGTAACGAATGCAGGTGAGTCCAGGTCGATTTCTTCAAAAGGGATGTCAACTTCAAAATACCCAATTTCGGTTGGCCCGCCGCCATGTGGGATCCAAACAAGACTTGCCTTGAGGCAATTGTCGTAATCATTACATCCCACTTTTGTGTGCACAGAATGGAAGTGGATCTTTCCATCACGGCCTTCCACTTTCAAATCATGTGGAAAAAACGGTGTCGTCCTTGTTGTGGTCCATGAAGGTCCCGATGCCGCTGATTGTGTGGGTTGCCCCGAAGGTGCTTTCCATTCCTTCGTTTCTAGAGCATCAGCTCTTGCAGCCAGACCAGCATCACAAAGGGTTAGCGCAAAAATCCAGTGTAACATCATGATAAAATTAATTTTCTTCACAATTTGCCTCAATAACGCATTCAGAGCATTGTGCCCATGGCTGAAATAAATCACAACTGAGAGCATTTGCATAGGTCTTAGTGTGCAGAAATCTGGCGAGGCTTGGGCAAAATGAAATCGATTCGATGGTTATTCTCAATGGAAGTCACAGCCCAACGCAGCTGGGCAATTTTGGAGGCATCTTAAATCATGACGCGCACAACAATGGCTTCTTTAGCCTTCGCAATATTTGCTTTTCTGGATGTAACCGCATGTCTCACTGACAAGCCGCCATTGTCCCCGTCGGCCGCGGTGCGTTCGGCGCAGCCGGCGACTCAGCTCCTCAACAGCGAGAGGATCGCACAAAAATTTGGGAACTACGATATTGAAGTTCTTCCAGATTCCAACTCGAACGTGCGCCTTTCCAATTTATTTAGCCGCCATGATGGCAAGAAAATCTGTCGCACCTTCGCCGCGACCTTTTTTGCCGAAAATATACATCCAGCCTTAGCCGCCGAGCACGCGCTGATCGTTGAAAAAGGCCAATCAATTGGAGCGGTCTTTAAGAACAACGGATGGGAAGTAAAAAAAAGGCCGATGTTCATTGGCAGCTTAGAGAAACCCGGTAGGCGGATCTTGCAGCTCATGAACAGCACCCAAGAAATTAGCCTGGCCATGTACATTTATGTTTTCTCGGTTGTTAAGGGCGCACTCGAAATGCCATACGCGACAATTGCTGAGGTGTACCACGCGCGATATTTAGGCGAGGATGATCTGTGGCAAATGCATGGGGATGATCGCAGCTCGCTTTCGATGGCTGATGAAGTTGCGCGCATTATCGCCAGAGTTAAATTAGCCGGCCGTCTTCCAGATGCGGCTTCATGAGCCATTTACGCGGGTTGTGTTTTAGTAGGTGTTGGTTTTAACAGTGTTGGTTTTAACAGTGTTGGTTTTAACAGTGTTGGTTTTAACAGTTGCGCCACTCAGGGCGGGTTCCTATAGTAAGACATGGGCATAATAAGCATCGCAGTAGGATGCCTGTGCCCCGTTAGGTGGGCTTGTACCCATCTGTTGGTCGGGGGGTTAAAATCGTCCCCCGGCCTTTTTGTTTCGCGGCAGTGCTAGATGATTGCGAGCTAATCCTTGGGCGGCATCTCGTTGACACTTAGGCCAGTACATGTTTCCAAACTAAATTTTCCGTTGCTTTGTTTGTCGCTGCAGTTGGTCCTGGCACATTTTGCACAGCGGTCTGAGGTGTGATTGAATATGCAGGGCAGCACGCAATTCTCCACTGCACAATGCGCTTCTTTCCCAAAACACAGGCTGCAACTTTCGCTCAAGCCGGGATATACTTTCTTTAAACAGTCAGCGGTTTCTTGCACGCCACCCCAGCTTGACGTGGCGCAGTGATCTACCTGTTTAGTAAATTTATGGTTTTTCGGGTTAATGGCCAGCTTCACGTCAAGTGTATTACAGCCGTGTTTTTTGGCGGGCTCGGGCGGGTCGGCCGGATCAGCTCCTTTGGCTCCTGCTGCCTTCGACTGATTTTTTGTGACATGAGCGCAATTCACCGCAGCAAACGTGCTCAGAGCGGCCGAACCCGCCAAAAGAGTGATCTTCAAGAGATGCAACGGTTTCATCGTTCCCTCAATAAAGTGCTTGGGAGCCAGGCGCCAACTCAGGCTGATTTCGGATGCCTTCGGATGCCTACAGACATAAGCTAGCGTTTCGGGTTCCACACTGCAAACCTGGCATCTTTCGGGTTGGTAACCGACAGGAACGTCCGGGACATTGTTGGAAGCTAATAGGAATGTCCGGGACATTTGCACGACCGGGGGCATGTTCTTATAGTATATGTAGAAACATCATAAGCTGTCTAAGTAGGACGCTTGTGCCCGATTAGGTGGGCTTGTACCCATCTGTTAGCTGGGAGGTTAAAATCGTCTCCCGGCTTTTTTTTGCCGCGTGGCTTGGACGAAGAGTGACTTAGGAATTCGCGTTGCAGTTTGGCGTCCTCCATGGTATATATTTTGAGATATATCATTTGCTCACGAGGCGCGCTATGAAATCAAAAACTGCCACTCTGTTCTGGAATGGCCGCAGCCAGGCCGTTAGACTGCCCAAAGAGTGCCGCTTTGAGGGCTCCAAAGTGCTGGTCGAAAGAGATGGCGATGTGGTTATCTTGCGTCCTTTCGAAAAAGAATGGACGGAAGAATTCTGGAACAGCCTCGGGGCCGCAAGTGACGATTTTGAGCGTCCAAGGACAAAAAAACAGAAACGAGAAAAGGTGTTCGCGTGAAATATTTTTTAGACACGAACATCTGCATTTACGCGATCAAAAGAAGGCCTGAGACAATTATTGAAAGACTCCGTCGACTGCACCCTAGAGAAATTGGCCTGAGCTCTATTACCGTTGCTGAGCTGCGTTATGGGGCCGACAATAGCTTTCACCCGGTCAAAAACCATCACATCGTTGATGCCTTTTTATCGCCTTTCTCGATTGAGGCCTTTACGCAGGATGCGGCCGAACATTATGGCAGGCTGGTCACCCATCTAAAAAAGAATGGTACGCCCATTGGAACCATGGACGCTCTCATCGCCGCGCATGCCCTGGCAAAAGATGTCATCCTCGTGAGTAACAATCTAAAGGAATTTAAGAGGGTTCCGGGACTCAAACATGAAAACTGGATTGAATAGGTCCTGCTTTTAGGTTCAGCTTCTTGCACAAAAAAAACCGCCTTGTGGGCGGTTTTTTTTTGTGCAACTGAGAACCCTCCGTGAGGACGGCCCCAGGTTGGTTTATCGCTTCGAGTATTGGAAGCGCTTACGGGCACCAGCTCGGCCGTACTTCTTACGCTCGACCATACGAGAGTCACGCGTCAAGTGTCCGCCCTTTTTCAAGGCAGGACGCATAGCGCCTTCATCCACGTGCAATAAGGCGCGTGAGATGCCGTGCTTCAATGCACCCGCTTGACCTGAGAGGCCACCACCGGCGACGGTGCATTTTACATCCCACTTGTCGACGCCTTCGACGGCTTCAAATGGTTGACGAATCACCATGCGCAAGGTCGGGCGGGGAAAGTAGGATTCAAGCGTACGGCCGTTCACTTCGAACTGACCGGTGCCAGGCGCGACCCACACGCGGGCGGTGGCTACCTTACGGCGGCCCGTGCCATAAAACTGAACTTTTGGAGCTACTGCTTTGACTGTCTTTTTTGCCATAAAATTCGTTCCGCCTTCTTAAGCCTTCAAGGTCTTTGGTTGTTGCGCCTGGTGAGGATGCTCAGATCCAGCGTAAACGCGCAGTTTGGTGAGCATTTGGCGACCTAGGGACCCCTTGGGGAGCATGCCCTTGATTGCGTAGAACATGATGCGTTCTGGATGGGTTTCGCGCATCTTGGCAGGTGTCGTGAAGCGCTCGCCACCTGGGTAACCGCTGTGGCTCCAGTAGCGTTTGTCTTCTTCTTTGTTGCCGGTGAAGCGGGCTTTTTCGGCGTTAATCACCACCACGAAATCACCACCATCTAGGTTGGGGGTGAAGGTGGGCTTATGCTTACCACGCAGCACCGATGCAACGCGGGTTGCCAAGCGGCCGACAACGGCTTCGCTGGCGTCAACCACAAACCACTCGCGGTTGAGTGTGGCGGGTATAAGACTTTTGGTCTTCATGATCTACTCTTCCTTACGTGCGCTATCGCCGCGCTTGCGGAGAAACGATTGGCCTGGCTTAGTCCAGCTCAAAGGCTTCCACATCATATGTTTCGATGGTTTTTGCCCGATTAAGCGGCCCTGTCAATGGGTCGGCCCTAGATCCTGGACTTCAATTCTTTGATTGTCTTAATGTGGTGCTTCCATTTTTTAAGCGCGTGACGCGCCCTTGCTCGTTTCTCAGCGTTCTGCAGGCTGTGATAGAAGTCGTCAGACCACTCGTTTTCAGACAAAAGTTTGAGCAAGGTTTCATTCTTGATCGGAACGGGAATATAATAGCGCTCCAGTATCTCTAACTCCTTCGATGCGCTTCCTCGATCGGTGGCGATTTGAAGAGCTCCTCTTTGTTTCATGAGCATTTGCGGTGTTTTTGGAAACAGCTTCTGTTTGTCTATCTCATTGAAAAGCACTCCTAGATTTCTACCATCCTCTAGGGTGATCTTATCCCGCGCTTCGTCAGACATACGTCCCGCCAGGCGTGCGCTCAAGTCGACAGGGCTAACAAATATATCGGCCATGTCAGCCAGTGTACTAACTTGTCCCTCGCCAAAAGAGTGCAAATAGCGAATCTTCTTGATCCTATTCAAAACACCTTCACGGATTCCTCTTTTTTTCCATAGATCATTCAGGGCTAGTAGCGCATATTTAAGCTGGGAGGCGCTCGGTTGGTAATGACCGCTGATATTGTCGATCTCTTCAATCGCCCCTTCTTTTCCAAAAACAATGTGGCCGGCAGCGAGCACAACTTCACCACGCAAAATCCAGCTATGGTGCCCATGCCTGCTAATGTAGAGCTCGCCATCTCCGCCAATGTTATAGAGGTACGACCCCTTATCAAGACGAACTGGGCCATACTTTTTTTTATCAAATTCAAATTCCTCTTTAGGTTCTTCTTCCGCGGACTCAATTGACCACGCCCGCCCGTCCGGGGAAAAGACTACCCGGAAACGCTGTATATACGTTTTGGGATCTGTTCCAGCAGCTCGGACCCTAGGCTCAAGATCAAACCTTTTCCAGGGAAATGCCTCCAGCCAAAAGTAAAAATCGGGAACATGACGGGTTGCTACTCCTTTTCGTTTTTTTTCATTTTCATCTTGAACGAGTTTCATCCATTCATCCGTCTCTTGCCTCAGACTGGCTCGTGTGCGGAAAGCTGGGTCTAAGTGCCAAATCATCTCAAACATGTATCTGCTTCCTAAAAATCGGCCTGTGGCAAAAGAGCCCGTTGGACCGCCTGGCAGCAGATGCAGGGCTCTCCTATACGCATCCTGTTTCAAGTCATATATTTTCTTGATGTAGGCTGCTTTGTTGTGTGAGGTTGATTTGATTTTTTGAAGAGTAATTTGAGCGGAACGATCAATGTCGGTTCTTGTTAGATACGATTCACTGATGCCTTCTATTTCGGCTAATGCCTTA
>Ga0207111_10277_pt1 | contig 12032 bp, 10 predicted proteins | sample Alteio_BWMinHeat_71_FD_153577 | JGI IMG/M metagenome (GOLD analysis project Ga0207111, IMG submission 153577) | Enriched cells from forest soil in Barre Woods Harvard Forest LTER site, Petersham, Massachusetts, United States -... | ecosystem: Environmental > Terrestrial > Soil > Temperate forest >... | reverse complement strand
ATTTTACCACCACGTGCGAGATTCTGCGTATGTATTCACCGGGCGGTAAAGCGTGACCTGAAAGGTTTACTGTACTGCGGCTTGCCGTAGCTGTTTGGTTACCGCAACTTTTCGCCTGTCGAAAGGAGCGCTGGTTGCCTGTAGTCCGGCGGCCTTCGATGGGGTGTTTGCTGCCGAAGGCATCGAGTCGGTCTAACGCCTTGCAAACTTTTCGTGATACCTTACACTTGGCACAGCAGAAGATGCTGGATACCCTTTTTGAGGGAAATTCGATCCAGTCACAACCGTCAGCGCTTGAACAGCTAAATCTTGTCCGATGACGCACTTCTGTCCGAGCAAGTCCTGCCTAGTACAGGTTATCCGATACAATCCTCACCATGCTGAGAGAACGTTTGTACAAGAGCGCGATCCGGCTCTATCCCGGATTGGCTCGCGTCCCGGAGTCTGACCGCTACGCAGCCGCCGGATATTTTTGGCGGGCGCTGGTATTCGTGCTTCCCTCGCTCATCGGCCTCGTGTGGCTAATCAGAGTAACTGATCAAGCTGTCTTCCGTGAGCACTGGCTCTTTCTGCTCATCCTGTTCGGATTCTTACTCATGTTCAGCACGCTCTGGCTGGAGATGTACTTCGTCACGGTTTCGGGCAGCTATCGGTCTGAGCGGCGCTCGTTCTGGGGCGAGTCGATGTGGTCGGGCGTGCTTGTGTTCGGACCGACAGTCGCGTGGCTTGGCGTGTTTCTACCGTGGGTGGCTTTCTGGCTTCAGCGGCGCGAGCAGAGCGGCGTACAGGCTATGCGCGTGTTCTCACAGAGCATGTTCCGCACGTCTGTGTTGCTGCCGACACTGGTCGAAGTGACTGCCTATGAGAGACTCGGCGGACATTTCCCTCTGCCCTCGTTGCAACTACCCGATGTGCTGCCAGCCGTGATCGCCACACTCGTCGGATTCACACTTGGTTCGCTGATGATCGCCATTAGCCAGGGCATTAGCCGAATCATGTCGCCAGTCTCGGCAACGCAGCGCGCGGAAAGTTTGCAGTTGGCTGTGTTTATGGCGCTGCTCGGCCCGGTGGCCGGGCTGGTGGCGATCTTGCCAGCGGGATTGTATGACCTGGTAGGACCGGGCGGCTATTTCAGTTTTCAGGCGATCATGCTCATCGGGACGGTCATTGTTGACCGTCTCAGCCGCACCGTCGAGAGCGCCCGTCGCCGCACGCGGGAGCTTGAGCAGCTTAACCGGCTCAGTCAATTGTTATTGCAAGGCACGCCCGACGCGGCGCGATTGTCCGTTCTCATCGAGACGTTCGTCCCAGGCATATTTCCACTGTGTCACATCGCCATTCGGCTCTATCCTGATCAAATGCTGCTGATCTGGCCCAAACACTGGCCCGGTCCTGATGGTGGCTGCTGGGATTGGGAGCCGACTCGTTCCACGCCCTTGATCTTGCAGCCACGCGACCTGCGCCCCTGGCTAGGACGTGCGGGCCGCGAGGGTGTGATCGTGATGCCAGTCATCGAGCCACGAACTCAGAAGTTGCTGGGTCGGCTGTACCTGCACCGTGAAGAGCGAATCGCCACTTTCCAACACCTGCTGCCTGCCATTCAGTGGCTTGCCGACCAGATCGCCTCGGCGTACCACAACGCTGAAGCGTACCGTCAGACTTTGATGGAGCAGGTGCGTCGAGAGCGATTGGCGCAAGAATTGGTCTTTGCCAGGTCGGTACAAACCAGCTTTTTACCCGCTGAACGCCCGCGTATCAGCGGCTGGCAAATCGCCGCGACTCTGGAACCAGCCCGTGAAACCTCCGGCGATTTCTTCGACCTGATCCCGCTGCATGGCGGACGGCTTGGCATCGTGATCGCCGACGTAGCGGATAAGGGCGTAGGTGCGGCCCTTTACATGGCACTCAGTCGCACGCTGATCCGCGCCTACGCCATTGATTATGCGCTGCGCTACCCGCAGACCTATCTGCGCCAGATCGCCCATCTAATTCAGACAGTCAACTTGCGGATCGTGACCGACACAAAGAGCGACCTGTTCGTGACCGTGTTCTTTGGCGTGCTTGACCCGCAGACTGGGGTATTCACCTATGTCAATGCGGGTCATAATCCACCGTATCTGTTCCATCGACATCGGGGGCGTCGCTACAAGACACTGCGCCGGACCGGACCGCCACTCGGTATTTTGGAGAATGTAACCTGGAAGCGGCGTAGTGTGAAGATCGAAGGGGGCGAGACGATGGTCTTGTACACCGATGGGCTAACCGAGGCGATGAACCCGGACGGGAGCTATTTTGGCGACATCACTTTCCCGCGTGTGATCCGTTCGAGTTTGCAATACTCTGCCGAAGTCATGTGCAGCAACATACTGCGCGCCGTCGCCGAGTTTGAAGCAAGCGTCCCACGTGCCGACGACATCACTCTGCTAATCCTGCGCCGCGAGATGAACGGCAAACAACCCGGATCGGACCGAAACAAGACAGATTAATTTTTCGGAGAAACATGCGCACATTAGGGATCGGACTCATGTATTGGGCTGCTACGTGGTCAGACAATCAACTCCCGTTTCTGGAAAAGGCACACCGGGCCGGATTCGATGCCGCTGAAATTTCGCTGTTGAAGGGTGGCGATATTGATGTCACAGCCTATCGAGAAGCGTTAGAGCGTTTCGGTTTACGGCCATACTGTATCATGGGCCTGAACTCCGAAACCGACGTAACCTGCCCTGACGTGGTGATCCAGCAAGCAGGCATTGACTACATCAAACGAGCGCTTGAGGCCGTGGCAAAGTTGGGCAGTCCGATCCTCTGTGGGCTGCCGTATATGCAGTGGCTGTATTTCCCGCCCGATGGCAATTTCCAGGCGTACCGTGACCGCAGCGTCACAGCGCTGCGTGAAGTGGCGACAACCGCATCCAACCTCAACGTCACGATCTGCCTGGAAATCATTAACCGCTACGAAACCTTCATGTTCAACACGGTAGCGGAAGGCTTGAGCTTTCTGGAACAGGTCGATCAGCCGTCGGTAAAACTGCATCTGGATACCTATCACATGAATATGGAAGAAGACGATATTGCCGCAGCGATCCGGCAGGCGGGCAACCAGCTTGGGCATTTCCATTGTGTGGCGAGCAATCGTAAATTACCCGGTCAGGGGATTATCAACTGGCAGGAAATTCGTCAGGCATTAGACGATATTCGTTATGATGGTGGCCTGGTTATCGAAGCCTTCCCGCTGCCCGATACGGAAACCGGACGCACCGTCAACACCTGGCGACCACTGGTCGATAACCTGGACTCCGATGCCCGGACAGCCGCGACATTTCTCCGCCAGCAGCTTATCAATTGACCCGGATGCGTGGGTCCACTGCAATAGCCAGGATGTCAACCAGCAGGTTCACGACGACGTAAGCCAGGGCGACGACGATCACCGCCGCTTGCACGACGGAATAATCGCGGGAGAGGATGGCGTCCAGCAGCAGCCGTCCCATCCCTGGGTAGGCAAAGACAGCTTCCGTAATGACTGCTCCACCAAGCAGCGCCCCGAATTGCAAGCCCTGCAAGGTCAATATCGGCAAGAGCGCATTACGCAGTGCGTGCCGCAGCGTGACGGTTCGTTCAGACAGGCCCTTTGATCGGGCCGTGCGGACGTAATCGCTGCCTATTTCTTCAAGCATGGCAGACCGTGTGAGCCTGGCGACAAAGCCCGTCGAGGTGATCCCGATAGCGGTAGCAGGCAAGACGAGGTGGCGCAGCCAACTGCCCAGTGCCAGCCAATTCCCGGTAATCACCTGATCGATGAACATGAAGTTGGTAATTACGGTGTACTTGAGGCTAGCGTCGATACGCCCGCTGGTGGGTGCCCACTTCAGGAGGATGGAAAATACGATAATCAAAAAGATGGCGACCCAGAAGTACGGCATCGACATGCCCGTGATGGCAACGATACGTACAACGTTGTCAACCGACCGGCGGCGTGTCGCTACCGATACCACTCCCGCCGCAATACCCAGCGTCGTACTGATAATCATCGCAACGAACGTCAATTCGACGGTTGGCGGAATCCGCTCAAACAACAGGACGCTGATGGGCGCGCCTGAACTCATCGAGATACCCAGGTCGCCGTGCAACAAATCACCCATAAAGCGCACATACTGAACGTAGACGGGCTGATCCAGGCCCCATTCGGCCTCGATACGCGCGATCTGCGATTTGTCCGTAATCTGGTCGCGCACCGACTCGATGGGATTGCCGGGGATAATGCGCAGCGCAAAAAAGGTCAGGCTGGAAACTGCCCATATTACTATAGGCAGCCACAGGAGGCGTCGCAAAAGATATACGCCCATTCGAGGTTATCCCGCCTGATTTCGTAGGCGCGGATCGAGATGATCGCGCAGACCGTCGCCGATGAAGTTAACGCTCAAAACGGTCAGCACCAGGCACAGCCCCGGAAAGAATGCGACGTGCGGCGCATCAAACAACAGCTTTTGACCATCAGCCACCATCATGCCCCAGTCCGGCGTGCCTGTCTCGACGCCCAAACCCAGGAAGTTTAAGGCAGTCAACGTTGCAATCCCGATTGCCAGCATCGCAGTCGCCTGGACAAGCATTGGAGGGATCATGTTGGGGAAAATGTGGCTAAAGATAATCGTCCTATCGCGTGCGCCCAGCGAGCGGGCAGCGGCCACATACTCCTGGTTGACCAGGATGAGCACGATAGACCGCACCAGTCGCGCAAATATCGGTATCTGCGCGATACCGATGGCGATCACGACGTTGGTTTGTCCAGCGCCCAGCGAGGTCACAATCAAGATAGCCAGCAGCACCGACGGAAAACTCAGAAGAATATCCATGAGGCGCATGAACAGGTTATCAAGCCAGCCACCTTTATAGCCCGCGATGATGCCAATGCTCAAGCCAATAGCAAACGACATTGCCAGCGCAGCGAATGCCCCGCTCAGTACGGTGCGCCCACCATAAATCACCCGGCTCAACACGTCGCGTCCCAGGTTATCGGTCCCAAAGACATGCGCTGCCGACGGCCCGGCCAATCGGCTTTTCAGGTCTAGCGTCATTGGATCATACGGTGCAAAGGTCGGGGCAAATACACTGACGATCAGCACTATCGTAAAGAAAACGCCGCCGACAACAGCCAGTGAGTATTTGCGCCACAGGCGCGACAGCCGCTTAACGAGCGGTATAGAATTGATCGGCAGTTGTTTGACAGGCAGTGGGGCACTGGCATCTTTGACTATGGGGACCATTCCCATCACCTGATTCTAAAGACACGTTCGGGTCCAGACCTGAATCTGGACCCGGTTGGGCCAATCGTTTCGTCGGCTACATGCTACTGTTTCAGTCTACTGTTTCAGCCAGATACCTCTAAAGTCCACCCGACCAGCAGCCGTCCCCTGCGTATCGACGTTCTGGACGCGGTCACGCACAAAGATCGGCGGTGTGAGATAAGCCAGATAGACGATGTTCATTTGATCCAGCACCATCGCCTGAATCTGTTTATAGATTCCAGCGCGCGCTGCCGGGTCAAGCGTCGTCGTCCCGGAGTCAATCAACGCATCCAACTGCTTGGCGGTGGGTAACGCTTCGGGATGGCTCATTCCGCCAATCGAAAGGACGCTGTCCACGATAAGAACCTTGTCGTTCGGGTCCGGCAGGAAAGTTGAACGCTGGTCGAGTGCCAGTACAGTTTTACCGGCGCTCTCTTTACCAGCGAACGAGCCTTGATCAAGGCGATCCAAAGTAACCTTGAATCCCACGGCGTTCAGATTGTTGGAAATAAGCTCGGCAAGCACCGGCCAGAAGCGGTCGTTTTCAAAGGACAGCGTGACCGGGATCGGGAGGGTAACGCCAGCCTGCGTGAGCAGTTGCTTGGCTTTGGTCGGATCGTAGTGGCTGATAGTCTTCCCGGCGGGATCGAAGCCCAGGTCATTAGGCGCAAGAATGCTTGCAGGCGCTTGCCCCATCCCGGCCAGACCAGCCTGGATGATCGCATCCCGATCAATCGCGTAGTTGATGGCCTGGCGTACCATGACGTTGTCCAGAGGTTTCTGCGTCACGTTGATACCCAGCAGCAAATCGACCAGCGGCGCGCCAACCACGATACGCAAACCGCCGCTGGAGTCCTTCTGGATGCGCGGCACCGAATCGAACGGCGCATATAGCGTCAGATCAACCTCTCCTGCTTGCAGCGCCGCGAGAATGGAGGCTTCATCCGGGTAAGCGCGAATAATTATTTTATCGAGATAAGGTTTGCCAGCCCAATAGTCCGGGTTGGCATCAAGAACGGCTTCCTGACCGGGCACAAAACGCTCAATCTTGTAGGGACCAGCCATCGCCATGTGCAGGCCAACATCCTTACCATAGGTGTCCATCGCCTTGGGGCTGATGATGTAACCGTCGGGCCGTGTAAACACCAGGAGTTGCGTGGCGTTCGGCTTCTTGAGTTTCAACTCTACGGTATTGTCGTCGACGGCGTCCAGCGACTGCCAGTTGTCGATGCCCTGATTGCCGTACATATACATGCCGTCGATGTAGGCAGGGTCTTTGGGCGTCTGAGAGCGTTTCATACTGCGCACAATGGCCTGCGCCGTGATGGGCGCGCCGTCCTGAAACACCATGCCTTTACGGATGTTAAAGACGTAGTCCAGCCCATCGCTGGAGACTTTCCAGCTTTCGGCCAAACCGGGCAGAACCTTGCCTGTCTCAAAATTCGCCCTGACCAGCCCTTCTCCGATTGAGTCAATCACGTGGAGAGCGCCAAAACCCTGCCAGAAACCGATATCCAGCGAATTGCTCATCGATTCGGCGGCGACATTCAGCGTGCCGCCGCGTTGCGGTGTTGCTTGAGCCGTTGCCTGAGCTGTTGCCTGAAACGTTGCATTGTGGGCTTGAACGTGGCTAATGGATAAGATGAGCGCCAGAGCCGCCAGGACGAGAAAAACTCTGCTACGCATTTCGTCACCCTTTCTCAATCGTCTACGTTGACTATGGCTTTAGGCCGTAATTGGGAGCGATTGAGGCTATAATTTAACCTTTATTCGCAAGTGGACGTTATACATTTTATACAAAAAATCGGACACATTTTCCATCGGTTTTGTTATCGACTTAATTGCTCACCTCCCATGCCGCATAAAAATCGCGGATATATGGCCCTAAAACGCCGGGCGTAGGCGCGGGCTGCCCGGCTAATTCCTCACGAACCGCGCGGCTAACCGTCGCCGCATCCAGCCGTGTGTGAACGCCGTCGCGCAGGAACCATTCACCGTGTACCATGACGTGCCGCACGTGACTTCGGTTGGCGCGGCGCAGGAAAAATTCGGGGAGATGCGCGTCCGATGGATAGCCCGGCGGACACCAATCGCCCTTGATCTTTTCCCAGTCGAGCAGTACCACGTCGGCCAGAAAACCGGCACGCAGCTCACCCAGCGGCGCATCTGCCCCGAAAGTCACGGCAGCGCCGTCGCGCGTCGCCATATTCAGCGCGTCGAGCGGAGCGAGGTCGAGCGCGCTTGCGCCCGGTCGATTGCCGAGCGTAAAAGCCAGCCGCATTTCACGCAGGTAATCCTGATCGTCGTCTAGCGTGTGACCGTCCATCCCGATGCCGACCTTGACACCGCTTCGATGGAACTGTGCGATGGGCGCAATTCCACTGCGCAGCCGCAAATTGCTGCTGGGGTTGTGCGCTACACCTGTTCCACTGCTCGCCAGCAAGCCAGCATCTGTCTCCTCGACCCAGACCATGTGCGCCATCGTGAGCCAATCGCCAAGCGCGCCAATGTCGTCCAGATGTTGAATGAACCCTTTTTGCCAGTGCCGGAAGGCGTAGCGACGCTGGTACTGTGTTTCCAGCATGTGCATTTGAACGCGCGTATTTTTCGCACGCGCCCACTGTACGGCCCGCGCGATCAATTCGTCGCTGGCCCACTGACCGCCCACCGGGCTTACCTGGATATGTACCCAATGCTGTCGGGGATCGTGGCAGCTTTCAAACAGCGCGTCGAGCGCCGCAAAATAGTCGTCCAGGGGCGGAGGGGCAGATTGCACCGCGTTTTGCGCCCGATCTCGATATTCGGTGGGCAGGTTGGCGATAAATGTCTCACGATCATCGTAAATAAGTCGATTCTGGTCCAGCAGCGGAGGGTGCATGGCGACTCGCACTCCAGCCTGTCGATACCCTGCTAGCGTAGGTCGAACTTCGTCGAACATCGACTCATACGAAACGGGATTATGGCTGTGCGCGACTGCCGTCACGCCAGAGTAAATAAGCTGCAAGCCCTCGTATTGAGCAGCCAGTTGCGGCGAAAGACGCGGTAAAATGCCCAGGTTATCCAGCCAGACCTCCAGCATCGCGTCGGGAATGCCCAGCGATACCGTACCGAGCGCGCGCCCGTGATCGTGGCTGTTGATCAGGCCGGGCAGCATCAGCAGGTCATCGCCGCCGAAGACCGCCGCATCGGGATATTTTTCGACGAGTACGCGACGCAGACCGGTTTCCTGGATCGATGACTCTAACACGTAGATAGCCGCATCTCGCTGGAACTCACCGTCTATAAACGCCCACTTTGCCCAGATAATCAGGCCGGCCATCAGACAAATAACCCTGCTTGCTGTCCGCCATCGATTGCAAAAAACTGCCCGGTAATCATTCTGGCAGCATCCGAGGCCAGATACACCGCTAAACTTGCCACTTCGTCTGGTTGGATCACTCCTTTCAATGGCTGGAACCCGTCCAAAAAATCACCCTGCTCGGTTGCGGTCATGCCGCTGGTCAATGGCGTCGCCACGAAACCCGGACAGATCGCGTTGCAGCGAATGTTGTCGCGGGCGTAGTCTAAAGCGATAGACCGCGTCAGGTTAATCACACCAGCCTTCGCCGCCGAATATGCGGCTTTGCCGCTGGCAGCGCGAATCCCAAACGTGCCTGCCGTGTTAATGATCACGCCGCCGCCCTGACGCTGCATGTGCGGAATAACGTATTTGGCCCCCAGGAAGACACTCTTCAGGTCGATATTCAGGCAGGTATCCCAGTTGGCTTCGCTGATGTCGGTGACACGCCCGGACGGGCTGATTCCAGCGTTATTGAACAGCACGTCCACCCGTTCGAAACGATCTATCGTCTGCTCGATCATCCGCTGAACGTCAGCGCTGCAACTGACATCTACTTGAAGCGCCAGCGCAGTACCGCGATCCGCCTCAATAGAATGGGCTACCGCTTCGGCTTTGGCGAGTGTCCGGTTGGCGACGACTACCACAGCACCAGTCCGTGCAAAGGCGTGGCAGCTTGCCTCGCCGATGCCCGACCCGCCCCCGGTAACGATGACGACTTTGCTTGTTTCAGCCAATCTTGACCCACACCGATTTAAGCTCGGTATACATATCGATCACCTGTGTGCCGAGTTCGCGGCCTATCCCGCTCTGGCCGCTGCCGCCGAATGGAACCGCCGGGTCGAACCAATCGTAGGTATTGATCCAAACGACACCCGCTTTCAATCGGGCCGCGACTCGATGCGCCGTGCCGAGCGTGTTCGTCCACACGCCAGCAGCCAATCCGAACGGCGAGGCATTGGCGCGGGCAACAACTTCATCCTCCGTATCGAACGGAAATACAGACAGCACCGGGCCAAAAATCTCGTCCGTAGCGATGGCGTCGCTGTCTTTGACGCGGCTGAAAACCGTCGGTTCCACAAAATAGCCGTTCTGCAATCTGCCGCCGAGACGATGCCCGCCCGCCACAAGATTTGCCGTGGCGACGCCGCGATCCACGTAATCGAGCACGCACCCAAGCTGCTGCTGCGAGATCAGCGGCCCGATTTCGGTTGTCGGCTCCATGCCCGGCCCCACGTTGAGTTCGCCCGTGCGCCTGCCGAGATAACGCACGACGTCCTCGTAGATGCCAGACTGCACGTACAGGCGCGACCCCGCCACACAGTTCTGGCCGCTGTTTGCAAAAATAGCCCACAGCGCCGCCTCTGATGCCGCGTCCAGGTCGGCATCATTAAACAGGATCAGCGGCGATTTGCCACCCAGTTCAAGCGATATACGCTTCAAGTTTCCGGCAGCAGCGCGCATTATTTCCTGACCCACTTCGGTAGAGCCGGTAAACGCGACCTTCGCAATACCTGGATGATGACTAAGTGCCGCGCCTGCCGTGTGACCAAAGCCAGTAATCAGGTTGAAAACTCCATAGGGGATTTCCGCTTCGAGCGCCAGTTCTGCCAGCCGAATCGCGGTCAGGGGAGTCTGTTCGGCGGGTTTGAGGATGAGCGTGTTACCGGATGCCAGGGCCGGGCCTATTTTTTGGACGGCCATCACAATCGAGTAATTCCAGGGCGTGATCGCCGCGCACACGCCGAGCGGTTCTCGCCGGGTATAAACGTGATAACCGGGCGAGGAAACGGCGTAGGTTTCGCCCTTCAGTTTGGTCGGCAACCCGGCATAGTACCGCATCTGGCCGATAGCCACGTTGACCTCGACGTTGTAAGCGACCCGATAGGGCTTGCCGTTATCCAACGTCTCTAACTGAGCCAGTTCGTCTTTGTGCTGCTCCATCAGGTCGGCCAGCCGATGCAGCAGACGTTCACGCTGCGCGGGCATCGTTCCCGCCCAGGCTTCAAAGGCCGACTGCGCTGCCGTTACCGCAGCATCCACGTCGGCGGGACCGCCGCTGGCGACCCGGCAAAGCGTCTGCCCGGTTGCGGGATTGATCGTCTCGAAAGTCTCGCCGCTGGCAGATGGAAGCCACCGTCCCCCAATGAGCAGGCGTTGGTCGCGGTTTAAGAATGCCTGAACGCTGGGAAGTACCTGAGTTTCGGTTGTCTTAGTTGTCATACTCGCTACTCGCAACTCAATCCAGCATCCAGCCGCCATCGACAAAGATCATGTCGCCGGTGATGTAGCGCGATTCATCCGACCCCAGGAACACTGCCAGGTCAGCAACGTCGGCGGGATTGCCTATACGCCTTAAAGGAATCTTCTCGTCGGCCCAGCGCTTCATGTCGTTCTGATTGGGCATCGTGGTGTTGATGATGCCAGGAGCCATCGAATTAGCGCGGATTCCGCGCGGTCCATATTCGTAGGCGACGCAGCGGGTCATCGACGCGACGGCTGCTTTCGCCGTGCAGTAAGCCGACGAGTTGTTGAACGCAATTGCGGCGCTGATCGAGGCCAGGTTGACAATCGCTCCGGTGCGCTTGCGTTCCAACCAATGCCGGATTACAAGTTGTGACGGGATAAAGACGCCCTTGACGTTCACCGCCATCATGCGATCCCATTGATCGTCGGTCATCTCGTCGAACGGGGCGTTGAAAAAAATCCCGGCGTTGTTGACGAGAATATCCACTGTGCCAAACTGCTCGACTGCCGCATCGACCAGCGCTTGAACTGATGCGCGCTCTATGACATCGGCGTGCATGGACAGCGCTTTGACGCCCTTTTTGCGGGCTTCGGTGGCAGTTTCTTCCACACCTGTCATGTTCAGATCACACAGCGCCAGGTTACTGCCTTCTTCGGCGTAGCCAAGCGCAATCGCCTTTCCGATTCCGCGCGCCGCGCCGGTAATGATTGCTGTTTTGCCACTTAATCGCCCCATCGTCGCTAGCTCTTTTCTATGCTTTTTCTATGTACGCAATAATTTTGCCAACAGGCACTTCGGCATCCACGCCGACACTCAGTTCGGCAATCGTACCGCTGGCGGGCGCTTCCAGTTCGGTGTCCACCTTCTCCGTGGTGATCACGGCGATGCTGTCACCTTCCTTCACCGGATCGCCCTCTTCCACCAGCCACTCGGTGATGATTCCGGCTTCCATCGTCATGCCATATTTGGGCATATAGACCGCGACCAATTCCATTGCAGTACGCTCCTCAGCTTGCTATCCGTTGCACCGCAGCGATGACATCGTCAACCGAGGGCACGACCTCTTTTTCCAGCACCGGGCTAAACGGCATCGGCACGGGCTTGTTGCTGACCCGCTGCACGGGCGCTTTCAAAGCGCTGAATGCTTTTTCGGCAACCGTCGCGG
>Ga0207111_10276_pt1 | contig 12112 bp, 12 predicted proteins | sample Alteio_BWMinHeat_71_FD_153577 | JGI IMG/M metagenome (GOLD analysis project Ga0207111, IMG submission 153577) | Enriched cells from forest soil in Barre Woods Harvard Forest LTER site, Petersham, Massachusetts, United States -... | ecosystem: Environmental > Terrestrial > Soil > Temperate forest >... | reverse complement strand
GAGGGCGCAAAGCGATCGGGTTCAGTTATCGTGTATTCTGTTTTGTTAAGCGTCAAAACGATGGTGTCGATCATATAACTTTGTATGAAAAATGCGTAATGTTTTTATTCTCCACGTGAGTAGTATATGATGGGTTCTATAAAGTTCAAACAGGATTATGAGGGATGAGTATGAAAAGCAAAAAAGCTGGCAAGATTTCTGCTTATGCATTGTTTCTTAAGCAATTGAAAAATAAAGTACAACAGGCCCAACTTAAAGCATCGCTTGCTGTTAATAGTGAGCTTATTCTGCTTTATTGGGATATTGGTAAATCAATCGTTGAGAAGCAAGAAGAAGAGGGATGGGGTGCCCAAATCATAGAAAAGTTATGTAGAGATTTACAGCATGCTTTCCCTGGAATTGAGGGTTTTTCTCGAAGAAATATTTTTAGGATGAAAGCTTTTTATATAGCTTATGCAAAAGTGCCACAGCCTGTGGCACAATTTAAAGATCTGCCCTTTGCTAAGATCCCGTGGGGACATAATGCTCTTTTAATAGAAAAAATCAAGAATTTCGAGGAGCGCTTATGGTATGCGCAGCAGACCATTGAGTGTGGTCTTAGTAGGGCTGCTTTAGAAGATTGGATTAAATCAAAAAGCTATAAGCGCCATGGTAAAGCTATTACTAATTTTGCTCAGCGATTGCCAGTTCCGCAATCACAGCTTGCTCAAGAAGTACTTAAAGATCCTTATAATTTTGATTTTCTTACACTAGATAAAGATTTTCGTGAACAGGAGCTAGAGCAAGGACTTATCGATCATATACAAAAATTTCTTTTAGAATTAGGAAAGGGATTTGCATTTATTGGCAGGCAATACCATATGGAAGTTGCTGGCGATGATTACTATCTTGATCTTCTATTCTATCATATCAAGTTACGCTGTTTTTGTGTTGTTGAACTAAAGAATACAGATTTTAAACCGGAATATGCAGGTAAATTAAATTTCTATCTTTCAGCGGTTGATGATCTTCTCAAACAAAAAACTGATAGCCCATCTATTGGCATTTTATTATGCAAGAGTAAAAACAAACTCAAAGTTGAATATGCCTTGCGTGATATTAATAAGCCTATAGGCGTTGCGGAATATGCAACGAAGATATTAGAATCATTGCCTAAGAAGTTGCAAAGTAGCTTGCCAACTATTGAAGATATCGAAGCTGAGCTTATGCCTGATAAAAAGGTTAAAGCCAAGCCAAAGTCAAAAAGGCGTACTAAGAAAGCGAAATAAAAAAGACCCGCAGAGTCTGCGAGTCTAAGTGATCACTCTTTTTTCGTTTTGATTTTGCTTTCGCTTTCTGCGAAGCTCTTTTATTATTTTTTCTTCGATCGACAGCAATCATCACGACGAAAAAAGATGCAAATTTATTTCGGTCATCAACGGACAAAACCACCTTTACCTGAGGCGGTACTTTTTTTCTGAACATAAAATTCTCAGGCCGCTTGAATAATCAAGCAGCATAGGCTGAGCAATTACTCAGCATTACTAATTCAACAACTATGAAATGGGGGTTGGCTTTAAAAAGCCTTAAGATTCGATTCAGATATGTTGAGATAGTCGGGGAGTAATACCAATGAACCGGTCTGGCGACTTTGATGCCAGTACTTCGTAATCATGATATTTCCCCTTTCTTTTCTGACTTTATTACTACTACACACACTAATATATACGAATTGTCATTTATTGCAAGGACTAGAATGACCACATTGAAGATTGCTCAACAAGCTTAGGTTTTGTTGTATACTTTTCCAGAGATAACAAGGCCCTTTTGCTCATGGATTCCACCAAGTTTTAAACAGGTGAGTGATGATCCAAGGTTGAAAAGAAAACATAGATATATCATAAAACAGGCTTTTTAGCCTATTTTTAGCCAGGAGTCGTTTGTAGCTAAATGTCTATTGTGGTAAAATTACAGGTATAACGTGGTTTTCTATTTGTAAAAAATGTGTGTAATTATCTGGAGGTTAAAACTATGTTTTTATCTAAAAAAGATTTATTAAGATTATTTGTATTTTTTTTCTGTGTTCTTTCAAATTTTGTATACGTTATGTCCATGATAGAGACAACGCCAGAAGCACCGCCAGGTCAGGCAAGATCAGAGGCACAGACTATGGTATCTGTTGCACCAATAGATAAAAAAGATACGATTTTATTACGTGATGAGGCCAAGGGATTTGAAATTTTTCTTTCACCTCTGGCACGACAAGAAGATGTAATGCCGGTATTGACAGGCCTGAGAGAATATAACGATGCCAGTAGAGGAAAATCTAAAGATCTTACGTTAAAAACGTCATTGAGTACTAACGTTTCTTGCATGCTTGGTCTCAGTTTGGTGTTGCTGCAAAACATAGATAAAATTTTTGTTGAGCTTGGTTCGCAAAATAAGCTTGAATCTTTTATGGAGATGCTCGAAAAAAGTGCATTCAAACAAGGTGCAAAAAAAGTGCTTGTTGGGTGTAATGGGGAAAATCGTGTTTTGATTAAGATTTTGCTTGATGCCGGGTACAACTTACTGGAAATTGCTGATAGCCTTGAAAACGATGAAAAAACGCATTATTTTATCAAAACGCTTCAGTTTGTTGATACAGAAGAGAATAAAGCAGCAGCAAGCCACTCAGATGCTATTACTATTGCATGGGAAGAAGAAAAAGATGATGTTTCAGAAATTGAAGGCTATGGAATTTTTGTTCGTGATATAGCTACTACCAAGATACTTGGAGGGCTCATAGGCAGTATTAAAAACGATTCTAAAACTAAGATCCCATACAGTGAAATCTCCATTCTTTGGCTTAATGACACTGTGAGAAAGTTTGGGCTGGGGACAATACTTATGAAATTCGCTGAAAAATATGTTAAAGAACAAGGTATTAATGTTATTCAGGTTGATACATGTAGTGATCAAGCACCTGGATTTTATAAGAAATTAGAGTATACACAAGTTTTTGTTCTCTCTGAGATATTTCAATCGCATAATGGTTCTTGGATTAGCTCACACTATTTTAGAAAGAATATTTGAGTTTGTTGCTGGGTATGTTGTCTAAAATCTGTCCATTGCGATCTTTGTTATAAATTCATAACTATCTTAACCGTCTCATAAAACGTTTTGATGCGGCTTAAGGTTATGGTAAACTCGATTTTATGCTCTTTGAATGCATTTACTAGAGTGAGCCATCCTTAGGATGGCTCAGCATAAGTTACAAGCCTCTGATGTAAAAGTCAGAGGCTTTTTTGTTCTTCAGTACTTACGCGTGCAATCAGGACAGCTTTCATGCTTTCTCTCCAAAGTATTTTTCAAAATAAAGCCAATAAAATGATATAATATTTCGGCTTTTAAATTAGAGGAATTTTTTATGATGATATTATTTTTTGCATGTTTACTTGTCTTTCAAACTGCATGTGGCATGTTTACCGAATCAAAATATCTGGCACAATATGAATCATTGGAAAGAGCCATTGGAAGACGCGATGCAAACAAAGCTATAAGAATATTAGATGATCATAATGGACAAGCAATGATACATGAAGCAAATTTCCAAGGGAAAGCAGTTATTGCTCAAGCGGTTGAATCTTGTTGTAATATCAGGTTGATTGAAAAATTATTACAAATGGGGGCAGATGCTCATTATCAAGGCCATCAAGGAATAAGTCCGTTCAGTTTAGCAATAATACGCGGAAGGGCAAAAGAGGTTGTTGAGGCGCTTGAGGCTAGTAGTGATCGTAACTTGATGGTGAGGGAAGTTCTCTTAACCTTAACAAGAGCAATATCCAGTAGTGGTATACAACAAGTTGGAACAATATTAAATAGTCCTGTTGGACAAGCAATAATAAATGAAGCAAATGCCCAAAAGATGCCAATTGTTGCTCAAGCGGTTGCAAATTATTTACCCATCACGTTGATTGAACAATTATTACAAATGGGGGCAGATGTTAATGCAAAATTTGAAGGGGAAACCGCATTGCATCGAGCAATAATGTTCGGGGATAAAGATCTTATTTGGATGCTCATTGTCACTGGTGATGCTGATTTGACAGTGAAGAATGATGATGGCAAAACACCTGATTTTGATCAACCAATGGGAAGGTTTTCGATGCAGGACGTTGATTATGTTTCTCAGGACCGTGATTTTGCTTCAGGACCGAAGCTAAGACGAGAATGGGATGAGAAATTTGAAAGTCATACGCATATTCCTGAGATACAGCATAGTCTTGATTGGACGATTTGTGGAGCCCGCGCTTGGCGTAAAATAAAAAGTATGCCAAGTACAATAAAAAAATTCCTGTTCTTCTGCGGCTGTTGCAATAATAAAAAGAGGGCGTAGAGCTAGATACCCAAAATTAAAGCCTCTGATGTAAAAGTCAGAGGCTTTTTTGTTTGAAAGAACAATCAAGATTGCGATTGGTATGCTTTTAAAGCCCATTGTGCTGGGGGAATAAATCGTTCTGGTTCAATGATCGTGTATTCTGTTTTGTTAAGCGTCAAAACGATGGTATCGAGCATTTTTTTAGAGTCCTCGTTTTTTCCACCATTCATCAGTTTTAAATTCTTCTGGAAGCCCTGGAGTTTCTAATGTTCCTAGACCTTTTACCAAACGCAGCTTAAGTTCATCATAAAAAATGTCAAAAAATTCATCACGTAAGTCTTTAGGAAGCTTACTCCCACACCATGGACAAAAAACTATACCTTGTATTGTGGAAGTCCCCTTCATTGGCATATAATATTCTCTCAAATGTGGTATATAGGAAATTGGAATTCTTGGATCTTGCAAAAAATCTGTCATCAATGCACAACAATGCTTCATTGAGATTCCCTTAATGGTTTTAATTTTTAAACGGATTTCGATGTGGTACTGGTCCCTTATAAAGCTGTAATGTTTTTGGATCAAGCGAACCAAGATGTCTTTTCTGTGCTGAATGATCTTTGTTACTGCTGCTTGCATAAGTGAGCCATCGGTTTTATAACTGATAACCCGATCTCCAACCTTGAGCTCTTGAATGAGAACTGGTCCATTCACGGTCGCAATAAGCGAACCTTCGGCAAGGCCTGCGGAACTTTGGAGATGCCATGAAAGAATAAAAATCAGGAACCATGATAAAACCTTTAAATTTTTCATACTAAACCTTTCCAGGGTAATTATAGTACCAATACTATAATTTTTATTGATTTTTATGCTTTAAAAGCAAAAATTATTGAAATTTTATGCGATATAAGCATAAACTTAGAATATGAAGTTTAAAAATCAATTATCTTGATGGAGTTTTATGAGCAAACATTCAATTCGAGAAAAGCTGTTGCTTGAAGAGATGAGTAAGGTCGGGAAAACACTTCACTCTACGACGCGAGGAATTTCTATTGGTGAGCTTGTCAAAATCATTCGCAATCAGCTTGATATGTCTCAGGGCGTCTTGGCAAAAAGAACAGGTGTGCCGCAATCAACCATTTCTCGTATTGAAAAACAACTTCAAGAACCTGCGTTATCAACACTTTCAAAAATACTTTCAGCTCTTTCATGTGAGTTAGTTATAGCCCCTGTGCTTAAAGAATCTATAGATGACATTCGTCATAAACAGGCCCAACATCTTGCCCAGAAGCGTGTTAAATATCTGCAAGGAACCATGAATCTTGAAAAGCAAGAACCTGATAATCGCTTATTAAAAGAGCTTGTTGAAAAAGAGAAAGAAGAATTATTGCGATCAGGAACAAAGCTTTGGGAGGAATAGATGAAATTTAATTATCCTGAAGGAGCTACTCCGCTTGATGATTATAGTGGACTTATTCCAAAGGGAATACATACGCAGGCTGATCTTAATAGCGTTGAAGCAGAAAATATTTTTGAAGCACAAAAAAAATATTTACAGAGTAAGGTCGATGATCCAGGTCATTGGTTTAATGTAGATTATTTAAAAACGATACATAAAGCGATGTTTGGCAATGTCTGGACCTGGGCAGGAGAGTTCAGAAAATCAGTTACTACGATTGGTGTTGCACCATACAAAATAGCTCCTCAATTAAGTGAGCTCTGTGCTGATGTGCAAGCGTGGACTCGCGAACCAGTAGAGCTAACATTTTTGGAACAAGCAGCCCGAGTTCATCATAGATTGGTGTTTATTCATCCATTTGAAAATGGGAACGGCCGTTTTTCTCGCTTAGTTGCCGATCGTTATTTAAAAGCTTATGGATGTCCCTATCCTCATTGGCCATCTTTGCAGGATTCTGGAGAATCTCGTACCGTTTACATTAAAAGCCTTAAAGCAGCAGATCAAGGCGATTATGCGTTACTTGTTAGTTTTATGCGTGAGCTTGGCGCTCGAGATCCGTATCTTAGTGAGTTATTAGGATTTTCATCCTACAGAAAAATGCTTACACATGAAAAAAGAGTTGCAATGGTGCATGCGCTTATAAAATCTGGATGTGAAATTAATGAGACGCATAATAATGGGCACAGTCCTTTGCAGATTGCTATTCAAAATCATTATGAAGAGATAGCTCGTATACTATTTGAGCATGGGGCAGATATGCAATTGAGGGATAAATCGGGATACGATGCTTTTGAGCTTGCTATCAATAAGGGGATGTTTGAACTTGCCAAGAAGATGTATGATGCTGGTTATCCCTATAGCCCACGAATACCGACATCGTTAAAAATCAAATATGATATGCGGGATAAATTCGATATGATGTTTTTTTAGAGCACCATTACAACTTTAACTCTATTCCAACCAACTCATAAAACGTCTGGAAGCGCTGTAAGCTAATTGCAAAATCCAAGTTATGCTCTGTTCGATGTCAGAGCTAAAATTAATCCCCTCTTTTGAGTAGCATTAAACAACCAAAGTATTATAGCAATCCTTGCCATTTTTTCCATGCGGGATTGCTCTCGTTTTTTACAGGTATTGGAAGAGATAATTCAGACAATAAAAAGACATTATAGCTTACCTTACCATGGCAGCTAAAAAATTATTGGTCGTATGATGAATAATACATATCCACAATGAGTTTGTTTTTCTGAGGAAAAACCCCTCTAAAAGACCAAATACAAAAATAAAAGCAAAATCATAAAGGACTAATGGTAGTGGTATAACAAACTTGTTCGAGCTTATCCAAAAAGCAATGTGCGCAAGGAGAAATAAGAGCGAACTTATACTATTAGCAGTTTTAAATGAATATATATTACTTAAATACCCTAAGGCAAATCCTCTAAATAGTGGTTCTTCAATTAGACCAGCCATTAAAACATATTCGTAGAAATCGTGAAAACCAGTCCAATGTACTGTAACATTGCCACTACGAAAACAATGAAATACTACATGTATTAGTGCATGTACTGCACTGATTATGATGCCCCAAAAAATTCCTTTTTTTATATTTGTGCTCAGCTTTAGGTATTTAAGAGGATTTTTGTGTAAAACAAAAATTATGAACAAAAGCATTGGCAACGTCCATACCACAAGTCGGTCAACATATATAAAAGCTAAATTTAGATAAATCCTTAGCGCATCCAGTATGTAAAAAATAACCATGAAAATTGCCAAAGGCCAAATGCTCGACGCATTTTTTTTGAGATTTAAACTATTCATAAGTTCCTTTTTTGACTTATTGAATAAAAAGACCTATTGTACTAATTTAAACTGATAATCTATTTAATCTCAACGATTTTATAATTATATTCAATTTGTTGTATACTCTTCCAGTTAAAAGTTCGCAGTGCTCCAATTCTACGCTTATCCGGGCTATCCAGCCGGCGCCCCAGGATTCCGAGAGACAATTTTGCGATTACTCGTTCTACTCACCCATCAAAGTAGCGAGATCCTTAACATCGCGCCAACCAACAACATGCCCAGAGCTCAACTGGTGTGGTTCCTTATCTCCACCATACACAAGAAATCCTTGAGATGGATCATTTCCTGCAAGCTCTGCCCATGCCTTGATTCCATCAAAAAAACCGGCGTTGAGTGTTTGGCCGGATTTAATCTCCATGGGGATCAAATTGATCCCACGATCAACAATACAATCTACTTCAAGCCGTCCATTTTGATCCCGCCAAAAGTACAATGGCGATCGCCTGCCCATGTTGGCATACTGTTTATAAAGATCTGCTATGACCATGTTTTCAAATAAATTTCCTCTTAAAGGATGTGCCTCAAGCGTAATTGGAGAAAAAATTTTCAAGAGTGAACAAGCAAGTCCCGTATCAAGAAAATACAGTTTTGGCGTCCTGATAAGGCGTCTGTTAAAATTCTTATAGAAAGGCTGCAAAAGCGTTACTATGTATGTAGCTTCCAGTACTGATATCCATTTTTTAACCTGTACAAGCGAGACCCCACAATCATTACTTAATGTTTGATAATCAAGAATTTGCCCAACACGACCAGCACATAAACCAAGAAATCTTTGAAAGATGTTAATATCTCCAACATTTTGAAGTTGCCGCACATCGCGTTCAACGTAGGTCTGTACGTACGACGAGTAAAAGTCTGCTGTATCAATATCTTGCTCAAACAATCGTGGGTACCCGCCTCGTACAATAACTTCATCACAGCTCTGGGAAAGCTTGCCCGCTCTCTGCAATTCTTTAAATGATAAAGTATAAAGATCAACAATCCCGATACGTCCCGCTAACGATTGAGTAATTTTTTCATTCATCAAAAAATTTTGCGAACCAGTTAAAATAAAATAACCTTGTCGTTTTTTTTCATCAATATCAAGCTGCAAGTAAGAGAGCAAATGAGGAACATACTGGAATTCATCTATGATAATCCCATGCTCATTTTCATATTTCTTGAGAAAACCACGAGGATCATCCGTAGCAAAAAAACGCTCATGATAATCCTCAAACGAAACATATCGATGCTTGGGAAATATCTTTTGTGCAAGCGTTGTTTTTCCAGACTGACGCGGCCCAAGCAAAGCTACTGCTGGAAATTTTGCATAACGCAAAAGGACTTCTTCAAGATCACGCTTAATGTACATAACGACTCCTTCTTTCTGTGCTAAAGTTAATACAAAATCAATTTTAGCACACGCTACACCAAAGTGCAAATCTGGACGACTTTTCCATCAAAATATATTTCAAGCCCTGGCTCTGATAACCCACTTGACTGACCGTCAGTCAGTATGATAAACTACGTTATAAAATCGATATTTTTAAAAACCAAGGGGTCAATATGGTTAAAATTATAAGGGGGCTAGAAGAGCGCAGACAAGAAATAGTGGCGACCGCTCGCAGACTCTTCCAAACAGAAGATTATGACAAAATCACCATGCAACATGTCGTGGATGAGTTAGGCATTGCCAAGGGCACTATTTACTATTATTTCAGCTGCAAAGAAGATTTATTGAAGGCCGTTGTCGAAAATATGGTTGAGGAAGATATTGCGCTTAAGCAAGCGTTGATAGAAAAAACACAAGGCAATGCTTTAGACAAAATTCGTGCGTTGTTCGAATTGGATAGCATGGCTGTAAAAAATCCAACAATACTTGCGCATCTTCATAGACCGGGTAATGCAGGTATGCATGTTCAACTTTTAGCGGTCACATTAATGATGGAGGTTCCGTTATATGGAGAATTGATTCGTCAGGGTTGTAATGAGGGAATTTTTCAGACCGATACTCCACTGGAGTGTGCTGAATTTATCATCTCGGCAATTCAATTTTTAACCGATATGGGGATTTATCCATGGGAGGAACATGATTTGTTGCGTAGAGCAAAAGCGTTTCCCACCATAGTTGAAAATCTTTTGAAAGCGTCGAAAGGGTCTTTTAATTTTTTATTGCTCACCTCAGTTATAATCATTCAAAAAAATAAAGATATGTTTTTAAAAAATTCTGAATAAATTCTGTAACCGATTAAAGGTTCTTTATGAATATAAAATACGGACATACCAACATTATTGCTACCGATTGGAAGCAATTAGTCTCTTTTTATAAAAATGTCTTTTCATGCATCGAAGTTCCACCACAAAGAACCCTATCAGGGCAATGGCTTGCTGATGGAACGGGCGTTGCCAATGCACATCTTGAAGGCATGCATTTACGGCTTCCTGGCTTTGGCGACAGCGGCCCCACGCTCGAGATTTTTTCGTATGCCATTATGGAAGAACAGTTGCCACCTGTTGCCAACCGCAAGGGCTTTGGCCACATCGCTTTTACCGTTGATGACGTTCAAGCTATAGTTGATAAGGTGCTTGAGCATAAGGGCAGTCTTCTTGGCAAAATTACCAACAACGTTGTACCTGGTGTTGGAGAATTAACGTTTGTTTACTGCCAAGATCCTGAAGGCAATATTATCGAGATTCAGAACTGGAAAAAATAATACAATAAAAGGAATTTTGATATGCGAAAACTACTGTTTGCGATAACCCTTATAGGATTAAGCTTTGCGGCAGCATGCAAAAAAGTAAGCGACGAAGATTCAAAGATTAATGTGCAGAATGTAGGCCACAAAGAAAAAATAGTTGTCATTACTGGCGTAACAAGAGGGCTGGGTAGAGCACTTTTAAAAGAGTTTGTACATCAGGGGTGGACGGTTGCTGGTTGTGGCACATCTGTTTCAGCAATAAGTGATTTACAAAAAGAATATGGCAATGAACATGTTTTTTCCACGGTGGATGTAGCAGATAATGATGCCGTCAAAACGTGGGCGGATGTTGTTGTATCGAAGATAGGATCACCAAATATTCTCATTAACAATGCAGGCGTTATTAATAAACCCTCGCCATTGTGGAAAGTCCCACCAGCAGAATTTAATAAAGTAATGACCGTAAATATTACTGGAGTATTCAATGTCTTGCAGTATTTTATTCCTGCTATGATACAGAAAAAAAATGGTCTTATTATTAATATCAGTTCCAGTTCTGGAAAAGAAGGCGAGGAAATGTTTGCACCCTATTGTGCATCAAAATTTGCAATTGAAGGGTTAACAAAATCTTTGGCAAAAGAACTTCCAGAGGGATTAGCGGTAGTTTCACTAGATCCAGGTGATGGGATTAACACTGATATGCTAAAACAAGCTTATCCTGGTGACACTTCTCATTTTCCTGATCCTGAAAAATGGGCAAAAAAGGCGGTACCATATTTGATGCGTATGAGCGCTCAAGACAATGGTAAATCATTGATAGTTCCTAACTAAGAGTTACTTATGAAAATTTGGTATTATTTGTTTCTTCTTCTTTTTTTCGTCAATTTTTTTGCTGAAAGCTCAGTAGATAACAATTATAAAATAGTTGATGCGGCGAGTTATCACTCAAAAAATCAATCATTTAAAAAGTTTTTAAGTTGGACAAATGAAAAGCAAAAAACAGCTCAGGAAATTTTAAAAATTGTTGGAGATAAAAAAGATTCGCTTTTGGATATTGGAGCAGGGGATGGCACATTAACAAGACTTTTAGCAGATAACTTTGATCATGTTACGGCTATTGAACCATCATCGTCGTTATTTGAAACGTTAAAACAAACGTGTAATCATGACAAATACACACTTGTTAATCAGCCCTTCGAATCGGTTTCGTTAGAAAAAAAATTTGATGTCATACTTGTGTCCTTCGCTCTTCAATATATCCCCGATTATGCTCAAGAAATAGTTCGTATGAAAGATCTTCTTAAAGATTCTGGGATATTATTGGTAATTGAAATAGATCAAGTGAAGAGTGAGTTGGATATATTTCATCGCAAGTACAGAAAAGACGTTTTAGGAACAAACTCATCTGAAGCCGTTTCGCTTGCCTTTGGTGATCTATTAAAAAAGACTTTTAACGTTCAAGAAATAACTTTTTCTACGAGACTGTCTATTCCATCTGTCGATGATGCCATGAGCATATTTGATTTCATCTATGACACAGAGTTTAGTAAGATGAATCAAGAAGCTCTTGTTAAAATTGAAGCAGAATTACGCAAAGAATATGCCGATGGGCCGCTCAAATTTAATAATCCAGACATTATGTATATTTGCTCTAAATAAAATATGAAGGAAATGTATGTTATTACTGCGGGTAATTGCGATGGTTTTGATCGTTGATTGTTTTCAATTACTAGGGCTTCTTATCGCTTCAACTGTTCAATCAGAAACTATAAATAATAA
>Ga0207111_10229_pt2 | contig 12125 bp, 10 predicted proteins | sample Alteio_BWMinHeat_71_FD_153577 | JGI IMG/M metagenome (GOLD analysis project Ga0207111, IMG submission 153577) | Enriched cells from forest soil in Barre Woods Harvard Forest LTER site, Petersham, Massachusetts, United States -... | ecosystem: Environmental > Terrestrial > Soil > Temperate forest >... | reverse complement strand
GGATGACAATCAAGATAAACTCAATATATATTAAAAAGTTCTTTGTAAGCACTTTCAAACGAGCGTGGCGCGTAGCGCCACCCGGCCTACGCTTATCCATGCCTTTCCAGCCGTCGCCAAGGCTATGGCGGACAGGCCGGCTTGAGGCAAGCGCAGTTTATCCTGAGCAAAGTCGAAGGGGCGGACAGGTCGCCTTACTCACAAGATATTATTAGGTTTTAATATAAATTCTTTGTAAGCGCTTCTGTTTGAGCGACGTGGCATATAATGCCATCGTTGCGAGTTAAGCGCGTCAGGGATTCCAAAGGTCTCCTTTGGTGCACGGCCTGTCCGCCGTAGCTTGCCAAGCCGGAAGGCGTGGATAAGCGTAGGGGGAAGGGTCCATGGGGGTGGTTGCAAAACTACCCCCATGGCGTGAGAACATGATTGATATAATTTTTTTGAGGGCGTTGTTAGAATTAAAATAAATTAAAAAATTAGAGCGCATCAACAAAATTCATCATAAGTCCCATCAGCAAAGTCCTAAACCCTTCTTCGTTCTCATCATCTCGCTCAGAATCGTATTCACGCTCTTCGGGTTCTTGCGGAGCTTTTGATTCTTCATGTACAATATCACGAGAAAAAAATGTGGCGTTACACGTTGGGCAACATAATGTAACCGTTGTATCGGTACGGGCACGACGAATTATGGTAAGAAAGCATGTTTGGCAAATCTGATGCTTACAGCGCAACGTTTCCATGGCAGCACGCGGTTTCTCTTGGTTACACTTTGGACACGTTATGGTTTCTGAGTCTTGATTTTGCACGGTTTCACCTGTTTCTATTGTAAGATGCATACCCATTAAAGAAAAAGAAGATAACCCCATAACGACTATTGTTATACAGAGAGTAACAAAACGCTTGAACATAAAGCCCCCCTTTGAATTTTAGCCCAAAACTGTTCAGCAAACGAACACCCTTTATTTCTAAGCATACCTAAGATACGAAGCATAAATAAATATTCTGTGCATCTTCTATGTCTTGGGGTACTAAATCACAAATTATTGACTTTGATGAGCAGTTCTTTGCATGGTAGGTAGAGAAAAACAGACCGTTCATAAAACTTGAGAAGCGTGCACAATGTTCATAAGACTATTAAATTTTAGTTTCTTATTACTTGCTCTCGCGCGTACTGGGACTGTTGCCCCGGCTGACCCAGAGCAAACGGTCGTCACGCCCGTTACGCCCGTAAAAATTAAAAAAATTACCCCGGTAAAATTTGAAGATTCAAAACTTGCACACCTTGTTGCAGAACAAAAATCGCACGAGACGCAAGAGCATATAGAACCTGAAAAAAAATCGGGTCATGATAATACACCAGGAGAACCAAAAAAAGATATACCGCACGCGCCGGACCCAGAGTTCATACCAATAAAAACGATTGGCGATCAAACAGAGGTAGAAGTGTGCTCTTCGTTATCATTGACGGGAGAAGAGGGTCAGCTGGGTAAACAAATAAACGATGGTATGAATTTATTTTTTAATAAGCTCAAAAAAGATAAAAAAGCTCAGCGCCTGGTAAAGTTATATGTTCTTGACGATCACTCAGATTTTATTAAAAGCAAAGCCAATCTGATAGAACTGATGCATCAGTCACCAGCACTCTTGAATCTCTATGGCTCTGACGTCTTGCTATCAAAAGTAAAAAATTTGGTCGAAGCCAAAAAAATTGCCGCAATCTTTCCCATTGAAGGGCGTGAGGTGTTACGCAAACCAACATACACGCAGATGATTTATTTACGCGCATCGTATGAAGATGAACTAAAAGCGATCGTCCAGTTTTCTATAACAGAACTGAACCATAAAAAATTTGCAGCGTTTTACGAAGCAAGTGATTGGGGCGAATCCGTTCTACAATCACTCAAAAAAATTCTTGCGACGCATAATCTTACGCTCTTAGCCGAAGGAGCCTACCCGCAGGGTACGGTTAATGTTTCTGATGCTGTCAGCAAAATTTCAAAGACGTCACCAAATACGGTCTTGTGTATTGCTCAATCGCGCCCGGCATACAGCTTTATTTTAAAAGCGATTGATGCGGGCATGTATAAAAGTGTTTTCTTGGGGCTGAGTAACCTGCTATCAATCCAAAAAAATATACAAAAATCGTTGGGCGTTAAACTTATTGTTTCATCAGTGGTGCCTGACCCTGAAAAAAGTACAATCCCTTTGGCCAAACAGTACCGAGATGATATGAAAAAATATCTTCCAAACCGGCCAATTTCACCATATTCGTTTGAAGCGTATATCAATGCGATGCTTTTTTATGAAGGCATTAAAGAGATGCAGGCGCCACTTGCAACCGCACAACTTATCTCAAGACTTGAAGGCATTACCGACGTACACGGATTTAAACTATCATTTGATCAGACGACAAGAACATTATGTCATCAGGTTTGGATTAGCGATGGGAGTGATAAAGAGTGGGTTTTATCTCACCCAAAAGATACTGAAACCCCAAGTACTGTGTATAACGAGGGCGAAAATACCGAAACAGAACGAAAATAATCATGAAAAAAATATTATTGAGCGAAATAAAACAGTTATTTAATTTCAATAATCCCAAAATTAAGTTGGGGATTATTTTTATAATAGTTATTTACGTAATTGGGGTTATAAAATTCTCGTTACTCTATTTTAATAGTACTGATCAGATCCCGAAGATTCAGCCTATTAATACGAATGTCATCAAAAGCCTTGGAGCGTTTACGGCGCAGGTAAAAATTGGTTTTATGCTGAAACAGTTTCCATCATTTGATATTACGCACAATCAGTTTACCATCGATTCAGTTATCTGGTTCGAATTTAAGTCTGATGAAATTATGCTTGAGACGATAGAACGGTTTTCGATTGATCAGGGGGTTATTAAATACAGGTCACCTGCTGATATTAAGATTATCGGGAATAAGATTTTGGCAAAATATAACGTCTTGTTTGATTTGAAGACAGATTTACAGTTTCATAAATTCCCGTTTGAAGATCATAGGCTTACTATTGCGATATCGAATACGTTTGTGACCCCTGAAGAGATGTATTACGTTGTTGATAATACGTCGTTTCAATTACAACCCAATATTTTTCCTGCTAACTGGAAAGTAATTGATACCAACGTCGACGCGGGCTATCTTGACCTTAATCTTGATAAACAAGATGCATCAAAGCAAACCGCAAACCCTAAAGCATTATTTATTATTAATTTTGCCAAGGCCAGTACCAAGCAGCTCATGATTATTTTTATCCCGCTCTTTTCTGCGGCATGCTTCTCGTTACTATCGTTTGCCATGAATATTAGTAATCCCGTTGGACGCTTTACGCTGGCGATCAGTGGTGTCACGGCCCTTTTGGGATATCGCTTTGTTATAGAACAAGTGATGCCGAAAGTTGGTTATTTTACAACAACGGACGAAATCTATCTTTTCTTATTGGTGTTTTCGTTTATCTGTTTTCTTTTTCAGTTGATGTTTACACGACATGATCGATTTCGATCGAAAACAAATACCGAAGGCGATGACCCTGTTTGGTTTGAAAGGCTTAATAGTTTTTTCTTTGTAACCATGGCTTTAGTCCTGGCAATCGGCATTAGTTATATTATCTTAAAGTAGGGGTTACATGAACGCACACAATAAAAAATTTGGGTTAAAATCGATTATTAAAATAACGGGCCTGACGCTGGTTACGTTGTTTATTATGACGATAGTTTTTTTGCTCGTTACCCCCTACCCAAGATACGCTGACTGTTTTAGAAATCTTCAAGAAATCGAAGCGTATGCAAAAAACAGTACCGAGCTGGTCCCCATGGATACCGATAATACGCTCAAACCTGAATTTAATAAGTATTATCAAAAATTTATCCAGACCTATAGCAAAACGGCGCATGAAAAGTTTGAATGGCTTTTGAGCAAGCTGAGATTAAAACGACAACCATTATGGTCTATTTCAGGATTTAAAAATTTACTTGAGCAAGCGACCAAGATTCATGAAGCAAAAGGGTTTAAGGGAAACATTATTGCAAAAATCGACGCACATGAAACAAGTAAATTTGTTGCTTTTGGTAATATTCAAGGCGCTTTTCACTCGTTAACGCGTGATCTTCTAAAACTCAAAGAGCTGGGTATTATCGATGATACGTTAAAAATTATCAAGCCTGATTATTATATGATATTTAACTGTGATGTTATCGACCGGTCGCCGTATACGCTTGAGTCGTTAACCGTCGTACTAAAATTAATTGTCACCAATCCTGATCGCGTTATTTATATTCGTGGGCATCATGAAGAAGGGAATTATTGGCAAGAGCATACATTAAAAGCAGAGCTGCTTGTACGTGCGACAGTAGTTTCAAAAGAGCCAATACCATTAGAAAAAGAAGTGAACGAATTTTTTTCAACACTGCCATTTGCGCTTTATATCTCGATGCCGCCGAATAATAATCATGATTTTGTCAGGATTAGTCGCTTTGGCTTTGGCGAAGACCCACTTCTTGAAGAAGCAAAGTATACAGAATTTTTACAAAAGAAAAGTTCAGAAGCTTTAAGTTCGTATGGTATTAAAGATCAGGCGAGTGAAGATCCTAATGTCGAAGAAAAAATAAAAATCAGAGTATTAATAAAAGCAGAAAAGAAGCGTCAAGAGTTTCAGGCGATGGAAGGGCTGCGGCTCTTGCCACCCGACAAAGGCGTGACGTCCTGGACGCTGTTATCATGCCCAACGGTTGTGTATGCAACGGTGCTTAAATTTTTTCATGACGCGTTTGTGATTATGAGCGCGGGAAAAACCATCGAAGACTGGGAAATTACCCTATATTCACGCGATCGACGTGAGAATAAACCGTTTGAAACGAAATGTTATAACTTTGTTGAGGGCACAAAAGACGGTAAGCCTGTAGGTGAAGAAGCGGGGCAAAAAGAAGAGAAAAAAGAGACGGGGAAAGTAAAAGCTTCTGAGAAACAAGAGCCTGTGAAACAAGAGCTTGTGAAAGCAGAGAAAAGCAAAAAAGAAGAAAAAACGTCAGAAGAAAAAATAAAAGCAGTCGAAAAAAGTGTCGCGCAAGCGCTTGAAAAAGAGGGAGCGCAAAAATCGGGTGAACAGCAAATACCGATCATGATTATTACTCCACCAAACGTTGTTGTAGAACAAGTGACCATCCCGGTACCCGAACAAAAAACTCAGGAACAAGCAAAAATAACGATTGTTACTACGTCAGAACAAAAGCCTGTTGAGAAAAAACCGGTTACAGAAAAGCCAAAAGCTCAAGTAATTCCTACACCAGCAGTACAACAAGTATCTCCTGAGCAACCAGATCAGCAAGCTCAACAAGAAACAACTGACCAATCGCTGGCGTATTTTGGCCCTACGATGGACTATGTAGAAGAAGGCTCTGACGAAGATGATGAAACTGCTCAGCAAATTGCGCAACAAATGGTCAGCCAACCAATCGAGATGATGTCACAAAGCCGATAACTACTTTGGTAATAAATTTTATTTCAGAGAAGATTCGATCTTACCCTTCAAATCTTGCTTACTCATGGAGCCAATCGCTCTGCCAACTTCTTTCCCATTTTTGAAAAAGACAAACGCGGGAATAGACGAAACGTTGTGCTTAACGGCAAGATCACGATCTTCGTCGATATCAACCGTAAAAAATTGATACTTTCCCGTAAGTTCTGTTGATAACTCTTCAAAAATAGGCTTCATTTGTTTGCATGCTCCACACCATTGAGCAAAAAACTTAATAACGGTTGGAGAGCTTGATTTGAGCACGGTTTGTTCAAAATTTTTGCTGGTAACACTTTTTGTCATGACGCACCTCTGTAACTATAAAAAATATATAGGTGATAAACTTTTGACCAAAGTATCAAGGGCATTTGGGAAGTTTCAAGACTTTTAAATTAGATTATGATTACATGAGATAGTAAATCTTATCTGCTTCTTTTCTTAATTGTTCTATGAGCAAGAGCAGCTCTTCTATCTTTGCTTCTTTTTCTTCTTGCTCTTCTGTTTTTTCTTGCTTGTCCGGCGAAGCCTTGGCGAAGACGGATTCTTCTGTTTTTTCTGTTTTTTCTGTTTCATATTTTTCATGCGTTTGCGTTTCCTGAGTTACTGGTCGACCAATAACAAAAATACTGGTGAGCACTATCGTACAAAGCGTTATATGCTTCATGTGATCTCCCCCCGTATTTGAATATTGGTTAAACAAACAGAACAACACGCTATAGTTTTATTGTACTAATTATTTTTTCTATTTGTCAATAATATTTAATATTATGGGGAGATCAATCACAAGCAAAAGAGCCTATGGATCATAAACCCATAGGCTCTTTTGCGAACTAGTACCATTACGTGATGGTCAGACTCACTTCCAATTTACTTCATGTATACTTCTTCTTGTTGTTTTTCATATTCTTGTTCATATTCATGCTCGCGCGTCTGTTTTTTTTGTTTCCGTTGCTCTTTGCGCGCCTGTCTCTCAGCTCTTTCACGTTCTTTGCGCTCTTTGCGACTTTCTTTACCCGTTTTTATTTCTGCTTCAGCTGTCGCTACCGGTCGTTTTTCATTTTTACCAGACTCTTCTTGTTCTACCGGTGCTTTATCTGCTGTCGCTGGCTTTTTGCTCGTATCTTGCTTGTCAATATTCTTGCGAACGCTATCAAGTTTATTCTTATCAAGATTCTTCTTCGCAATATTCGCTTTGATCTTAGCAAGCTCTTGCTCTTCAGCTGGTGATAAATCTTCAGATACTTTAACCGGCTCTGCATTAGCTGATGATCGCTTTGATTTCTCATCATCGACGCTGATAATGGTCAACCGTTTGTCTTGAGTACCATCTTGATCAATGGTATCAGCAAGCGCTTCTGGATCTTGTGACATAACAATCACGCGATCGCCATGTTCATAACCATCGGGAATAACAATTTTTGTTCTTCTATTTTTTTTGATCTTAAACGGCTCGTCATCAGCAAGCGGATAAATACGTGTTAAGATTTCATCACCTTTATAATAAATCGCATAATAACGCGTCGTTCCACCGTTTTCAAAAACAAGTACTTTATCGCCTTGAGGCGCAGAACCCGTCTCTCCATCTTTGCCTGCTCCAGAATCAATTGGTGCTGGACTATCAACGCGATATATTCTTATATCTTGCTCTGGATACCACCAGTAGTTATATGTCGGCCAAGCCCAACAACCAAATGGTGGATAATACCAACCACCCCATGATGGATAATACCAGAAACCAAAGTCTGGATAGAAGCAACCACCAAATGGATACCACCAATAAGGTCCCCAGAATGGTCCGAATGGATTCCACCACCAGCCCCATCCCCAGCCCCAGCCAAAGCAAAAGCCAAAGCAAAAGCCACTCGCAAAACATCCAAAGCCGCCTCTATGACCAATACCGGTTCTTCCAGCAAAGCTTCTTCCAGCGCGTCCAGCTCTTCCAGCGCGACCAGCGCGACCTGCGCGTCCAGCACGCCCACCACGAGCACCAGCACGCCCGCCACCTCTACCACTTCTTGATGCAGACCGTGCGCCACCTCGTGAAGAACTACGTGATCGTGTAGAAGAACTTCTTGCCGATGTTGAACTTACATGACTTGCACCATGACTGCCGCCGCCACCACCACCGTGATAACCGCTATGACCGCCAAAGCCTCCACCGTGACCGCCGCCGCCGCCAAAACCGCCACCGTGGCCACCACCACCGCCACCAAAGCCGCCGCCGCCATGACCGCCGCCTCCGCCGCCGCCACCTCCGCGAGCAAGTAATGCTATATCTGGCGCACCGAGTGCAAGCAGCACCATATAGGCTATAATTTTTTTCAGATTTTTCATGCAATTCCCCCCGTTATTATAATTTTTACACCACGACTCATGACATGACTTTTATAATAACTATTCATGTAAATCGAAAGCAATTAGTTCTCAATACTACGTAATATAAGTGCTTATCTCTGCACAACTCACATCAAAATTAAAATACTATCTCATATTTTTAAAAACTTTTTTCTTGATAGACAAAATGTACGTGATCGGTACATTTAAGATTGTGATTTGGAAAAAAATTACACTAAAAACAAAGAGAGTATTATGAAGAAAAATTTTGCATTAGTGTTACTCAGTATATGCATCACATCATGCATATACCCTCAAGATAATCCTGAAACTGAAGAAACTCCGAGAGTATACGAAGAAGAGCTTGAAAAAGAAACATCCGTCTTCGCCAAGGCTTCGCCGGACAAGCAAGAAGCGCCAGAGCTTTTCGATGTTCCTGATACCGAAGGGGATATTTACGAGATAAAAACAGAACAAAAAAAAGCCCCAGAAAAAAAACCTGTTGTACCCAAAAATTTAAACGTTCTTGAAAAAGATATCCGAAAAGACATCGATGTTACCGCAAGTATTGACGCGCTGGAACTCAAAAAAGAATCTCCAGAACTTTATGACGTTCCTGATACCGAAGGCGATATTTACGATATTAAAACAAACCAACCAAAACCCGCTCACGATAAAGGTGATAAATCGTGGTTCGGTAAAGTTCGTTTAAAAACAAACGATATTGATATGTTTCTTGGTGCCCTGCTGCGCGATGAATACTTTTTATACAATCATGTTAACACCCTACGCAGCGATTTTAACGATCAAAACGATTTTTTCAAACATAAGATCAGTCTTGACTGGTCAATGATTCAAGGGAAAAGACGGTACGGCAAACCGGCAATCGAAACCTTTGTACGTCTTACCAACTATATTTTTTGGCAACTGAATAATATCTTCATGCCGACCGTTATTGATAATATTCAGGCAAATAATGCAATCCAGCCAAGTAATATGAATTCAAATACGAATGATCTGAATGCAAGTCTTGGACAAAATATATCGGTCCGAACATTGATGCCTTTGGTATTTACTGAGCAAGCATGGCTTAAAATAAATATTGACGCTTTTGCACCAGCATTTAATAACCACCCGACGTTTGTTCAAGCTGGCTTATTCCAATATATGGTTGGTCGCGGCATATCATTAGGCTACCATGATGATGTCGGCGTCGAAGCTCTTGGCTGGCCCGGCGAAGGCTACTTTCCGCGATTCGCGTACATGCCACCAGGGCTCTTGATTCGTACACAGCTTATGGAAAATTTAACACTTGATTTTTATTTCTCAAAATGGCGCGAAGTCAGCGCAACACTAGCAGACACCACGAATCCAACGCGTAAAAACCGTTTATTCGGACCTGGGCCAGAACGTGGGACAAGTAAAGATCGTGACGTATGGGTTGTAAAAGCTGATTATACGTACGAAAGTTCTGATTCTATAGTTACGAGCGAACCATATTGGATACACTGTAATGCACCAGAACTGCAAGTTGAATTCCAAGCCGATGCCAGCGCACACATAAATACACTTGGGATGATGGTTGATGTCTCGCATAATAATTTTAAAATAAACGTCGAAGTTGCCGGGCAGTTTGGCGCACAAAAAGTACATGCTATCGATCGTAATATTATAAAATTAAACAGTCAGGGACAAGCAGTTTTAAGTCACGTTGTTTTTCAAACACTCAGCGATGTGTACGCGGCTAACCTTTCTCGCACCCAGGTTCCGGTAAGAAGTATTGTTAACATTCAATCTGCTAGCTTTAACCCTGCAACAACCGTAAATATTACAAACAATATCGATTATATTGTCGACCAGCCAATCAACCGATCGCTGGCACAACAAGGTGAAGCTATTTTAAATCTGGCAAGCTCAACCATTTTATTGATTAATCCTAACACCGGATTCCAAGACAACTCCAACAATGGGGTTCCAATCTACAACTCAAATACCTTTGGTGATAAACGATTCAGATGTCCGTATAAGCTTAATTATCGTGGGTTCATGGCACTTGCTGATATAAGTTATGAATTTGACGAGTTACCACTTAAGCTTGCTGGATCACTTGGCTATATCGGTGGTGATGCATATCCGTATAATGAAGAAGTTAATAAAACATTTAGGGGCTTTACTCCGCTGCGTACCTGGTACAAAGGACAAGAAGTCGAAAACATTCTATTCTTCGATAGAGAAGCAATCCCACGCCCTATGAATATTTCGTACAATACTATGTACGCATTTAATAATACAAGAAACCCAAGCGATCTGCAGTTTATCGGCTTAGGGCTTACCTGGTATCCATTCCAAGACCGTACCAAGTTTTCATGTGTTTCAGAAACGATGTTCTTTTGGAACGTTGCCGATCTTTATAAATGGGACAAATGTGGCAAGCATCCAGATCAGGCAATTGAAGCGCAAATTGCGCTTGATCGAACAGCGCTTGGATTTTGCGGATGGCAAAGTCCAGAACCAGCAAGCCATAGACTTGGCATCGAAACCGATATTAAAGTATTATATATGGTTGTAGAACAGTGTAATATCGTAGGGAAAATGGCATTCTTTTTCCCAGGCCAATTATATAGAGATTTAGAAGGCCAACCAAATATACTAACACGACGTATTGATCAATTCGGTAATAGTCAGTACCAAAGCTTGGGCAGCGGTACAGCATTTGCGTTTAGTATAGGTTTTGACTATAGATTCTAAATAAGTTTTATTGTTTATAAATATTTTACGAATTCAGGATGACAGAGGCGTAACAGCATGTCATCCCGGGCTTGCCTGTCCGCCGTAGCCACGTAGGGCGTAGGCTGGGACCCGGGATCCAGCCGTGCCCGTCGAAGCCTTGGCGAAGTCGGGGCAAAACCCAATTTTTATACCCAAAAAATTAAATTATAAAAACCTGAAATTCTTGATTTTTTACTAAAATTTAACAAAAATACGTTAAAAATCACACTTTTTAACCAATAAAACTTTTCTATTTGACAATATTTATCTATCATATAAACTGAGTATAGTTACTAAAAAATACTAATTTTTATATTAAATATAGGGGGTTTTCATATGAAGAAAAATTTTATCAAAATCGCATTATTCGTAGCTCTTCAAGCTCTTGGATTTACAACCCAAGTATCAAGCATGCAAGTACCGGACAAAGATCAAAATAAAGATAAAAAAGACGTTATATTGACACTCGATAGAAGACAAATCCAGGGTTTGCCTGGTACTGGTGTTTACACGACTGAACAAGCAGTAGGTCGAGAAACAAAAATAGCTTCTAATCTTGGCTGCAGACGCGCCGGATTTCAAATCGTTGAACGCCAAGAATTTCCCGATAAGAAAAATGTTTTTTGTGTGCCATTAAATCGCTTAAAACAACATCTTGCTGCTGAATGGCAACCAGGCCAATGTGCATATCCTGTACACCACACAATAGACGCTTATGGCAACTCACTGCTTCACACGATATTAAAAGTATTACTTGATCTCGAATACAAAATAAGAATGCTCGCTCAAGATGCAAACAAAGAATATGTACAAGCATTAGCTCAAGCTCAGATTGCAACACGTGAATCGTTAAATTATTTTCTCGCATTACCTGCAATACGAACACCACATGCAGAAGATAAAGATTTCTTAAGTTGCCCGGTCATTAATGGTCAAAATAAAGCAGGGATTACACCAGCGCATCTTTGTGTTGCATGGTTGAATCCTGATGCACTAGGGATGCTTGCAGCTGTAGGTGCTGATGATCGTAAAGACGCTGCTACGCAACGTGCTGATATTACTATAGACAATGGTGTATACAGAAATCTTTTACACTTCTTGGTAGTCTTTTTACATGATGGCAAAGAATACCAAACATTGTTTGGGTGTCCAATGGCTGCAATGACTGACGCCGGAACCAAGGCAATTAAAGATATGATTAGAACATTAATTTTGGATTACCAACTTCCAGTTCTAAAAGTTGTTCGTGATACATTTGCACATCCTGATTATGCAGGAGATAGAGATGGACAACCAAGAGATAATAAAGAAGTTGCATTATTACGTGCCGTTCCTGATTATATTCTTGAAGCTCTTATTATTCCATTAACACCAAAAATAGCTGAAGCTCTTGGTATTTTATTACCGGTAAAACAATTGTATAAAACAATCGCACAATATGCAGCACATGACGACATTCGTGATTTATTTAAGAAAGCACAATAATAATC
>Ga0207111_10275_pt1 | contig 12163 bp, 13 predicted proteins | sample Alteio_BWMinHeat_71_FD_153577 | JGI IMG/M metagenome (GOLD analysis project Ga0207111, IMG submission 153577) | Enriched cells from forest soil in Barre Woods Harvard Forest LTER site, Petersham, Massachusetts, United States -... | ecosystem: Environmental > Terrestrial > Soil > Temperate forest >... | reverse complement strand
GAAAACTTGAGTTTCTTCGCCACCATTTTCGGAACTACCATTGCGGAGAATTACGACCTCATCAAAGATATTTATTCTCACATAGAACCTTTTAAAGACCGCAGAGCAGGCAAGCTATCAGGTGGAATGAAGCAAAAACTTGCGCTTTCATGCGCATTGATACACCGTCCGGTTGTTTTGTTTCTTGATGAACCCACCACAGGTGTTGACCCTGTTTCACGAAAAGAATTTTGGGAGATGCTAAGGAAACTGAAAGAGAAAGGCATCACCATTATGGTATCAACCGCTTATATGGATGAAGCGACTTTATGCGACCGAGTAGCTTTAATTCAGGACGGGAAGATTTTGAGTATTGATGCTCCCGAAAAAATTACCGCCGGCTTCGGGCGTTCTTTGCTTTCAATATCTGCAACAGAAAGATTCCGGCTAATCCATGATTTAAGGAGTTATGAACATGCCCGCTCCGTTTATCCTTTCGGCGACAATGTGCATTACATTGACAAGCGCGAAAAATTATCTGAACAAGCTCTCGGCTTTTTAAATAAATATTTGAACGAACGAAATCACAAACAAATTTCCATAAAAGAAATAAAGCCCGGAATTGAAGATTGTTTTATTGATTTGATGCAGGAAGTAGAAATAAAGGTATAAGGTATAAAGGTATAAAGGTATAGGGCATGGAAAACCCTATACCTTTATACCTTATACCCTATACCTTATACCTTAATAAAATGGAAACAACCATATCAGCAGAAAATCTCACCAAAAGATTTGGCGATTTCATTGCCGTTAATGAAATAAGTTTTGAGGTTCATAAGGGCGAGATATTCGGTTTTCTCGGAGCTAACGGCGCCGGAAAAACAACTGCCATCAAAATGCTCAACGGCTTATCAAAGCCAACTTCCGGAAAAGCCACTGTAGCAGGTTTTGATGTCAATACGCAAACCGAAAGCATCAAACGGAACATCGGTTATATGAGTCAGCGGTTTTCTTTATACGATGATTTAACGGTTAAAGAGAACATTGAATTTTATGCAGGCATTTATGGTTTAACCCGAACAAGTATTAAGCAAAAGATGGAGGAATTGCTTAAAACCTTGAAATTTGACAGCTCAAAAAATGTTTTAATCAAAACTCTTCCATTGGGTTGGAAACAGAAACTGGCATTCTCTGTCGCCATTTTTCACGAGCCGAAAGTTGTGTTTCTTGACGAACCCACAGGAGGAGTTGACCCTATTGTACGCCGCCAGTTTTGGGAGATGATTTACGAAGCGTCGCACAGGGGAATAACCGTTTTTGTTACTACGCATTACATGGACGAAGCGGAATATTGCGACCGCATCTGCATTATGGTTGACGGAAAAATTGCCGCCATGGATGCGCCTGCGCAATTAAAACAACAGTTTGCAGTTGATTCCATTGATAAAGTGTTTTTGAAACTGGCAAGACCGGGACAGGGTTAATTAATTTGTATCCGGAGTATCCGTGATAAGAGTATTCTTAATATATTTGCAACGTGAAACGGCTAAAAATAGAAGGCAAAGAATACTTAATGGGTTATCATACCCAAGAGTATAGAGCAAACGCACCATTGTTAGACAAACCAATCCGTTGTAAAGGTAAAAATGCGTGGCTTGGCGTTGGTTATTATTTTTGGACAGAACTTGAATTTGCCCACTATTGGGGTCAGGATTTTAAGGTTTCAACAGGTTACTACGACATATCTAGAGTATCCATAGATGTGGAGAACTGTTTAAACACTGTATTTGATGAAGATTGTTATTTCTTTTTCAGGAAGAAAATCGAAGAAACAATTGATATTTTCAAAAACCGGAATTTAACTGTTTCCCTTGAACAAGTGCATCGTTTTTTAACTGACAATGTTTGGACTAAACATGGTATAGAAGGTATAATTTATGATGATAAACCTACAAATCCAAGAAAATCAGACCGTATCTATTCCGAAATACCGGACTTATATTATAAGAAGCGCATACAGGTAATGATTTTTAGTTTAAAAAACATTCGTAATTTTGAAATTTATTTAGAAGAACAAAACTGACAGAAATGCTCGATTATAAAAAACTTGACAAAGAAATCACATTAACACTTCAGCAGTTTGATAAAGAACAGTTGGAGAGATGGATTGAATTTGATAAAAACAGGGAAACAATGGAAAACCTGCTTTCCGGTGAAACTGTTATGCTTGAATTAGAAAGTATTAGGGTTAGAAAGCTATCGGACCCAAGAGAAAATATTAGTAGTAACACCAATAATACATTTGCTAAAGCTGCATAGTTTATGGATACTCAAATAATGTTGGAACATTTCAGAATTGCTGAATTATCATTAAAGGGTAATACATTTGATAAGGATGCGCTTCTTAACGATGTAGTAAGCATGCCCTTTAGTTATGTGCCTTCATTTAATGAAGAATATCCTACTTCTTTTGCAATAATATTTGATATTACACTCGAAAATCATGAAAAAACCTTTGTCCTTAAAGTTAAGGCAATTGCTCAATTTGAAACAGATAAGCCAATTGATGAAGAGTTTAAATATTCTCCTTTTCTAATTATTACCGCTCCAGCCATTGCTTACCCTTATTTGAGAGCTTTTATATCAAACTTATTGCTGAATTGCGGTTATGAACCAAGATGGCTCCCTACACTTAACTTTGTAGCAATGGCGGAAGATAAGGAAAAGAAAGAAGAAAAGTAATTCCATGAATTAACCTTTTTGGTTTAAGTGTTCTCATTATGGAAACTAAAGAATCAAAAGCCCAATTGGAAGTTTGGGAATGGAAAGAAAAAGCATATAACCAAATCAAAGATATGACTTTGGAAGATGGTATTACATTTATTATGGAACAGACAAAACCAATAGCGGATGAACTTAAACGCAAGCGAATTCTGCGGCTTCGTAATAAATAAATGAAACGCTTTCGCGGCTTTGTCATCAAAGAATTTTATCACATCTTCCGTGATTATCGTTCCATGCTCATCCTTTTCGGGATGCCGGTGGCGCAAATCATGCTTTTCGGCTTTGCCATCACCAACGAGATTAAAGACGCTAAAATAGCCATCCTCGACTATTCAAAAGATGCAATCACCCGTAAAATAACTGATAAGATTCTTTCTTCGGAGTATTTTATTCTTTATAAAAACATTCAGAACGAGCATGAGATTGCACAGGCATTTCGCGAAGGCGAAATAAAAGAAGTCATTGTTTTCGAGCATAATTTCGCAGAACGCTTAGAAAAGGACAAAAAAGCAAACATTCAAATCATTGCCGACGCCACTGACCCAAATACCGCCAACACGCTTGTTACCTTTACATCCGCCATCATTTCCGATTTCCAGCTTTCTTTATTCAAAGACATGCACATTCCCTACCAGGTTACCCCTGAAATTAAAATGTATTTCAACCCGGAACTGAAAGGAGTATTTATGTTTGTGCCTGGCGTAATGACCATTATCCTAATGCTTGTTTCCGCCATGATGACGTCCATTTCCATTGCCCGCGAAAAAGAATTAGGCACGATGGAAGTGCTGATGGTGTCGCCGCTTTCGCCGTTACTCATCATTGTGGGAAAGGTTGTTCCTTATTTACTGCTGTCTTTTATAAACGCCATCGTGATTTTGCTGCTTGGAGTATTTGTTTTTGGAATGCCGATTAACGGCTCGCTGCCACTGTTGCTTGGCGAATGTATTTTATTTATCATCACGGCGCTCTCGCTTGGAATATTCATTTCAACAATTGCGGAAACCCAACAGGCAGCCATGATGGCATCAATGGTGGCGTTAATGCTTCCCACCATCATTCTTTCAGGATACATTTTCCCCATCAGCAATATGCCTTTAATCCTGCAAATTATCAGCAATGTCATTCCTGCAAAATGGTTTATCGTTATCATAAAAGGAGTAATGCTGAAAGGAGTGGGAATAAAGTATGTTTGGAAAGAAACATTGATTTTGGTTGCGATAACAGTGTTTTTATTGGGAATGAGTGTTAAGAAATATAAAATACGTTTATAAATGAGGATTATTCTCCTTATGCTTCGCAAAGAGTTCCGTCAAATTTTCCGGAACAAGTCTATGCTGCCCGTTATTTTCTTTATGCCGATTATACAATTACTCATCCTTGCCAATGCCGCCACTTACGAAATTAAGCACATCCGCATAAACATTATTGACCTTGATAATTCATCCGTTTCGAGGGGTTTGGTGAGCAGGTTTCGCGGTTCCGCTCATTTCGAAATCGTTAATTATTCACAGGCGCACAAAGCCGCCGACGACGACATGCTTTATGGCAAAACCGACGCTATTCTCGAAATTCCTCCCGACTTTGAGAAGCTGTTAATCAAAGAAAGCGGTGCAAAAGTTCAGTTAATCATCAATGCCATTGACGGCGCTGCCGCCGGAGTCATCAGCAGTTATTCACTCAACATCCTGAAAGATTATAACCGCGACATCCGCGTAAAATATATTAACCCTGTTCCATTGCAAAACCCTGCAACAATCGGGGTTACTTCCGCTTATTGGTTCAATCCCGAACTGGATTACAAAACCTTCATGGTACCCGGTTTAATGGTGATGCTCGTAACGATGGTTTCGTTATTTCTCGGAGGAATGAACATTGTGCGCGAAAAAGAAATAGGCACCATCGAACAATTAAACGTAACGCCAATTAAAAAATGGCAGTTCATTATTGGCAAACTCACACCTTTCTGGCTCCTGGGAATGTTCGAACTGGCGCTTGGGCTGACGGTTGGAAAGTTCGCCTTTCAAATTGAGTATTTGGGAAATGTCGGCGTGTTGTTCCTCTTTGCGTCGGTATATTTATTAGTAGTGCTTGGCATTGGCTTTTTGATTTCCACGTTCACGGAAACCCAGCAACAGGCAATGTTCATTTCCTGGTTTTTCATGGTCATCTTTATATTGATGAGCGGATTGTTCACCGCCATAGAAAACATGCCCGTATGGGCGCAACGAATCACGCTTTTTAATCCCATTGCCTATTTTATAAAGGTAATGAGAATGGTTTTGCTGAAAGGTTCGGGCTTCGCCGAAATCAGCCGTTTGTTTTATTCCCTCATCGTGTTTGCAGTGGTGATGAACTCGCTGGCAGTGTGGAATTACAGGAAACGAAGTTAACTCAATAACTTTTCTCTCAATAAAAACCCAATACGACTGTTAGCCAATTTTAAAGTATGTACTCCAATTAAAATATTTGTCTTATTTTTACCGCCTCAAATGGAAGCATTTTTTCACTTGTGAGCAAGCGGTTAATTTTAATGCCCTGAACAATGAATAAAAAACATTTACACTCCATTATACTTGTGTTGTTAATGCTTGGTCTTCGCGTGTCTTTCGCAACCGAGCCACCCGAAACCGCAGGTGTGAAACGGGAAAGACCTCCGGCGAATTTCAACAAACTCCCAACTGTTTCACTCGGAATAGGTAATCTTTCCTTCTTTGGCGATATATCAGGCAACATAAAAGGTTTCCCTTACACGAATTTCAGGAAGGGCTATAACCTGAAGGTGGAGGAACGGTTTGGCAGTTGCTTGGGCGTATCGCTCAATGGGCTTTACGGAAGGTTGGAGGAAAATCAAAAATCCGTTATACCTGCCCGGAACCTTAATTTTCAAACAAAAATATACCAGGGCGACCTGAACCTTGTTTTCTATTTCGATAACAATTTTATGCTTAACCGCGCTTCCCGCTTTGCACCTTATATATTTGGCGGCGTTGGTTACATGTCTTTTGACCCAAAGGCGGATTTAAAGGATAGGTCAGGGAATACCTATTTTTACTGGACTGACGGAACCATCCGCGACAAGGCGCAAACGGAACAAAACCTCGGAACGGCTCACCAGGTTAATCGTGATTATGTTTACGAAACTACCCTTAAACGCTCCTATATTGATTCGCTGACTTACCAGAAAACAACTATAACAATTCCTTTCGGCGGTGGCATACGATTCAAGTTTTCCGATAAATTCAATGCCAACCTTTCCGCTACTTATTATATGACCCAAACCAAATACCTTGATAACCTCAAGGGAAAGAATTATGATGGTTTTCTCTATTCATCCCTTTCTTTCGGCTATAACATAGGGGTAAAGAAAGCGCCTAAAGAGCCCAGTGTTTATGATAATGTAGATTTTTCTGCCGTTGATAAGGAAGATGATGATGCTGACGGAGTGAAAAACATTGATGACCTGTGCCCGGGAACACCCAAAGGAGTTCAGGTGGATGCTCACGGTTGCCCGCTCGACAGCGACGGGGATGGTATTCCTGATTACATAGACAGGGAACCCAACACTGCAAAAGGCGCTGTTGTGAATGGATTTGGAGAAACCATTACGGATGAATCCGCCGAAAAGAATGCAGGCGATACTACGGCTGTATCAAGAGATATTATCTATAAGGCATATCCAAGTCAGAAACTTTCTCCGGGTTCTTCAGAGAGTTCATCGGCAAAACCAGCCGCTGACCTCGGAGAATTTAAAATTGCAGATACAAATAATGACGGGCGAATATCAGCAGAAGAGATTACAAACGCCATTGATGCTTTCTTTGATGGCGATAAAAAATACAGCCCTGCTTTCATCAGTAAGTTGATTGATTTCTTTTTTGACCAGGAGTAGGGAATTATGAATATTATCCCTAATCTTCAATTATTCTTGTTTCATTAAATTGTATTATACTTGCAAAAATTTTCATGACCTAAATTTACTTGAATGACCGTTAAGAAGATTCTGCTCCTCATCACATCTCTTTTTATGCTTTCCATAGTCTTGCATGCTCAACAGGACACCACTTCCCATTCCGGGGAACAGGAAGAAGACGGACATATCAGGTATATGCCAACGGTCGGTGTTGGAACAGGTTTCTTTACTTTCTTCGGCGATGTTACCAATAAACCGAAGGTTAATCCACAGGTCAGCAATCTTGGTTATACGGTAACATTAAGCCGTAATCTTAGCCCTTCCTTTGAACTTCACCTTAATTTTCTTTCGGGATACATTACAGGAAATGAACGAACAGTTGACAGAAACCTTAATTTTAAATCCCAAATATTTTTAGGAGCCGCAAGCGTCAGTTATAATTTTGAAAAACTGCTTAAGCCGAATCATATCATCAATCCGTTTATTTCTGTAGGAGTAGCCGGTTTTTCCTTTAGCCCCAAGGGTGACCTTAAAGATGCAAAGGGAAATACTTATAATTATTGGAAAGACGGTTCCATCCGCAATGTTCCAGAAAACAGTCCCGGCGCTGAAAATTCAATCATACTGACCCGTGATTATAATTATGAAACCGATTTGCGAAAAGCCAACCTTGATTCTCTCGGAAAGTATTCGGAGTTCGCTTTTAGTTTTCCTGTTGAGGTTGGAATAAATTTCCAAATATCTAAGCGGGCTAATATGAAGTTGTCAAGCACCTTTTATTATACAACCACCGACCTTATTGACAATGTCAGCAGCAAAGGCAAGGGATTGAGGCATGGAAACGGCATGAACGATATGTTCCTGTTCTCCGCCGCTTCTTTTCATTTCAACCTTTATCATCCGAGGAAAGAAAAAGAGAAATCAATATATGATGATGTTGATTTTTATGCGATTGACAGGGAAACCGCACAGGAAGAAGCTTTAGCAAGAAAGGAAGATAAAGAGCATATTGGAAATATCACCGGCGAAACCGCTGAAGGCGGCATTGCAAGCGATACCATTGCTGTGGACAGGGATAAAGCGGCTAAATTCTATCCCGGAATGAAAGATTTGTTCGGTCCGGTTGCAGTGCCTGAAACGCCAAAACCAGGACTCACCGGAAAATACGAGAAATTCAAAAAACTTGATACCAACAACGATAACCATCTCTCCGTTGAAGAAGTTACGCAGCAGATTGACCGCTTCTTTGAAGGTGATAAATCTTATACAATTGAAGAAATTTATGAGTTGATAGATTATATGTTTGAACAATAAATTAAATTAATACTTTTGCGCCCCTAATTTTTAACTAAAATCAGTAATGAAAAAAATCACACTAACCACAACCTTATTATTAATCTTAATCAAAGCGGCTGTTTATTCACAGGACGTTAATGTTAGCGTAAACATGCCTGCTTCCGCCCAACCGGGAAGCGAATTTAAAGTTGAACTGACTGTCAATAAAGGCAGCGTATCGGGATTTGCAAAGCTCCAGCAGGAGTTGCCGCCCGGAATGACCGCTACAGCCGGTGAATCAGCCAATGCAACTTTCTCCTTTAAGGAAAATAAGGCGAAATTTTTATGGATGGCATTGCCGGCAGATGCCTCTTTTAAACTTTCCTATACCATAAAGGTTGGTGGAGACCTTTCAGGACCGCAAACAATTACAGGTACTTTCTCCTATATATTAAACAACAATACGGAGAAATTGCAAGTAGCGGCGCAAATAATTAATATTGGGGGGGCTGGGGAACCAACAACAGCTTCATCACAGTCCAAACCCGCGAACCCTGAAGTTAAATCAACTCCTACTCCTGTTGTTGAACCTGTAAAAACAGAACAACCTGTTGTAACTGCAACCACTACTACTGCAACACAGGAAAATTTGACCGATGAAGACAAATTGAAGATTGAGAAACAAAAATTGATAGAAGAGAAGATTAAACGGTTAAAGCAAGAAGTTGAAGAAAGAGAAAAAAATAAAGGAACCAAAACTACTCCTGAACCCACTAGGAAAACACCTGGAGCAGTTGTTAACGCCGAACCCTCAAAATCAGCGCCAACAGTCCAGGGATTGGTGTTTAAGGTACAGGTTGCCGCTACCAAGAGCAACACGCCCACTTCTTTCTTTAAGGATAAATTCAAATTGCCGGAGGAAGTATATGTGGAAGACCACGAAGGATGGAAAAAATTTACGACAGGTTCTTTCTCCACTTATGTTGCAGCAAAAGCTTACTGCAACAATATAAGGGATAATAATGGTGTAGTTGGTCCTTTCGTAACTGCATATAAGGACGGAACAAGGATAACGGTTCAGGAAGCGCTTAACATGACCGGGAAATAAAGAATTTAAGGACATAAAGGAAAATAGGAAAAGAGTAATCCTGCGGGGTTACTCTTTTTGTTTTTATAACTTTGTCAGATTATGAAATCAAAACAGCTATTATTCATCTTCCTTTATTTTCTTATTTCCCAATTTCCCCATTCCTTTGTTTCCGCCCAGGAAAAGAAGGCGGAGGGAGCAAACCTTCCAACAATCGGTTTTAATTATGGACCTTCCTATTATTATGGTAATGTGAAATCCACAGACGTTAAACAATCCTTTTTTCAAAGAACAGGTAAGAATTTTTTCATTGAGCAGAAAATTTCCCACCCATTTTCCTTGTCGTATCATATTTTCATCACAAAGCTATACGGCGATGAAATGATTGGACTGAATAACCTCAATTTTATGTCCTCCATATTTACTCAATCGTTGCGGTTTCATTATAACTTCTATCCGCTTATAAGACCGGAAAATCATAAACAAAAAATCATACCTTATATATCGGTAGGAATTGAATCAGTAGTGTTCAAGAGTTTTGGCGACCTGAAGGACGGACAAGGAAGATATTATCATTATTGGAACGACCATACCATCAGGGACATTCCGCAAACAGACAGCAATGCGGCGGCGGCAACCATTATCAAAAGAGATTATGTTTATGAAACTAATCTCCGTGATGCTAATCTCGATGGTCTTGGTAATTATCCGCAAGTAGCTTTCAGCATTCCTGCAAGTGCGGGCGTTAATGTGCAGTTAATTGCCGGCTTGAATGTAAAACTGTCGGCTGATTACCATTATTGCTTCACCGGTTTGATTGATAACATCAGCAGCGCCGGCACGGGTTACCGGAAAGGAGCTGACCTTAATGACCGTTTCCTTTTTGTTTCGCTGGGGTTAAATTATCATTTCATGTCAAAAGGCGCTTCAACCGGACAAGCCCCGGAAATAGCCACGCTCAATAATCTACCGGATACCAATTTAGTAAAGCCCGTTTCCAAAATTCCACTTGAATTTCGATATGCTGATTTGAATAAAGATGATGTTATTTCCTTAGACGAAATCAATAAAATGATTGAATTATATTTTGAAGGAGATAAAAACAGGACGATTGAAGGGATTCAACGATTGATTGAATACTTCTTTGTGCAGAAGTAAAGGTATAGGATATAAAGGTATAGGGTATCAAGGTTGGCGACTAATGCCTTATACCTTTATACCCTATACCTTTATACCTTTATACCTTTATACCCTATACCTTTATACCTCTAAAGTATCGTCAGTCGCTTCAGCAGGTTTTCCCTGTATGTTCGGCTTACTGGAACCGACTGACCTGCAATCATGGCAAAACTATCATCAATGGAAACAATTTTATCCAACCTGATAATATATGACCTGTGAATTCGGGCATACTCCCTTTCAGGCAACTTGCTTTCAATTGTTTTCATGGTTCCGAGAACGATGTATCGTGCAGTAGTTGTATAAACATTCACATAATCTGCAAGCGCCTCAATCCAGATAATTTCTTTTGCAGGTATTTTGATTAGCTTCCCGTCTTTCTTTATAAAAACATCGGAGTCGGTAAGCGGAGGCGCTGAAGCATGATTGCGGCTAACCTCAAAACATTTATGCAGCCGTCTTGCTTTGTCAACTGCTGCAAGGAAGCGGGGATAATGAAGTGGTTTTAGCAAAAAATCAGTTACGTTATGCTCAAATGCCTCAATAGCGTATTCTCTTTTGTTCGTAATTAAAATTACCTGCGGAATGTCCTGGAACCTTTTTATAAAATCAAACCCGTTGATTTCAGGAATATCAGCATCCAAAAGAACAAGGTCAATCTCTCCCTCCCTGATTTTATTCAGCGCATCCGAAACTTCTGCATATACACCCTCTAACCGGAGAAAATCAACACGTTCAACACATTCTTTTATCAAATTTCCAGATACTTCGTTACCTACAATGATACTTTTCATTTCGTTAGCTGTTATTCAGATTGTGTTTTTAGTTGTCGGGTGCAAAGATAGTGGGTTTATCCCTTCCTTAATTCCATTACCGTTATTTCCGGTAAAATTCCCACCCTTCCGGGATAACCAAGAAAGCCAAGTCCCCGATTCACATACAAATATTGCTTTCCTTCATTATACAACCCTGCCCATTGCTTGTAAACATATTGCGACGGACTCCAGCGAAAACCGGGAATCTCAATTCCGAATTGGAAACCATGCGTATGCCCCGAAAAAGTAATGTCAATATCGCCGTATTCTTTACGAACCTGGGCATCCCAATGCGAAGGGTCGTGCGAAAGCAATAGTTTAACCGGATATTGTTCAGCGCCACTGTATGCCTTTTTCATATCGCCGTATTTCGGAAAGTGCATGTGCGCTCCCCAGTTTTCAATGCCGATAACGGCAATTTTATCCTCCCCTCTTTGCAGCACTTGATGCTCGTTCATCAGCAGTTTCCAGCCCGATTGCGCATGAACGGATTTGAGCCGGTCCAGATTCTTAATCTTTTCTTCCTTGCTGTTCCATTGCATATAATCGCCATAATCGTGGTTGCCTAATGTGGAGAATACTCCCATGGGCGCTTTTATTTCTTTAAAAATATCAACATAATCATCGGTTTCAAGCGAAAGATTATTCACTAAGTCGCCGGTAAAAAAGATTACATCTGCATTTTGTTCTTTAATTATTTTGAGCGCTTTCAACAGAGGTTCGCGCGATGCAAAACTGCCGGAATGAATGTCGGAGATCTGCAAAATTTTTAAGCCGTCAAAACTTTCAGGCAGGTTGGGTAATTTAACATCCGCATCCTGATTGGCTTAGCCATCATTCTCCTTATTGACTGGTATTTTTTCCAGGCGGTGGCAACGGTTTTCAAAAACTCCGGTACGCTGAAACGCAACATAGTTTACGGACTATATTGGAGTTTGAGTGTCCTGACGATTCTGTTAGTCGTTACCAATCTTTTCTATCCTTATCCGCTTTGGAATAAGTTCATCAGGGTTTATCTTTTCGCCTTAATTCTTATTGCATTATTTTCAAAAATCATCGGCTCTATTTTCCTGCTTCTGGACGATGTTCACAGGATATTGCGCTGGATATGGAGCTTTCTGCTGCCTGCCG
>Ga0207111_10141_pt1 | contig 12168 bp, 10 predicted proteins | sample Alteio_BWMinHeat_71_FD_153577 | JGI IMG/M metagenome (GOLD analysis project Ga0207111, IMG submission 153577) | Enriched cells from forest soil in Barre Woods Harvard Forest LTER site, Petersham, Massachusetts, United States -... | ecosystem: Environmental > Terrestrial > Soil > Temperate forest >... | reverse complement strand
GGGAACGCATGGGAATATAGCATAAAAGACCAGCTCCAAGCTCTCAGCTCCAAGCAGATACAATAGCCGGCGCTACATCAATGCACAGCCGGGGACGGCCTGTGCCACACAAGACTGGCCCTTCAGGTGTCAAAAGAAATTCGCTCCTCTCGTCTAACTGAACGCGCTGACCGGCGCGGACGCTCGCAGCAGACTACATCTGCATCCCAAGAGCGTACGTTTCTGGTGGGCATTGACCTGCGACAGCGCCGGCGGGCGGAGCCGCAGAAGGCCAAAGATGCGGCGGCGGTCCTCGCCGACGAAGCGGAATCGAGCACGCCGGATTCGGCGGGTTCCGCAGATTTAGCGTCTGGCGAAGGCATGTCCGCTTCTGCAGATTCGGGAGCCCGCGCCGGCCAAGTGCTTTCACCAGGTTCAGTACCTCGCGCCGATTCAGCATCTCGCACAAAAACCAGCAAGAAGGAACCCAGCTTCAGCGCGCAGGATTCCATGGCCGAATTGCGCGAGTTGAGTCTCAGCGCCGGAGCGGAAGTTGCAGGCGAATTTTTGCAGGTAAGAGACAAGCCTGACCCGGCAACTTTGATCGGACGCGGCAAGCTGGAAGAGTTATCGGCCACGGCGCAATCTGCGGGAGCAGGGCTGATTATTTTTGATCACGAGCTTACGCCCTCGCAGCAGCGCAATATAGAAGATGCGGTGCAGGTGCGGGTAATTGACCGCACGCAACTGATCCTGGATATCTTTGCCCGCCATGCGAGAACGCGTGAAGGCCAGCTACAAGTTGAGCTGGCGCAGCTTGAATACCTGCTGCCGCGCCTGACCGGGCGCGGGTTGCAGATGTCGCAGCTTGGCGGCGGAATTGGCACGAGAGGTCCGGGTGAAACGCAGCTCGAGACCGACCGGCGCAAAATTCATCGGCGGATTCGCGCGGTCCAGCAGCAACTGGAAAACGTGCGGCGCACGCGGGCGCAGCAGAGGCAGCGGCGCGAGTCTGTCCCGGTTGCGACCATAGCACTGGTGGGTTACACCAACGCCGGTAAATCAACTTTATTTAACGCGCTGACGAAGGCGGGGGTACTGGAGTCCGCGAAACTATTTGCCACGCTTGATCCGACGATCCGGGCAGTTACGCTGCCATCGAAGCGAAAAATACTGCTCTCGGATACAGTGGGATTTATCCGCAACCTGCCGCACACGTTAGTAACTTCGTTTCGCGCGACGCTGGAGGAAGTCCAGCGGGCGTCGCTGCTGTTGCACGTCTCGGATGTAACCCAGCACCATGCGCGTAGCCAGGAGACGCAAGTGGAGCGCGTGCTCGAAGAGCTCGAAGCCGGGAACAAGCCGCAGATCCGCGTGCTTAACAAAATTGACCTGCTGCCGGCGAACATTCGCGAGGGGTTGCGCGATGACGTGAGGACGGTGCATGTTTCGTCCAAGACCGGGGCGGGAATTGACCACCTGCTGGAGCGGATTGATGAATGCCTGGCGGATGATCCGGTGCGGCGGGTCAGGTTGCGGGTGCCGCAGCACGAAGGCAAAGCCCTCTCGCTGATCGAGGCGCGAGCGCGGATTTTAGAACGCAAATACCGCGATGGCAGCGTGGAGATGGATATCCGGGTGGCACAGTCGGTCCTGATGAAGCTGGAAAAATTTGTAATCGAAGGTCTAACCGCGGAAGGACACAAAAGAACAAAAAGCCGGGAACACAAAAAGCCGGCAAAATAAATGGGCCGATTGCCAAGAAGCGGTGACAATTTCCTTGGCCAACGGCCCATTCGATCCTGAATTGGATCGGAGGTGATACTTCTATGGTAGACCCACTACAGAGTTTGTCAAGTAACTCGAGAGCGGCGGGAGGCGATTTTTGCACAATTTATGGTGCAACAGGCCATGGCTGCATTGACACTGCCTCGGGCACGATGGTAACTTAGAGAGTTTTATAGCCCACTTTCCCATCCCACAGAATCCCACTCGGCGGGAGTTGTTCGGTTGGATAGCAGATTGCCCTCAGGGTGGAAGTTCGCCCAACGAGCGCAACAAGCAGGGAAAACGTGTGGCTGCGGAACCCGCTTAGCAAGAGCATAAAGTCAGGAAAAAATACTAACGACTTCCAATGGACCAGGCCCTTCTTCAAGCACTCGAAGGATTTCTCATCGGAGCTATTCCGACCATCATCTTTATTTTTCTTTTGTTCGTGGCCTACCAGTCCCTGGTCCACAAACCGCTGCAGAAAATTTTAAAAGAACGTTATGAGCGCACCGAGGGAGCCGTAGCCAAGGCGCAGGCCGATATCGCGGCCGCCGCCGCCAAAACTGCGGAGTACGAGCAACGCTTGCGTGAGGCACGAGTGGCCATCTTTAAAGTGCAGGAAGCGCGACGGCAAAAACTCACTGAAAGCCGTGAGGCGGCTTTGCACGAAGCCCGCGCCCGCGCGCAACAGATGGTCAAAGAAGCCCGTTCCGTTCTGGAAAAAGAAGTAATAGAAGCCAAGGCCCGCCTGGAGCAGGAAGTTGAGGCTCTGGCAGCGGAGGTTATCCGGACGGTTTTGAAGCCGGTGGCGGCCGCTCCGGTAGGTGGACGCTCATGAATGCGATGAAATCAGTCGTAAGTCTGGGGGCCGTAGTATTGCTTGCCGCGGCCATGGCCGCCGCGCAGCAAGGTTCGAACGAGAAGCAGCCGGCTGGCGCGGGATCGAAACAGACGAGTTCCAGTTCGGGGCAGACACAAGCCTCGCAGACGCCGGCAGCGCAATTAGCTGACGCGGCGAATGATGCTGCCGGGCGCGAACCCAATAAATCTGAAGACGAGAATGCGCAGTTCAAGCAGTCATTTTCTGTCAAGCTGATTGCCAAGTGGCTGGGAATCACAGTTGAGCAGGCTTATTGGCTCAGCGTTTTTATTAACTTCGCCATTGTCGCCGGGCTGGTTGGGTTCGGATTGAAAAAGGCGCTGCCGAAGATGTTCCGGGAGCGGACGGCGGCCATCCAAAAAGGGATGGAAGAGGCGCGCCGCGCCAGCGAAGATGCCAACCGGCGCTTACGTGAAATTGAAGACAAGCTGGGACGGTTGAATTCCGAGATCGTGCAACTGGAGGCTACGGCGTCTGCCCAAGCCGACGAAGAGGCTGGCAGGTTGAAAGCGGCTGCTGAAGAAGAACGGCAGAGGATCATCCAGACAGCGGAGCAGGAAATTGCCGCGGCTGTCAACGCGGCGCGGCGCGATTTGAAGGCCTACTCGGCTGAGCTGGCAGTGAGCCTGGCGGAGAAAAGAATTAAGGTTGATGCGGCGACCGATCAGGAGCTGGTGCGCGATTTTGCAGACCAACTGGGAAGGAACGGCAGCCGATGAGTGTGGTCGCAGGCCGATATGCCCGCGCTTTAGCCGATGCCATCTTCGACCAGAAGCTGGATGCGCTCAAAACCGCCGCAGCTCTGCGCGAGCTGAAAGAGCTGCTCGATTCCAGCCATGAGTTGCGCGTGGTGTGGGAGAACCCTTCGGTTTCTCACGAGCAGAAACATGGGGTGCTCGATGCGATTGTTCAGAAAACAAAGTTACCCAAGCTGCTGCGCAATTTTATGGCGGTTTTGATTGATCATCGGCGCGTGGGGCAACTCGGGGAGATCGTGCGTGAGTTTGAGGCCGAAATCAACGACCGGCTGGGCCTGGCAGAAGCTGAGATCACGACAGCGCGCGAGCTGGGCGCGAACGAGCGCAAGCGGCTTGAGAAGAAAATTGCCGAGGTCGTGGGCAAGACCATCAAGGCGAACTACGCCACTGATGCCAAGGTGCTGGGCGGTGCGGTGGTCCGTGTAGGCAGCACGATTTACGACGGGTCGGTGCGAGGGCAGTTGCAGAAGTTGAAAGAGGCGCTGAGCAGTTAGGCTTTTAGCTCGAGCGGATCTCTGGGGCGGTATCGAGCGGACAAAGAAAACACAAGATCCTTCGCGCCAAAATCGGCGCTCAGGATGACAAGATGCAAACGGAAATGACGGAAACAGGAAGCATTTTAAATTCCGCAATGTCAAAGAGATTAAAAATTCCTGATTCTCTTGTCTGGAATTTAGCTAAGAGCTAAAAGCTAAGAGCTCAGGCACAAAGATTTGAGAGTTTGAAAGGTTTCGGAGTCATACATGGCTGGAATTAAAGCTGACGAAATTACAAAGATACTGCGCGCGCAGATTGAGAACTACGAGTCCAAGATTTCGGTGGACGAGATCGGCACGGTGATTTCCCTGGGCGACGGTATTGCGCGCGTCCACGGACTGGATAAGGTCATGGCCGGCGAGCTGATTAGCTTCCCGCACGGCGTGGCGGGAATCGCCATGAACCTGGAAGAAGACCAGGTAGGCGCGGTGCTGCTGGGCGATTACACCGAGATCAAAGAAGGTGACGAGGTGAAGCGCACGCAACGCATCATGAGCGTCCCGGTGGGCGATGCCATGGTGGGGCGCGTGGTCAACTCTCTTGGCGAGCCGATTGACGACAAGGGACCCATCAACACCAAGCAATTCATTCCCGTCGAGCGCATCGCTCCGGGCGTGATTGACCGCCAACCGGTACGCGAGCCTATGGCCACCGGACTCAAGGCCATTGACAGCATGATCCCGATTGGGCGCGGACAGCGCGAGCTGATCATCGGCGACCGGCAGACGGGCAAGACAGCAGTCGCGCTCGACACCATCATCAACAGCAAGGGCAACAACCTTATATGTATCTACTGCGCCATCGGGCAGAAGCGTTCTTCCATTGCCCAGGTGGTGAAGACGCTCACCGATTTCGGCGCCATGGATTACACCATCGTGGTAGCAGCTTCGGCATCAGAGCCGGCGCCAATGCAGTACATTGCTCCCTATGCCGCATGCGCCATCGGAGAATATTTCCGCGACAACGGCAAGCATGCGTTGATCATTTATGACGATCTTTCCAAGCACGCCGCGTCTTATCGCGAAATCTCACTGCTGCTGCGAAGACCGCCGGGACGCGAGGCATATCCGGGAGACGTTTTTTATTTGCACTCACGGCTGCTGGAGCGCGCGGCAAAAATGTCGGCCAAGCTGGGCGGCGGCTCGCTGACCGCGCTGCCCATCATCGAGACCCAGGCGGGCGACGTTTCGGCATACATCCCGACCAACGTGATTTCCATCACCGATGGTCAGATTTACCTGGAAACAGATTTATTCAACTCGGGCATTCGTCCAGCGGTGAACGTGGGACTTTCCGTGAGCCGCGTGGGCGGCGCCGCGCAGATCAAAGCCATGCGCCAGGTGGCGGGAACGCTCAAGCTTGAGCTGGCGCAGTACCGCGAGCTGGCGGCGTTCGCGCAGTTCGGGTCAGATCTCGATAAGGCAACGCAGGCGCAGTTGAATCGCGGCGCGCGACTGGTGGAAATTTTGAAGCAGCCGCAGTATCAGCCGCTGCCGTTTGAAAAACAGATTGCCATCATCTTTGCCGGAACCTCTGGTGTGCTGGACGACCTGCCGGTAGAGCAGATCCGGGACTTTGAGACGGAGTTCTACAAGTACGTTGAAACCATGAACCCGGGCATCTTCAAGACGATTGCTGAGAAAAAAGCGTTGGACGATGTTATTAAAGCTGACCTGTCCCGCGTTCTGGGTGAGTTCAAGCAGAAGTTTGTGGCGGACAGGCAGGCAGTAACGGCATGAAGTACTAGTACTCAGTTGGGAAAGACTCATAGTCATAAGCAAAGAAAACCCAGGTCCCTCGACTCCGCCGCGAAGCGCGGCTTCGCTCGGGATGACAAGGTCACGAAAGATGACAAAGACACAAAAGTAGAAGAATGGCGAACATACTCGATATACGGCGGCGGATACGCAGCGTGAAGAACACGCGGCAGATCACCAAGGCCATGAAGATGGTCTCGGCGGCGAAGCTGCGGCGCGCGCAGGAGCGCGCTCTGGCGGGGCGTCCTTATGCGCAGATGCTGACCAACGTGCTCAAGTCGCTGGTACAGCGGGCGGAAATTTATAGTCCGGAAACGGGAGAACCACTGAATCCGTTGCTGGTGCGCAGGCCCGAGAAAAACATAACGCTGATCATCGTGAGCGGAGACAAGGGCCTGGCAGGAGCCTTTAATACCAACATCGTGAAGGCCGCTGCGAAGTTCATTGAAAGCAAGCACGGGAAAAATATTGATATCGAAGCAGTCGGCCGCAAGGGGCGCGATTATTTCCGGCGGCGTTACAAGGTAGTGCAGCCGGGCGAGGGTGAAAACGGAAGCGGCACGCGCGCCGCGGAGATCCAAATCGTCGGCGAGCAGGTGGGCATTCTCAATAAAATTGCCTTCAACCATGCGCGCGACCTGGCGGAGACGGTAATCGAGCGCTATACCCGCGGCGAGGCGGATGCGGTTTACATCATCTTTAATGAGTTCAAGTCGGTGATCTCACAGCGGGTGCTGGTGGATACGGTGCTGCCCATCGGTGAGATTGGAGCGCACGACATCCAGCAGGTGGAAGAATTGTCAGAAGAAGATCGCCGGCGCGCCGTAGAGGCGGCGATCCATTCCGGGGTAGGCCTGCGCGAGGCTGATACCAGCGAGGCCGACAAGAAGGCCGCGACATTTGCCGCCTCGCAGGTGGACTATATCTACGAGCAGCCGCCCGAGGAGCTGTTCCGCGATTTGTTGCCCAAGTACGTGGCCATACAGATTTATCGCGCGCTGCTGGAATCGGTTGCCGCCGAGCATGCTGCACGCATGACGGCGATGGAGTCGGCCACCAATAATGCGTCCGACATGATTGATGCCTTGACGCTGGCCATGAACCGCGCCCGGCAGGCAAAGATCACGAAAGAGATCATTGAGATTGTGAGCGGAGCAGCGGCGCTGTAAAACAGTTTCAAGTTTCGGGTTTAGAGTTCATGCTTTGAAACTTAAAACTAGCAACGCTCAACTTTTGAGAACTGAGACGTAGCATGCTACGTCTCTACGAAAAATAATTTACGAAAAAATAATTATGGAAAATATAGGAAAAGTCATACAGATCTCCGGCCCTGCCGTAGACGTGCAGTTTGCCGAGGGCAGTTTACCGCCAATTTATACCGCAGTGCGCGTGACCAGCGAAGGGTTCACCGTTCCGCAGCCCATAGACGTAATTCTGGAGGTGCAACAGCACCTGGGCGAGGGTCGCGTGCGCTGCGTCGCCATGCAGGCCACCGACGGCATGGTGCGCGGCATGAAGGCGATTGATCAGGGCGGGCCGATCTCGGTCCCGGTGGGCCGCGAGACCTTGGGCCGCGTGATCAACGTGATTGGCGAACCGGTGGACCAGTTGGGTCCGATCAACGCCAAGCAGCGGCTGCCCATCCATCGCCAGGCGCCATCGTTTGAAGAGCAGGCCACCACGTCGGAGATGTTTGTGACCGGCGTCAAGGTCATTGACCTGATCCAGCCCTTTCTCAAGGGTGGCAAGATCGGTCTGTTTGGGGGCGCGGGCGTCGGCAAGACCGTGGTCATCATGGAGCTGATCAACAACGTAGCCAAACAGCATGGCGGATACTCGGTGTTTGCCGGCGTGGGCGAGCGCACGCGCGAGGGTAACGATTTGTGGCTGGAGATGAGCGAATCGGGCGTGATCACGCCGGGCGATCCCTCCAAGTCGAAGGCGGCACTGGTTTACGGCCAGATGACCGAGCCCCCAGGAGCGCGGCTGCGCGTGGCGTTGACCGGACTCACGGTGGCGGAATACTTCCGCGACGTGGAAGGCGCGGACACGCTGCTGTTCATTGACAACATCTTCCGCTTCACACAGGCGGGTTCGGAAGTCTCGGCCCTGCTGGGACGCATGCCCAGCGCGGTGGGTTACCAGCCGAACCTGGCAACAGAAATGGGCGAGTTGCAGGAGCGCATTACCTCCACCAAAAAGGGTTCGGTTACTTCGGTGCAGGCGATCTATGTTCCTGCAGACGACCTTACCGATCCGGCCCCAGCGACCACGTTTGCTCACCTGGATGCGACCACCGTGCTCTCGAGGCCGCTGACGGAGATTGGGATTTATCCGGCGGTGGACCCGCTGGCTTCTACCTCGCGCATTCTCGATCCGCGCATTGTTGGCCAGGAGCACTACGACGTGGCCCAAGGCGTGAAGAAATTATTGCAGCGCTATAAAGATTTGCAGGACATTATCGCGATTCTCGGCCTGGATGAGCTCAGCGAAGACGACAAGATCACCGTGACCCGCGCACGAAAAGTACAAAAGTTCCTCTCGCAGCCGTTCTTCGTGGCCGCGCAATTCACGGGGCGCGACGGACGCTTTGTGAAGATTGCCGACACGGTGCGCAGCTTCCGCGAAATTATTGAAGGCAAGCACGACGAGATCCCCGAGCAGGCTTTTTATATGAAGGGCTCGATTGAGGAAGTGCTCGAAGATGCGGAGAAGATGAAGGCTGCCGCTTAGTTTTGAGTTGTTAGTTTCAAGTTTCGAGTTCCCAACTTGAAACTCGAAACCTGAAACTGGAAACTGGCGGCTGGCAACTGACAATGGGGATATGGCAGAGACACTACAACTCGAAATCGTTACTCCGGACCGCTTGATTGTGAGCGATACGGCGCAGGAGATACAGATTCCCGGCAAGAGCGGCTACCTGGGCATCCTGCCGGGGCACGCCCCGCTGATCACCGAAATCGCCGTCGGCGAAATTACCTATCGCAAGGCGAACGAGACCCGATATCTGTCTGTAGCCTGGGGCTTTGCCGAGGTGCTGCCGGAAAAGGTCACAATTCTTGCTGAAACTGCAGAGCGGTCTGCCGATATCGATCTTGCCCGCGCACAGGCAGCCAAGCAGCGCGCAGAGGCGCGGCTCAAACAGGGTGGAACGGACTTAGATTACCAGCGCGCAGAAGATGCATTGCGGCGGGCGCAGACGCGGATCGATGTGGCTGCGAAGAAATAGCCGTTAGCTCTTAGCTTTTAGCTACAGCCGCCTGGAACCAGGCGGCTTTTTTGTTGATTGTGATGAGCTGGCTGTGATGAGCTGGCAAGGTTAATGATGGATGGCGGATGGTTGGGCTCGGGCCGCAATGGGGTGCACTAACAATCCTTCCGGCGGTTTTGCCAGGGTAATCTGGAAATTCAGAAGGGCTGATTTCTCATCGTGGAAAACTCTGAAGACTTCGCCAAACTTGACGCTTGGTGCAGCATGAATGTCGCGAAGGAAATCTTTAAGTGCCAAGCCATCATCATTGCATGGCTTTCCTTCGTAGGCTTGCCATGCTTTCAGCAGTGTTGCGCGAGCGCCCGGCTTTGATTCTTCGCCGTCCACTGTCAATTTGCCGTAGTGAAATTGCGGCCCTTCGTCAACGTCAATGATGAGCGAGACCAGGTTGGCGTCATCATCAATCTTTGTATCCGGAACAGGAGTAAAGTCGATATATCCCCGGGCACCGTAGAGCTTGCGGGTGTTTTCAAGACCTATGTGGATTTTGCCGGTATTGAAGATATCTCCCGCACTCATAGGAAACTGCCTGCGCAATTCAGCCTCAGGGAATACGGTTATGCGGGTGAACGAGATATCTTTTAGCCGATACAGTTGGCCTTTATCTACCGAAATGGTGACATCTATCAGTTTCCTGCGTGTATCTCCCTGAATCACTCTGACCATAGGGCTACCAATAAGTGCTTTGAAGTAGCCGCGTTCCTGGTAGGCCTGGCGTACGCGCTCGGCAATCTCATCGAAGTTGTCGCACCAATAGGTGTGACTTTTTATTTCTAGAGCGATCCTTTGTTGAGCGGCCAGAGAGAATCCGGGATTGCGCAAGATGAGCTTGCGTACGAACGCCTTCGGTGTTAAGCCGGGTGACCACTGATCGCCGTCGCGCACTGGACATGCTGCTGGGTCGGCTTGCGCTAGAGCGCAGAAGCACAGAAAAACCATGCAGATGATGAGAAAAACTTTCTGCATATTCGGAGATTATAGTACAGTTGCGCTCCAGGATTTTGGCTTGCCCTTGTTCCCAACTAACGTCGCCGGTGCCTGTTCGTGTGCCACTCGTCAGCGGTAATCTCCCATATCTCCGCGGGGAGACGGCCTGAAACGTAGTCCCGCTCCAGGGTGGCGACGATACGCATACCTTGCTTTTCCGAGATACGGCGCGATGCTGTATTGGCGATTGCCTTGGGAACACGCAGCCGGGGGAACTTCAGCACGTCAAACCAATAATCGGTTACGACCTCGCAGGCTTCACTCATCAAACCTTGTCCCTGCCAGGGCAGGCCAATCCAGAAGCCGCGATTGTTGTTCTCGTCTCTCATCAAACCGATGCTTCCGATCAATCGAGCAGGATCGCTTTTGAGCCGCAACGTCCAATGCCAGGCATCTTCGCGTTCGACAGCGGGCAGGGCCACATCGCGATAAAATTTGTGTGCGCCATCCGGCGGATAAGGCCAGGGCACCTGGTTCGTCAGGTAGCGCACGATCTCCCATTGTGGAAAGAGAATTTGGGCTTGCGCAGCATCAGCAAGCTCCAACGGACGCAGTAAGAGCCGGGGCGTCTCAAGAATGGGGATCATAATCAATTTTAGTCTGTTGGCTTCTTTTCTCCGGTGGAGATATTGCTCTTCCGCGGAACGAGACTCTTTCCTAAATCAGGAAAAAGGAATACGGCATCGGGAGATTGTCGTATTCAGCGCGGCATATCCATGGCAAAGAACTCGATAGCCGAAGGCCAATCGCTGCCTTAGTGCGGCCTGACGGCGACCAAATCAGGAATGAAGCTTACCGAAATCTGGGCTACATCCGTACCAGAGGCCACGGCAATCTGGTGCACGCTGCCCGTGGTGTTCCCATTGTCACTCACACCTACATACACGGACGCGCTGTCCAGCGTAACGCCACCAGTGGTGGCGAACGGTGCGGTGCCTACCAGGGTAACTGCCCCAGTTGCGTTGCCAACGACATCATAGCTCAGTAATTTTCCGGAAACGTCATTAGCCGGGATGTAAGCGTGTTTGCTGTCAGGGGTAACAATGATTTGGTTAGCGGTGAAGCTGCCTCCAGTGGTCACCTGCGCGCGGGTTTCGGTGATTCCCGGCGGGCAGGCAGCGGTGAGCGTGGGAGTCATGACAGCAATGTTCGGGGAATTGGCCCCCAGCATAATGTTGGGATTGCTTGGGTTGGTGGGATCAGCAATCCCCTTTAGCTTGGTGGTCAGCAGCGAACTCGAGCCCGCCTGGGAGGCATTATTGCAAACTGTCACCAGCGGAGTCGTGGAGTTGGCCACGTAGGCTAGTCCGCCGTTAGGCAGGAAGCTGACATCGCTTGCTCCCGGTGCGGGAAGGGTTGCCACTGTTCTGACCGTAGCACCTTGGACCGCATAGACGGTTGAAGTCGAAGTGGCCGGAGTCGCAGGCGTATTTTGGTTGACGACAATCGCTTCGGAGCTGTCAGGAGAGAAGTCGGCTGCCACTGCATTGCTGATGGTGCTTAGCGTAGTAACGGTATTCGCACTGCTGTTGAATAACAACGTGGTGTAATTGGCGCCGCCGATGAAAACGAGTTGTCCATTGGGCGAGACAGCCAATACTATTCCGGGAGCGTTTGACACCTGCTTGGTGAGGGTGTTATTGGTGGCGTTGACGACCATCAATCCGGTGCTCGACCCGAGATAGGCATTAGCTCCTTGCGGATCGAAGACGAGAGAATTGGGGTTTGCCGGCAGAGTGATCGCGGTCCCCGCAGTGTTAGTGGTGTTGCTGATCGGAACCAAAGAGGTTGTTCCCGAGCCGGTAGCGTAGACCGTTGTTCCCGTAGCCCCAGGGCCAACACTGGCTGTGACCGTATTGCTGTTTACCACGGATCCCTGGCCCTTGTTGCAACTACCGTTTACTGCGCAGGAGGCTGTAATGTTAGAGGTCCCGTAAGCAACTCCAGCCACCAGACCCGTGCTGTTAACGGTGGCGGCGGCAGACACACTGCTGTTCCAGGTGAGGGTAACGTTGTTGACCACAGCTCCCAAGCTGTCTTTGACTACGGCTGACAACTGCCCGGTTGCACCTATCGCTCCCGGTGACGGGTTGAAGGCCAGGTTGGGGTTGGTGTTGGGGCCAGTGATGGTGATGCTGGCTACCGGACACTCCTGAAATACGACAGCTGGACTGTTTACAGGATTGGTGCTGTTGATGCTGGCGGTTACCGTGGTAATTCCCGGTAAAA
>Ga0207111_10274_pt1 | contig 12174 bp, 10 predicted proteins | sample Alteio_BWMinHeat_71_FD_153577 | JGI IMG/M metagenome (GOLD analysis project Ga0207111, IMG submission 153577) | Enriched cells from forest soil in Barre Woods Harvard Forest LTER site, Petersham, Massachusetts, United States -... | ecosystem: Environmental > Terrestrial > Soil > Temperate forest >... | reverse complement strand
ACGGGGTAGGCAATCATGCTTCGTTTGTTCATAAGTATGCTGAATCTGTCAACAATGGAAATGCTCTTCAAAACAATGTTAATGTTTCCAACAGGAATGACCTCATAAGAAATAACATAGGAAACCAGGTTCAACCTTCGGTTAATCAAAACCAGTTGAATGTAAAAACCCCTCCGGTTAATAATGGAGGCATAAAGAGCAATATCACCAATGCAGGACCCGGCAAAACAACAGTTCAACCGGGTAACAGCATGGCTCCGGCAACGAGGGAAGGAATCATCAATAATAACAATGCACCTGCAATGAAAGCTCCCGTTGACAATTATACAAGGGAACAGGGGAACAGGCAGAATATGCAACAGAATATGCAACAACAAAACCGTCCGGGAGTTTACACCCGTCCGGGAACAGTTGCCGCTGACAGGAGCAGGGATTATGCACCACAAGGCAGAAATCAGAATTATAATGCTCCTGAAAGAATGAGAAACAACACCCCCATAGAAAGAAGACCTCAAACGATGATGCCTCAACAACGACCTGACAGGATGATGAACAGGCAGGAAATATACAACCGTCCGAATCCGGGTAACCAAAACCAATACAGGGGAAACAATCAGCCACAACAACCACGAGGCGGCGGAGATATGTACAGGGGCGGAGGTCGTCCTAATGGCGGTAATATGGGACGCCCAAGCGCTCCGAACGGCGGAATGAGAAGCGCACCTTCAAACAATGGCGGAATGAGAAGCGCACCTTCCTTTAGCGCTCCAAGCGGCGGCTCCAGAGGCAGTGGCAGTGGCGGTGGCGGCAGAAGCGGTGGCGGCAGGAGATAAGTATGAGTTATGAATTCGTCAAATCCATTAATTAGTGTAATCTTTTTCAAAATGAAACGCTTGCTAATATCAATAATCCTGTTGGGAATTACAGGATTGGCTTGGGGGCAAAACGAAGTTGATGCTTTGAGATATTCTTTGTTGAATCCGAGCGGTACTGCGCGATACATGGGTGCAGGAGGCGCTTTCGGAGCTTTGGGCGGCGACATGACTACATTGGGAGAGAACCCCGCCGGTATTGCCATCTTTCGCAAATCAGAAATATCATTAAGCCCTTCATTTTACACGATGGATGCAAGTTCATCATTCAGGGGTATGACGAGTGATGATAGTAAAAATAATTTTAACTTCGGGAATATTGGCTTAGTTGGTACTCGCAATACCCGTAAGGGAAGCACATCAGGGTGGCAAAATGTTAATCTCGGGATTGCTTATAACCGGATGAATAATTTTAATTCAAATATTACAGTTACTGGAAAGAATGCGCAAGGTTCGCTGGCTGATACTTATGTTAATGATTTGAATTCAGGTGGTAAACTTGATCCATTCGGTTCTCAATTAGCTTATGACACTTATTTGATTGACACCATTCCTGGCAATTCCGCTTATTATTTTACTCCTTTAAATCCTCATTATGGGCAAACCCAAACATTACAAAGAACAACTTATGGCTCTATGGGAGAAACGGATATTTCTTTTGGAGCAAATTATGGCAATATTCTTTATTTAGGCGCAACCATAGGATTAAGACCATCTATTAAGTATAACAGGAATGATATCTATACAGAGACATCTAATGATACTTCAATTTATTTAAAGTCGTTTACCAAAACTGATAATCTGGTAACAACTGGAAAAGGGTATAATTTCAAGATAGGAGCTATTGCCAGACTAACAGATTGGGTGAGGGTTGGAGCAGCAGTTCATTCTCCCACTTATTATAATTTGAATGATAGTTGGAATAGCACCATTACCACCACCTTAGCAACATCTTCAACAAGTGATACTACTATTAGTTCAAGTTCACCACAGGGAACTTATAATTATTCGCTTACTACACCTATGAAAGCAATAGGAAGCGTTGCTTTTATCTTTGGAAAATCAGGGATGTTAAGCGGAGAGTATGAATATGTGAATTATCCTGCCGCCCGCCTGAATGCCTCCGACGGTAGTTCTTTTTCAACAGAAAACAACGCCATCAGAAGCCAATACAGAAGCGCAGGTAACATTAAAATCGGGACGGAATGGAAATGGAATATATTCAGCATCCGGGGTGGTTTCAACCTGATAGGTAATCCTTATGTCGGTGAAAAAACCTTTCTGAAAACCAATTATTCCCTCGGTTTCGGAATCAGGGAAAGAGGTTATTATATTGACCTGGCTTATATCTTGAGCAAATACACAGACAATTATTACTTATATAGTGGCATTGAAACTCCTACCACCACCAAATATACTTCCCAAAGCTTCATTCTTTCAATGGGTTTAAGGTTTTAATAATAAATGGAACGCAGATTTTTATGATGATTAAGATTAAAAATGATTCTTTTATCTTAAAAAATCATCATAATCATAAAAATCTGCGTTCCATTTTTATTAATGAGGAACCCTGCTTAAATAAAATTCCGCTTTTTCCTTATTGCCATTTTCCTTATACAGATTGGCTATTGTCATCACAAGGTCGCGGTCGTTGGGATTAAGTTTATATGCCTGCTCAAAGTATATCAGGGCGTTTTTCATATCCCCAAGATTAAAATAAGCTTTGCCGATATTTGTCAATGGCTCGTAATGGTCTGTAAAACGATTGATAATTTCGAGGTTTACTGCAATAGATGCCGGGTAATCTTTCTCCTTAAAATAAATCATGCTCAAACTTCTCCATGCTTCTAAGTAATTCGGAGTAACCTCTGTCGCCTTTTTTATCCAGGGAATGGCTTCCCGGAACTTTCCTTCCTGGTAATAAGTGGCTCCCACGCGAAGAGGAGCTTCCGCAAAGGTGCTGTCAATCCTGAAACAGTTCTTAAACGCATCTCTTGCATCCGGCATATTGTTGAGCAGTAAATTCGCTCTTCCCAAATCAAAGGAGGCATTGAAGAAATCGGGATAAACTTCGAGCGCCTTCTTAAAATGAACCACCGCTTCCTTCAACATCCCCTGTTTTCTGTCTTCCGACTTTTCATCAAAAGAATAAATGATAAGGTTTTCGGCAAGAAGATTATTCGCCTGGGCTGAATTTTCCAGGTGATTTATATCTGAACGAAACAAGGTAAGGTGGTCTTTCCATTCCATATTGCGGGCAACGGTTCGCACAGTATATAAAGTAAGAATCAGCCCTGTAACAATTACAAAACTCTTTTGCTGCAACAATGAACCGAGTTTTTGCTTCATATCTATCTTGAAAAGCATTAACAATAAATACCCTAAAGCGATGCAGAAACCAACGGAAGCCACATAAGCGAACCTGTCTGCCATCAGCCCCGCCACTGGAGAAGGAATATTCGAGAATATCATGATGCAGCTAATATAAGTGATGATGCCAAAACTTAGGGGAGGATATTTCCTGAAAAAAACGATTGAAATAATAAACAATGCAAGATAAACAAGCATGAAATCAAGGGAGCGGTAATGCGTCCAAGTTGCGAGGGGAACCTGTTTATATCCGTAATAAAAACTCAATTGATAAGGAATAAACAGCAGTTTCAGGTAATCGCCCAAAACATAAAAAGCAGTGCCGAGCCGTATGTTGAGCGGGTCAGTGTTTTTAAGCGGCATTTCAGCAAAATCAAGCGTGCGATAAGAAGAAGGCAGCAAAGAAGGCGATTGCACGGCAGCAATATCAACCTGTGGAATTTTCACACCGAGCGTACTTTCAACATGCAATTGATTTAATGGAATATAGGTATTTGATTTATTAAAGTAAGTGGGGTTAGTCTGTAGAATGATAAAATAAAGAAGCATCATTGCAGGTACAAGCAATATGTAAGAACGGATAATGTAACGGCTCCAGTTTGTAACAAATAATAATAACAACGATAACCCCACAATCCAGCCAATAATGCTCCTGATTTCAAACTTCATATTTACATCAAAAATCAAATTGTACATATCCAGGCAAAGCACCAAGGTTAATATTATAAGTGAATATTTGCTCCATTTTGGTTTTGACATCATATAGAAAATCAACAAATAGCCAATAAGCGGACCTATTGCAACCTTTCCGATAATGTACCACAGCACTGCAAAAGAAAGCGCGAGGCAAACAAGTGCATAATATTTTACTTTTTGAGCATCCCAAAAGAAAATGATGATAAAAGCAACGATGGCTAATTCAGCCACCATCTCATAATCGAACATAAAAGCGGTGATGGCGACAACAACGCCATAAACAAGCAACATAACGGGCTTGATGGAAGTATCCGAAATGGTATAAAGAAAACCTATAATAACTAAGTAGCCGTAAAGAGCCGGTTGCCAGTTAAAGGTTATGGTAAGCGCAGGTATGATGCACAACATGGAAAAGAAGACCCAGCGGAATATGCCTGTCGGGTTAAAATTCCTTTTGACTGTTGAAAAAGTGATTAACCATTTAAACGTATCAATAATTGCCCGGTAAACTTTTTGCCAGTCCACATAAAAAAGCGCCGGGAAAAGGGAAATTCCGATAAAAAAAAGAATTTTCTGATATAAAAAACCAATTGGAGCAAAAAAAGCGGCAAAGAGGGCGAGGGCTGTTGAAACTAATAGCAAACGGCGAAGAGACGCATTGCAAAATATCACCAAAGCAAGCGGAATAACCAATGCAAAAGGAACAACACTCAATTTAGACATTACCCCCAATGCGAAACAAAGCACAGCAAGTAAATAAGCGGTCAACTTTCCATTCCGAATGAAAAGAACTGCAAAATGCAGTGCTGCAATGCCTCCAAGCAGCGATAGTAATTCGTCGCGGCTTTTGATATTCGCCACTGCTTCCGTGTGCAGCGGATGAGCGGTAAACAGCAGCGTAATGATAAAAGGCAGCAACTCTCCATACGATTCAAAAAGCAGTTTCAGCACCTTAAACAAAAGCAGGCAGGTAATTACATAAATCAGCAGGTTAAAGAAGTGGCTTACCCCTGCATTGTCCCCGAAAAACTGGTGTTCGATGGCAAAGGTGGCAAGCGTTACGGGTCGGTACTCATAAGCATAACCCTGCTTATCCTTATAATATTGAGAAGTAAAAATCTCCGGAAGCGCCTTAATTCCTTTGCTTGTCAGCCGTTGATTCTTTGTTACAAGTTCATCATCGAGGTTGTAATTATTTGGCAGCGTATTGATGTATAACAGCACTGCAAAAAGAACGATAATGAACTGATAAACCCTCTTTGCAGGTGGTTTTGAACGCGGTTCAGGTTTCTTTATTTGTTGCTTTTTTACCATTTCCCCTGCGCCTTCATAACCATTTCGAGCATTTCGCGCACACAGCCGGTTCCGCCGGTTTTTGAAGCGATATAAACAGAAACATCCTTAACTTCATCAGCCGCATCGGCAGGACAGCAGGGCAAGCCAACCATTCTCATCGCCTCTATATCGGGAATATCATCGCCCATAAAGAGGGTCTTTTCCGGCGAAATATTGTTCGATTCAAAAAATTCTTTCAACTTTTCAGCTTTGTCCCTGATATTCATATAAACATCGGGGATACCCAGCAGTTTCAAACGGTTAATAACCAATTCCGACCTCCCGCCCGATATAATGCACAACCTGAAACCTTTCTTTACTGCATGATTCATGGCATATCCGTCCTTAATGTTCATGCTTCTGACCATATCGCCGGTGGGGAATAAGAGCAAAGTGCCATCGGTAAGCACACCATCAACATCAAAGACCATTGCTTCAATGTTTTCGAGCAGTTCAGTTGTCAATTGGTTGGTTGAGAATTTAATTATTTGTTAAAAAATATCCAGAAGAGCGGTGTTTGTCCGCGCAGTTCACCTGTATTATTATCATAAACTTCTTTGAGCGGTGATATGGCAATTACCTTTTTGTCGAACCCGGAACCTGTAATTATCCATTGCTCCATAAACCGGATTTTGGTAATGGATTTTCTGTCGAAGGTGGTTGTAACGGGTACTTTCTTTATATCATTTGCATTAGCAGGATTTTCAACAAACACCGTATCATATTTTGTTCCTACGATTCGGTTGAGTTCCTCTTTGTCAAGTTTTACCGTATCGCTCAAATAATCATAAGCGACTCTTTTGCCCGAAATCACTTCATCAATCAAAGCATTGATGAATTTCTCCCTTTGCGACGGCTCAATGTTGTTTCTCCACCATTCACCATCCGTTTCGGGCGTTTTGATGGTTACGTCATACATGATTTTCTCCGTGATTACATTAGCTGTTGAATCGGTTTTCGGGACTTGCCTATTGCTACAGGAAATAAAGGAGGTTACGACACTTAATAAAATAACGAGCGGAATCATTAATTTTAAAACAGCAATTGTTGTTGGTTTCATTATGTAGAATGTTTTAAGAATTTGAAGGGCTGAAATTATGAAATATTTACTTATCAGATTCAATACTGCGGGTCATAAGCTCATAAATCTTCATATAATCCGGCAAATTCTTTAAATATTCAAGATGCTCAAGGATAATTTTCTTATCCCCTCTTGCCGCAGGACCTGTTTGCAGCAGTCGCGGGCTTTTCAATTTTGTTCTTTTGGCTGTTTCAGTAACGAGCGGAACAAGCATATCGAACGAAAGTCCTTTTTGTTGAAGCAGAACTTCTGCAATGGCATACAGGTGATTGCTAAAATTGCAGGCAAAGACAGCAGCAACATGAAGCGTCTTTCTTTTTTCAGAATCAATCAACTGAACATTGTTTGAAATTGATGAGCCGAGTATTTTTAACAACTCGCCGCTTTTTGCATTGTTTGCCTCAATACAAATGGGAATTTCCCTAAAATTAACCTTTCTTTCTTTAAGAAAAGACTGCAAAGGATAAAACACTCCGTAATTTTTGGATGCTTTCATCACTGCATCCAGCCTTAAACTCCCCGATACATGCACCACCAATTTGTCGCCCGCATTCAATTTTCCGGCAATTTCTTCCACCACCGCATCTTTAATTGCAAGAATAATGATTTGGGCATCGTCTGGAATTGCGCTGTAGTCAGTTGAAAAGGGGCAATGAAGCTTTTTTGACAAAACAGCCGCCTGTTTTTCCCGCCTGCTGATGACTTTTACGATTGAATGCCCGGCTTTGTGCAAAGCAAGCCCTAATTGGGTGGCTACATTGCCCGCGCCGATGATGACTATTTTGTAGGAATAATTAATAATTAATAATTAATAAGCCGCAAAAGTAGTTCTATTTCTGAAACCCCTCTGAACACAATTTTCATCTCCTTAAAGGCGGTTTTATGACTTTTTTATGCAGTTTTCGCCGCTTATACAAATTCCAGGATTGTTGCTACAAATGACTTAACGACTTGTTTATGAAGCTATATAGCTTGTTTCTGCAACCCGGGAACCACTACAAGGGGCATAAATTCTTCTCCAAGCGGCGCCTCCGCTTGTACAAGAAACCCCTCCGCTTGTACAAGGGAGCTCTCTGCTTGTACAAGGGAACCCCTCCGCTTGTACAAGCGGAGGGGTTTCTTGTACAAGCCGTTTAGCCATTTTTACACCATTTCGGGGTTTTGGCACATAATTTTCAATCAGTAAAACAAGCCAAAAAGGAATGTACCCGCATATTTCCCGGAGTTATTCTCTACCCATTCAACTGCTTAATTCTTTTCCTGATGGCGACAACGCTTCCGAAGATGAGCAATAAACATCCTGACCAAAGCACATTGATATAAGGAAAAACAATGGCTTTCATAATGATAAACTCTTTTGAATTGCCGTTCTTTTCAGCTATGGAAAGTTCCATTTTTCCCTTTTCGGGGATGAGCTTTACGATGTTGAACTTCATGCCTAATTCTTCTATGCCTGCTCCGATTGGATGAACATACACATCTTTGATGGCATAAACCGGTTCGGCTGAATAAACGTGGTTCTTCATATCCATCGCCTTGATAAGCGCCCCAACCGCAATGTCTTTTTCATCCAACCCGAATTTCCCTTTTTCAACATTCTTATCAAAACCCTCGAAAATGACGATACAGTTGCTCGCATAGATGGAATCGCCGGGTGCAACGGTGAAAGTTTTAGCCGGTTTATATTCATCAGGATTGGCTGATTTCGTGTCTTCCAGTTCTGCATAAGTGATGTGAGTGTAAACATCGGAGGTTAAATAATGTTTGGTAGCGGGTTCAGCCACATTACCCATGCGGGGATTGGTTTGCACCACCGGGTAAAGCGTAAATTGCGAAGTCGCTTTGCCGGTTTTATCTTTGGTGATATATTCAATTTCATAAAACACATTGACGCCTTCTTTTCTTTTTCCTTTATAAGTAACAAAATAATCGCCCATTCGTAGCGTGTCATTCTTAACCAGCATAATGTTATCATTGTTCTTAAAATCTTTTCCCAGCTTCTCCAAATCAACCCCGGAACTGTTTTGAGATATGATTTCACTTTTTGAGGTAGAAATTAAAGCGCCCAGCAATATCATTCCGAAACCGACATGGGCGATGGATGCGCCGCTCAATTTTGATTTCCCTTTCAGTGTTGTTACGAAATAATTGAGGTTGGCAACGATGGCGAAAAAGGAAGCAAAAAGCAACCCGATATAGAATACTTCATACAGTTTCAGCAACCAACAAACAATAACGGTAAGAACCAATGAAATGAGCAGCGGAATGCTCAATCCATTGATAATTTGCTTCGGTTCTGTCTTTTTGAATTTGAAATACTGACCTATTGCAATCAATAAGGCAACTACAATCGCAATCGGAATCTGCCATGAATTATAATGTTTGATTGGGTTTAAAGGAGGGGCGATGTTGGAACTAAAGATTTTATTAATGACCGGAATGGAAGTGGTAAAAATGATTTGGAAACAGGAAACCGCCAGCACCAACGCGCCGATAAACATCCAAAATTCACGCGACATAATGCTTTCGTCTTCTTTATTATCCCGCAAATGTTTCCAGTTGATGACAAGTAATACAATTGATAAGATGAGAAAGAAGAAAAGATAAAGCAATAATTGCCCGGACATTCCCAGGTCTGTAAAAGCGTGAACGGAGGTATCGCCTAAAATACCGCTGCGGGTAAGGAAGGTAGAATAAAGAATCAGCAGAAAGGTAATGATGGTCAAAATAAATGTAATCAACAGCGATTGACCTTTGTTCTTATGAATAATCATCACATGCGCAGCCCCCACGAAAGTCAGCCAGGGGACAAGCGAGGCATTCTCCACAGGGTCCCAAGCCCAAAAGCCGCCAAAGCTCAATGCTTCATAAGCCCAAGCGCCTCCCATCAATATGCCTGTGCCAAGCACCATCACCCCAAAGAAAGTCCAGGGCAGGGCGGGCTTCACCCATTCGGAATATTTCTTTTTCCAAAGCCCGGCAATAGCATAAGCAAAAGGAACCACCGTGGAAGCAAAACCGAGAAACAAAGTAGGCGGATGAATGGTCATCCAATAGTTTTGCAGCAGCGGGTTAAGCCCTCTGCCGTCTAATTTTCTCAAATAATCAGGGATTTGAATAAAAGGAAGATTCGCCATTTCGGGATGTTCGCGAAGCAGGAGAAAAGGATTGCTTCCTAACTTGTAACCGGAAATATAAACACCCAACAGCATGGAAGAAAGAAACACCTGCACAGCCGAAACAACCGTCAGCACGGGCGCTTCCCAATCTTTTGCCGTGCGCATGAGTATATTCCCCAAAACAACATGCCAAAATGTCCATAGCAGAAAACTCCCTTCCTGTCCTTCCCAAAAACAGGCGAGTGTGTATCGTCGTGGCATAATGGTGTTGGAATGTTCCCACACATAATGATACTCAAAATAATGAGCAAGTATCATATAAAACAGCGTGGCGATAATGCCAACGACAGCAAAACTATGAACGCTGAAACTTATTCGCGCAAATCTTTTCCACGATGGGTCTGGAATTTCGCTTTTAGCAGTGATGTAATAACTGATGGTGGAAACGAGGGCGGCAACGAAAGCGAGGGCAATGAAAAAATTACCAAGATACCCCCAAAACAAATGTTCCCCTATATATTCTATCTGCATCAGCTTGCCGACTTGAATTCTTTCATTTCGGGCTTGTTGTCATTATACTTTGACGGGCATTTCATCAATATCTTATCGGCAATAAAATCCTCGCCTTTCATTTTTCCGGTCAGGACAATCTGTTCCGATTTTTCAAAATCCTGCGGCTCCGTCCCGTTAAAAAGCACTCGTTTTTCAATCCCTTCATTGTCCTTTACATAGAAAATAAAAAGATTGGCGTTCTCTTTCGGATTATAGGTTCTTTCTTTTTCTTTATCAAGATGCGCCACAACGTGAAATTCTCTCCCGGTATCTTTCATGGCTACGGAAAAACTGGCATAAGTGCTTGAATCAGCAACCGTGCCTAATATGGCGGCTATTGCTATTGCAATGATGACGATTGCTATAATATGTGTTTTTTTCATTTGTTGAATTAATAACTATGCAAAATTACGTCATTTTTTGTTAATATCTTCTTCCAGCTTTTTTACTTTTCTGTCTAACGAGATGAGAAAAATTATAATTCCTAAAAAAACTACTGACAGTACAGCAACTACCACATATATTTTCCCGTTATCTCTCATTACATCAGCCATTTCAACTTTTTCCTGTGCAAAAAGCGAGCAACATTCTATGGTAATACATATAATAATACCTATTGTAATAATTATCTTCCTCATAAAATTATTTGAATTGATTAATTAATATCTTTTGTTTAATGGTTTTGATTCGGATACATATTTCCAAGAGCCAAACAGAAAGCAACGACCATCCAATGACTGCAGGATAAAAAACAAAGCGCATGTTGTTGTCCAAATCATACCTGTTGAAACCGGGATTACCTCCGTTGCCGGGATGCAGGGAATCAGTCAGTCGGGGCAGTATCATCAGGAAAACAATCAGCATGGTATAAGCGAAAATATTATATACGGCAGCTACTTTGGCTCGCTTTTGTTCTTCATCCATGGAATTGCGCAAAACTAAATACGCAAGATATATCAACATAGTAATGGCAGCGCCATTCAATTTTACATCATTCACCCACCATGCGCCCCAGGTATTTTTTGCCCAAAGCATCCCGGTTATCAATCCAACAGCGCCCAACAACATTCCTACATTAACAGCTTCGGAAGCCACAATGTCATTGCGTGAATTAAAATTCATCAGGTATTTAATGCTGTAAACCAAAGAAACGGTGAGAATAATCATCATTCCGAACCACATGGTTACATGGAAATAAAGATTACGGATGGTTTCGTGTAGGATTGGCAGGGCAGGAACGGGGAAAAGAAAACCGGCGATGATGGTATAAAACACCAAAACAATTGACAGTATCTTCCACCATTTTAAACCGAAAAGCATGTTGATAGATTTTATACCTTATTTCCTTATATCCCTTATTTCCCTATACCCCTTCATTAATCCCGCCAAAGATAAGGAAATAATATGTAAGAGAGCGCTACCACTATAACGTTCATCAGCAAAAGCAGGATAATATACTGGTAACTCACCGAATGTTCCAATCCGTCTATGGCGCTTTTGGAAAGTTTTATCAAAATCATTAAGAGCGGGATTTGAACCGGAAAACTCAATATTGCCATCAGTGCAAGGTTATTGTTGGTTTTGGATGCTATTGCTGACATCAGCGTAAGAATGGAAGAAAAGCCGCAACTTCCCAACAACAAGGCAATGATGAACATGGGTATATCCTGTACGATGTTTCCGATGAACAAACTGTAAAACACAAAGCAAATGATGGAAAGGAGCATCATCAAAACAACATTATAAATGATTTTGGAGAGAATAATTGCCTGCGGGCTGGCAAGGGTATATAAATACAACTGCCTTTTAGTGCTTTCCTGGATGAAGCTTTTCGCCACAGCATTGATGGAAGCAAACAGCATAATTATCCAAAACAATGAATTCCAGGTGGCGGGATGAACAATGTTATGAAACGAAAGGTAACACACAAACACGGTGGAAACCACATAAAGCAGTATGCCGTTCAGTGCATATTTCATCCGAAACTCCAGCAGGATTTCTTTACGGATAAGATGTTTGATTTCTTTAAAGAGCACGAGCGTTAGTATTGACCGCAAACTTACATGAATTATCAATACATCCACATCGCCCTGTTTTCAGTAAGTTTTATTATGTTTGCAAAAAATTAAAATGACAAGGTCAATCTTAT
>Ga0207111_10273_pt1 | contig 12180 bp, 15 predicted proteins | sample Alteio_BWMinHeat_71_FD_153577 | JGI IMG/M metagenome (GOLD analysis project Ga0207111, IMG submission 153577) | Enriched cells from forest soil in Barre Woods Harvard Forest LTER site, Petersham, Massachusetts, United States -... | ecosystem: Environmental > Terrestrial > Soil > Temperate forest >... | reverse complement strand
TTCGCCGCCCAGCGGATGATAGCCGCAGCCTGCCGGCCTTTGCCGATGCCCGTTTGGTCGGCAATGATGATTGCCTTACCCTGGTTGATCTGGTGAATTGCAGACGCGACGGAATCGACCTGCAAGCCCATCAGGGCATCGTGCATCTCGTCAACGTCGGTGTATTCAAGTTGGTCGGCAGCGAACTTGTCGATGTCGCCTACTTCATCCTCGAGCTTCGCCATCGCCTGTTGAAGAGGCGCGCGCATGTTCGTGGGGATGAGGACGCCGGTATCTTTCTTGCCCGATGCCGGGGTGTAGGTAACCTGAAATTCGTTGTCTGAGTCGGCGGGTGTTAGGGGATTGCGGCTAACATCGCTGCCAGACTTGGAAGCTGGCTCGCGTCGAGTTGAAGCAGGTTGCCCTTCTGCCAGTCGATCTGACCCAGCAACGTCTCCATCTGGTCTGACGCTATTATCAGGCTTGGCCAGTCCTGGCTCGGATTTCCGCTTGCTATTGCGTACAGGTTTGGGCTGTTCTCCGGTGAGGCTTCCATCTGATCCTGCGCCTGCCGCGGATTCTGGCTGATTAGCTGGCTCAGTCTCTCCTCGAGGAGTTGGCTGTACTGCTGACGATCCATTTTGCTCGACGTCCCCGGAAACGGGACCGTTAGGTCCTCCTTCGGCGAGCCCGCTACGCTGGGACGCCAAGCCCTTATTGAATTGCTCATAGACTTCTCCCCACGTATTTGCTCTTTCGATGGTGCCCGGCTGCGGCGAGAACTTCTCCGACTCCGCGCGCCCATCAATGTTTATTACCCGCACTGGCCAGCTTGCGCCCTGACGAGCATACAGCGAGCCGTTCACTTCGAAGTGAGACGACACATTATAGTGGGAATACAGCCAATTGAAGAAGATACGATCATCGGTCGAGATACCGCCGGTAACCTTGTCCGCGCCAAGAATGAGCGTTGCCTTACCGCCATCCTTCATCGTGTCAAGCGCGCGGGCAGCTATCAGGTGGTCTATCTTCCCGATCTTGTATCCATCGACGTTCACCTTTACCGGCTTACCGTTCTCTTTCACGGAGCCGAAAGGCGGGTTGGTAACTACCGCGTCGATGCTGTGCTCTGTACGTTGGCCTTGAGCGCATCGCCCTCGATGACCTTGTATCCCTGCTCACGCAGACGAGCGGCGCGGCCGGGCTCGAGCTCGCCGGCTGTGACGTGTGCCGGGTCCGCGGCGATGAGCAACATGCCGTTGCCTGCCGTCGGCTCGTATACGGTTGAATCCTTAGTGACACCAGCGAGACGATCTGCGAGGAATGCGAGCGGCGCAGGCGTGCTGTAAGCCTGATTCGCGACGCTGGTAGGCGTGCGGATGTTGAGGTTCGGTTGCGACTCGTACAGTTTGACGAGCGCTGTAAAGGCGAGATGATCGTTCCCCTTGGCCGCGGCGACGATTTCGCGCGAGCGCCGGGCGAGCGCTGCCTCGAGCTCTTCCTGTGCTACCTTGACGCGGGGATTGTCCGCGGGCTTCCCGTCGAACTCGGAAACCATCTTGCGGAGTCCGATATTGTCGGCCGGCATCTCGCCAGCCTTGACCTTTTGATAGAGGAATTCGCCCAGGCTCGAAGGCTTCTCGACGGGAGCGCCGAGTATCTTCTTGTGGCTGACGGTGTGCTCTTTGCCGTCTTCGCCCTTGATGCGAGCAACGATTGCATTCGAGTGCGCTACCGTGCCGGTGCGCTCTTTGCCCTCTTTGTCGGTGAAACGAACGACGTCGCCCTTTTGGGCGCGGTGGGGTTCTACTTCGTCGGGCTGGAGTTCTGGTGTCCGTTCTTCTGGTACTTCTCCGGCCAGAGAGCTTCCTTCTTGAACCGGTGACTCGCTGGCGGAACTTCCTCGCCCTGCTCCTTCATCTTCGCTTCGATTTCCGCGACTATCTTCTCCATCTCCTCCGCCATGTGAGGCGGTCTGGTCTTCTGGCCCTCCACTGCCTGATCGATCATCTTCTTCCAGCCTTCCAGCCGTTCCTGCGATATCGCCATACGCGGATTCGAATGCCGCTGATGCTCCCGCCGAAGCGCCTGCTGTCCAGGCATAACAACAACGCCACATAGACCGGGCGGCAGAGATGCCGCCCACTTCAAAGGAACTAATAGACATGCCCGGTATCATCGACTCCCTATCCCGCCGCGAGCGCGACTCGCTGCCCGAAGCAGTAAAGCTCGAGGAGCTTTTCAGCTACCACGCGCCCACACCTGAAGACATCGCCAAGTATGAAGCCCTGCGCACAGCCACCAAGGGCTTGGTGCGCGAGATCCTTACTGTCTGCCAGCCCAGCGCCGACCGTTCCGCAGCGATTTGCTTGATCCGCGAAGGGCTGATGACCGCGAACGCTTCCATCGCACTCAAGGGCCTCAGCCTCTAATGCCCCGTCGTACCAAGACTCCTGAAGGTTACGTGCTGGATGCGGTCCTCGATCTGCTATCGGTCGAGCGCATCTGGCACCGCCGAATGAATACCGGCGCTCATGTGGTAGCAGCAACGGAAACCACGAAGCGCCGCTTCATCAAGTTCGGCTCAAAGGGCATGGCGGATGTACTGGCTACGCCGTTCCTGTTTTCAAGAAAGCCGGTAATTCTCTGGATCGAAACCAAGTGGAAGTCGAAGCAGAGAGAAGCACAGAAGGAATTTCAGGCCGAGGTCGAAGAGGCCGGCCATTACTACTTACTCGCTCGCAGCACAGACGACGTAATCGCTTGGTTGAAAGAAAGGAAATTCAAAGGTGTTTGACTTACTCTCCCAGCTTGAGGCCAAGAACGGACTCATGAAGATGGACGAAGTAGCGCAATTGTTCAGCGTCTCGCGCCGAACGATAGAGCGCATGGTTGCAGACTCGGAAATCCCGAGCCTGCTTGTTGCTGGCCAGCGTCGCTTTGACCCTGCATCACTGCACCGCTACATCAACCGCAAGAGCCCGATGCTCGCAAGAGACAGGAAGAAAAATGCCTAAGAGAATCCCCCTATCGGTCGCGCGCGAAGTCGCGAAGAAAACGAACTGCCGCCAAGTCATCATCATGGCCTGGGATGGCGAACTTACCCACGTTGTCACCTATGGCAAGTCGCTCGAGGACTGCGACCAGGCAGCAATCGGCGGAAACCTTGTGAAAGAGCGGCTGGGATGGCCTGAGTCTGAGTGCAACGCCATGCCGTCTCGAGTCCAGAAGCTGCAAGAGGAGAATGAAGCGCTCCGAGTGAAGCACATGAAGCTTCGCAGCGACCTTGCAGCGCTCGGCGTGGACATTCGGGAGTTGCGGAAGTTTCTAGGCATGGAGTCGGCGTGACCCTCGACCGGCTTACAAAGCGTCAGCGGGATTGCGTCAGCCACGCAATCAAGGGACTGACCAACGTGGAGATAGGCGGGATTCTCGACCTATCTCCTACCACGGTAAAGGTCCACATACAGGCGTCTTTCAAGAGACTTGGTGTCAACAGTCGCACCGAGCTCGTCTGGCTCGTCCTCACACTGGAGAATGAACGACTTCGGGCTGAGGTCGCAGAGTTGATCCGCAAAAATGAGGAGCTGCAACACCGCGATGCTCGGACGGCAGCTTGACTATTTACATCGGTCCCAAGCCGCAGGGCGCCGCCTTCATGACGCACCTCCGGTCGGTCGGGCTGCCAGGACTTTGGAAACTTACCGAAACCCCGTTTTTCAAGTACGATGGCCCTGAAATTGACCTTGCTGCTGCGAGTAATTTCCGGAATGGCCAACCAACCAGACACTACTCCCTTTTCCTGAATCCGGCAGCATATGTTGCGTGGCGTCCGGGGAACAACTCCTCGTATAGCGGATAACCGATCCCCAAGACCTCAACATCGATATCTTCGGACCCCAGTTCTGCTGAGTAGTCGTTAATTCGAACGCCTCCCTGTGCCGGAATAGCGTGACCATTCGCTGTTCGCACAGTAAGCGCGAGGTGCGTTTGTGAACTGTTCCGAGCGGCGATGACCATCGGCTGTATTGCCTCATAGGCGAGCAGCGGAAGGAACCTGCCCGTAGCGACACCCATCGGCGGATCACCGCTCTCTAGTTCTGAATATCCAATCGCAGTCATATTGGCTAAGACTTCAAATCGTGGCATTCGGACGAACCTTCGGTGGGAAGGCTATCACGGAATTGGTCGTGTCACCGGCAAAACGGAAACAATCCTGCGTAGTGCCTGTAAAGTCTCATTTTCGGTAACTTCCCCAGCCGGAGGGGCGAAGCACGAGCAAGTTACCGGAAATCCCCGTTTCACGGGAACAACGAGAGCGAGTTGCGGTAGTCGGCGGCAGGATTACTTCGGACTTGCCGAGTGGGAACCGAGGCCAACTAGATGGAGACCGTGCGGATTGGGAAAGGTTACCGGTGCTTTCCGCCTCCGAGAAACGACCTGACTCTCTCCATCATGCCAAACAGAAAAGCGGTGGTCAGCCCGAACAGCAGCCATCCGTTCAGGGCCTCTATCGCTCCCATGAGCTTCCAGTGTGCTTCCAGAGCCAGATTCTCGTGCCCGTAGCTAGTCATCGCGTTCAGCGAATAGAGCATCGCGGACTTTTTGTCACGCATAGCGTCGAGCAGCCGATAAGCAACTGCCCAAATCCCCACCTCCATTCCGTGCATCAAGGTGGCCAACAAGGTGGTGGCACCCATGATCAGCGCGAACCCGAAGGTTGGGTGACGGCGCATAATGCTACCGGTAGTAGCGTGAGCTACCCTCTGGTCGATGAGCCCGAGGCCCAGGACATGGATGACTACGTTCACCACGATCAGCGGCAAACCCCATGCCCAGTCGACGCCCCAATTCATTGGATCGTCGACAACGAGAGATGTGAAAACGGCTTGGCTAAGGTTCATCAAGATCTACTTGAACTGGACGCGAGTCAAAGGAAGTCTTAAAGACGCCACAAATGATAGGCACGCCGACACCGTTCAGATACTGGCAAAACAGCCAGTGCCACCGAATTTTTCTTGTAGTATGCCTGATGAGTCGCGCCATCCGGAAGTGATCGTGATCAGCGCCCAAAAAGTCAGCTTTTCGGTAAGTCCGCTCGGGCTGGGGCGGTCGGGGCAGGGCAAGTTACCGGAGACCCCGTTTTTCAGGAGGTTATTGACGAGCTTATTTCAGTCGCTGTTGCTGCTCTGGGATAGCACCGAGCGCAGTTATTTAGCACAGAGGCCTTGCGGCTTCCAATCGGAAGGCTTGCCGCCCGGCTGCGAAGAATCATGGATCACCAAGACTAGCGACTTTCGCACAGCGGTGCCTGTGATGGTTAGTTCCATTGGAACATTCGGCGGCGCTGTCGCCGTGCCTCCGGCCGTCGCTCGGATCACGCCTGCCGGAGTTTCCAGACATTGCTCGCCCGAGATCATATACCAGCCTTCCGGTCCCGGGTGCACATGGACTATGGACCGGTCGTTGGGCCTCATCACGGCATAGGCAAGAACCACGGCGTACGACTCTGCTTTGGGAAGCTCCATCGGTCCCACTATGGCAACCGCTTGCCCACCCTGCAGCGCGAGGTCGCGGGGTCCAAATTCTGAGAGCCATACTCGGCCATCTTCTTCCACTACGATCCCCGTTGGACTCTTGGCCGCTTCTGCAGAAGCGCGATTCGGAAACGTTCGCAGATGCCAATATGCGGTCGGCTCAGAGAATCGCAATCCACTTTCGGTGGCTAGACTAAAGCAGCCAAATTCTGGCCTCTTCTGCCCCGGAGGGATGTTCACACACCCCTGTACGAGAAGATGTTCGTGTGTTGCAGGACTGGAGTCTTGAGCGTGCAGAGCTGCATGGTTCGTGCACGTCTGTAAAATCGAAACGCCGGAAACGAACATACATGCCGCAATTACCGTGCGTATCACCTTCATCCCCGATCCTCCTGCACATAGAAGCATCTTTAGGTCTTGCTGGATGATACGCCTACCATCATCTTCCCAATCCGGTTGGGCCCGAATTTCCAGAAGTTATACATAGGGTCGGCTTTCTAGCCTGTTGCGGAACGGACAAGGGAAAACTGGAAGTAATCCGTAGTGCTCGAAAAGTCACGTTTTCGGTAACTTCCCCAACCGGAGGGGCGAAGCACGAGCAAGTTACCCGGAAACCCCGTTTCACTGGAACTTCGGTCAGGTGGCTGGCTTTTCAGCGATCGGGATTACTTCCGAATTGCCGACGACACACCCGAAACGTGAAGACCCCAAGACGACAAGCGCCCTTGAACATTTGATTAACGCATTCCTAACCCCGTTGTGTACTGCCACAGAGTTCAAGTTCGTCCTCTTCATAGGTGTGAATTTGGTTGCATGATGGCGATGGGCATTCGAGCCTCAAGTATCGCCGTCCATCATGAATTGTCAGCTTGGTTGGGCCAGACACAAAAATTTTTCTTTGCCTACACCCTTTGCAAGTCACGTTCGTGCCTTCGCCATAGTTAGTGATCGTTTCGCCCATAGAGCCTCCGTCTTTCAACGCCACTTCCCAACAAAACGCCCGTTTCGTTTAGTGTCCAACAGAGCACCGATAAGACGCATGGAGAGCAAACACGATGGCCTCTCTTGGAGACACTGCCTTCCAATCATGCCTGTCAGGATTGTTTTTCATATAGGTGACAAGCACACGCGTTGCTTGCATCGAGTCAAAATCATCTGGCAAGCAGATATCAGGTTCTCGCAGCTTGTTCAAATTCGAGACATCACGCCAGAGTCGTAGGCTATCGACGAATCCTTCCGTGTATCCAATGCAATGTGCCGCAAGAACAGCTACATGACCATTGCCATCTGCCGCTTTTACGGCTTCATCACAGTCACGGAGTAGATCAGCAGCAGAGTTGACTCGGGCGGAATAGTCTCCAGCCTGCGAGTAACCTTTTGAGATCAGAGATAGCAGTACAAGTAGAAGTATGTGGCCCCTAAGAATTGTTCGGATTGTGTCTTCCAATTTTCACCTCCTCTAACAAGCCGTTATTCACTTTACCTCTTCTTTTGCTCCAAACAGTTAACCGGCAAACCGGAGGTAATCCCGAAATGCCAGTGAAGTCGGGTTTTCGGTAAGTTCCCGGGTGATCGGCTGGTAAACAGATGAAGTTACTGAAAACGCCGTTTTTCGGACCCTCCGGCTTGGTTGTGCTGCGAGAATGGACAAAATATGCATTATTGGCGCGAACAGTATTTTGAAACTCTAAGAAACGCTGCCGCCGACGTAGTGCGCGAGTCGGTGAGTTGGCAGGACTATGCCGATTTCTGCCTGGAGTACGAACGGGGCCTCCGCAGTCAGGCTTTTCTCATTCTTGAACGCTTCATGTCGCGGATGGAGCACGAGCACTTCATGGAGCGTCGTCGCTTCGTAAGCTGGCTCATGAGGACGGCTGAGGGACGAGATGGCCGTCACATGCTCATCCCACATCCACTTGCGATTCGGATTGTGGAGCCTACTCTGCTGGAGTGGACGGAAGTTGAACCCAGCAGTTCTGAGCCGCATCGCTGGATTGGCGGCCCCGAGCATCTGGAGAAAGCCATTGAACTCGATCCGATGGATCAAATCGCTCCGAAGAAGTTGGTCATCGTTCTTCTGAGTCAGGTCGGCAACAACACTCATGAACTACCGCACGGCTACTTGGGATCAGCATCGCAGGATTTGGCAACTCTTAGCAGAGTCGAAACTCTGTTGCCCCGGCTAGCCAACGAGGATGACCGAGCAGCTTATGCTGCTGACATCGCGGAGGAAAGGTATGTCATCCACGAGCACGTTCGGAGGCAAAGTCGGACCTCCTGAAAAGTCGGGTTTTCGGTAAGTTCCCGGGTGATCGGCTGGTAAACAGATGAAGTTACTGAAAATCCCGTTTTTCGGAACGCTCGACGCCGAAATGGTGTCTATGGAGTCATGGCGGTGTTGTGTCAAATGGCGGCGGTGTTGCTTTGCGCCGTATGCCTCGTTCCCGGAGAGTCCGATGCGGCCACTAAATCGGACGTTGGATACAACGTCCTTCTGCCACGTCCGTGCCCTGCTGATGTCATCATTGACAGGCGAGATCTCGTCGTTCGTTATCTTCCGAGCGGGAAGCTCTGGTTGAACGCAGAGCAACTCGATGAAGATGGCCTACGTTCAAGACTTCAAGCAGCTCTGACAACGAGAGCTGAAAAACTCGTCTGGATAGCGGCTGATGAACACGTGTCTTACGGCGAGGTTCTGTCGGTGATATCGACACTCAAGCAGGACACTCCAGACCTACACATTGCGCTCGCTACGAAGGCGCAAACTGGTCCTGTCGATCCAACAGACATTGAATTTACAAAGACACAATTGAACGCCAAGCTCGGAATCTCAATGTTGTGTGTGCGGCTGCCTCCCGAAAAGTCGGCGTTACAGTAAGTTGCTGTTCGGGGCAAGTCGCCGGGTTGAACTTACCGAGATCCCCGTTTTTCGTGCAATTCGCCTGCTCGGTCAGCGAAGAGCTGTTCATGCACGAGAACAGTTAGACTTCCTTTTGTTCCGATATTCGTCGAGTATCTCGTCATCGATTCATAACGCCTTGCGAGCTGCCCGGTTGGTTAACCAGTAAATGAGGACCGCGACACCGATACTTATCAGATCTATGGCGTGCTTGCTCATCTAGCAAAACAGCATACATCACCAATTCCATTACCTCCGTAACGAAAGTGAGCCGAGCTTATCCGGCGCTGTACGATAGCATCTTCAAGATGAATTTTGACTGGAGTATTTGGCGCCGGACGGTTCTTCGCTTTTCCCGCTGGCGGGATCTCGTAAGTTTACATCCAATCCGAACTTCCGTTGCAAGCGCCGTAGCTCTTTTAACGCTATCGGCAGTGTTGTTTTGGCACTATCTATATAGACACATACCGCTCTGGCTGAGCCGCGTAAGCCATCCAATATTTAAGGCTGCTCAAGATCACCCGGCGTTCGGCCGCTTCATTCATATTCTCATCAACGCAGTTCCGGACTTTTCTTTCGTGCTTCTGGCAGTTGCGGGGCTCGCTTACCTCGCGCCCGCCCCCGTTAAGAAGCTGGAGGAAAAACGCGGGGTACGTGTTTTCCTGATTTGCCTTTTTGTGTTTTTCGGGTTTCTAGCAATCGTCGTTAATGCCGTCAACCGAGAAGAGCAAGATCATAAGGCGGAGACGCAAGAGGACAAGATGGCGGTTGTGCTGAGATCGGTGACAAATATTCAAGATGCATTAAAATCCAAATCTCCGAATATGACCGAGGCAGAACGCCGCGAACACCTTGCGTCATCTCTTCGCGACGAGTACATACTCTCCCACGATCCGATTGACCCAGCAATTTTAGCCGGGAAGGCGATGCCACCCCAGGACTGGATGAATAATAGACTGAATCAGCTAGGTGAGACATGGAAGGTTTCTAAGGAAATTCCCGCAGCGCCCGCACCCGCACCAAGAAGCTATATCGTGCTTGATGGCAACCCTAGATTTACAGGACCGAGCACAGCAGGGGGGGAGGGTATTGATTTCGTGGTGGGGTCTCCCATAGCGTTCAATGTTCACTTTAAAAATAGCGGGCCGAATGCTCTGGAAACTGGAGAAATGGCATTCTCAGCCTATCTGAAGGATGATCCAACTTACGAAACACAGGATGCGGTTGTCAGTGAATTTACGAACGAGGTAAAAAAAGAGAAAAAGAATTTCAAGGGCCCCAGGCCAGATCCCTCCCATGTTCATACTATGGGGCCTGGAACAAGTGAATTCCATACCGCAGCTAGCTGGTCTGACACTTTAGTTGAAAACTCGTTCACTCAAGATGATCTAAACAAGCTGAAAACTGGCGCAAAGATTGCCTTCGTCCTCACAGAAATTAGCTATAAAGACGCTGGGATTCAGCATCATTTTCGGATGTGCATGTGGCTGCACCCACCAGCGCTGTCAAACGGGGTTTGGCAATTCTGCGGAGTGTTTAACAAGTCGGATTGACAAGATGTCTAAAGAAGCAACCATAGGGCCATTTAGACACCAAGCTAGACACCAAGGCCAAAAACAGCATTTAAGTTATTGAAAAAAAGCAGTGGAGTAGAATCCCCCTCTTTCCGCCAGCGAGTCCTTCTTTGGTGTCCGTCGTCTGGTGGAAGTGCGCCGTGAGGCAAACAATAATGAGAATGAAATGGCCGATTCCGCCGATGGGCGCCATCATAGTTTCAAGGTGCTGGACCTGACCTGCATGTAGAAAAGACCAAAACATGACCGCACCCGCCTGCATGAGGTGAGGCCCGAAGGAACTCCAGACAGTTCCAGGCGAGCGCAATTGTGAAGGAAGACTGGGTCAAGAGTTACCGGCAGCAACTCTTCGATCGCACGATCTGACAGGTAATCATCAGTCAATACAGATGAGGGCGCTCGATCGGCAAGCTCGTGAGAAAGCAAGTTGCGCCTGGATCGCAACGTTGAATGCGAATATAGCCGCCGTGTTTCTTTACAATTCTTTGCGCAGCATCCAGTCCGAGACCAAGACCCTTGCCAGGTTCCCGGGTGGTGAAGAATGGTTCGAAAATCCTGTCGTGCAGGGATTCTGGAATTCCATGCCCATTGTCCCAGACTTCAACCAAGATCGATTCGCCGGTCTTGTTGACATGTACATCAATGCGACCTCTGGAGGGCGCGTATTCGACGATCGAATCAATGGCATTTTCGAGTAGGGCCGTCCACACCTGGTTCAATTCGGATCCAAAAGCCGATACGAGAGGCAGGTCTCGTGCCACGTCAACATTCACAGCTATACCCGATAGACGTGGGCGTAACATGGTCAGAGTATTTTCCAACGCCAAACAGAGGTCTACATCCTGGATGGGCGCCTGGTCCATGTAGGAATAATCTTTGACAGCGCGGCTGAGTTCGAAGATGCGGTCCGCTGCGGACAAGATGTTGTTGCCCATCTTCTTTACGCGCAGCGATGACGAAAATAATCGCAACACAGCCATGAGGTGTGCCGCTCCCAGTTGCTCCTGAATGCGTTCCAAGTCTTCGACTAACACCCCGCCCTCTAACAGATCGGGTATAATCTCCCACGAGACTTCCCTGAATCCTGCCCTCTCAAACCAGACCGTCAAAGCATCTTCGCGGTCAATGTCGTCCAGTGGTGACGGCACAATGGCTCTCGCGAAGAGCTCTTCTTGCCACTGATGCATGAACTCGAGTTCGACCGGCGAGAAACCGCCTTGGTCGACTGCACGCCGTAATAGTTTCTGATGCTCCAATTCACGCAGCAGATTTGCTGCCGAACTTTTTACCGCAGAAGCGGGATTGTTCAACTCATGGGCCACATTTCCAGCTAGTTTTCCCAGAGCGGTGAGTTTTTCTGTCTGCTGCTCAATACGTGTCACCTCGCGGGCTCGGTCCAGAAGGACCGCAACGCAACGACGGTTCATGGTCGGGATTGCGCTCAGCATGTTATTGAAGTAGGAATCAGCGATCTCGAGCACGCATACCGTGTCGACCGCGAGGGCAGTACCGGTGTAAAACTTCATCCGTGAGAACGGCAGTAAGCCAGTGACTTGTGCCGAGCGCCCAATGACAAGAGATTGCCCGGCGGCGCGATCATGTCGAATATGAACTTCTCCGGAAAGCACGAAGAACATTACCGTCGCAGGATCGCCCTCGCGGTATATGACCTCACCGGGGTTAGCATGTTTGTGCACCCCGTTTTCTGCAATCCAGGCGTATTCATGGTCGACGAGACCGTCTAAAGCACGTATAGATTTCAGGGATGATATGAGATCGCAAGATTGCATAGTCGTATTCCAACTGAGTTACGTGATTGCGGGGCGCCCCGCCCGATCGAAAGTGATTTCCATTTTAGGCGATACTATCGGTTCAAAGACTAGAGTAACGAGTGTCTGGTGAAGATGCCGCATGCGCATATCGCGAACGATGGCGAAAGCTCGATCGTCATCGTTCGCCAATGATTGCCTGTCAGATCATGCGATCGAAAAGTTGCTGCTGGTAACTCTTGACCCAGTCTTCCGTCGAAGGAGGAAAAATATTCAGAAACTTTCCTTTGCGCGAGGGGATCACTTCAATCATCTTTGCGATCATGTCCTTTGGATCGAGTCTTCCCTCTGGTTTACCGAGCAGCCCGTCGACCACTTTCTGGAAGGCTTCGCGCTTGATAAAATTCACGTCATCGCTGAGC
>Ga0207111_10174_pt3 | contig 12253 bp, 12 predicted proteins | sample Alteio_BWMinHeat_71_FD_153577 | JGI IMG/M metagenome (GOLD analysis project Ga0207111, IMG submission 153577) | Enriched cells from forest soil in Barre Woods Harvard Forest LTER site, Petersham, Massachusetts, United States -... | ecosystem: Environmental > Terrestrial > Soil > Temperate forest >... | reverse complement strand
GGCGCCTGCTCCCGGGCTCGTGGCGTAACCGAGGCCGATCTCAGCAACTACGGAGCAAAGTACGGAAATCCCACAGTCTTTGTTTCTCTCGTTGAGTGGGCCGACAAAGTGATTACAGAATAGTGGCAAGATCAAGCGCGATCTCTCCAGGGCCAGAGAGGCAATGGCTGCTTCACTATGTTGGACCTGTCCCGGGTGCGCAATATCCCGAGTCATTGGCAATCAGGAAGTGATCCCGCGAACTACCTGAAAAGTCCCCTTATTGGAACCTTCAGCACCCCGCCCGAATTCGTCTTTCAAAGACAGAAAATCCCATCCGCTGCCTCAGCGGCGGATGGGAAATCCCGCAGAAATCCGTCTAGTTGAACGTCCGTTCCACCTGCTCGCTCGGCAACGCGCGTTCTGCCTGTGGCGGAGTAATCAAGACATCCGGAATGCGGATAATGCTGTACACGATCGCCGCTACCACCGCGCCAATCAGCGGCGCGACAATAAATAACCATAGCTGTTGCAGCGCCCATCCGCCCACAAACACCGCCGGGCCGATGCTGCGCGCCGGATTGACGGAAGTATTCGTGACCGGAATTCCTACCAGGTGGATCAGCGTCAGAACCAGCCCGATGGCCACCCCGGCAAAACCCACCGGAGCCTTGATATCGGTAGCGCCCAGCACTGTGATCACCAGGAAAGCGGTCAGCACCACCTCGACCACGAAGCCCGCGGCCATCGAGTAGTGATCCGGCGAGTGCGGTCCATAGCCATCGGCTCCCAGGCCGCTCATCGCGGCGTTATAACCGTCTGGCAGACCCTGCGCGATAAAGAGAATCACCGCCGAAGCGATAATCGCGCCGATGATCTGTGCGATGACATACGCAATCGCGTCCTTCACGCCGATCTTCTTGGCCAGGAGAACCCCCAGCGTGACCGCCGGATTCACATGGCAGCCGGAGATGGGGCCAATCGTATAAACCATTGCTAACAGAGAGAGGCCAAATGCCAGGGCCACTCCCGCGAAACCGATGTGGCTGCCCGCGAGAACGGCGCTGCCGACACCGCCGAAGACCAGAACGAACGTACCGACTAACTCCGCTGCATATTTCTTCATGCGAGGCCCACCTTTCCGGGGCACCGCGACTATACGCCCGTTCCGGCCGGAGCGAAAATCAAAATTTAGGCAACAAATTGTTCCAGTTAGCGGCGCTCACGGGCTCCCCGCTGCTTCGTCCCCTCACAATGCCCCTTCCAGGACCCCGTACCGACGTGCGGTTGGCCTGGATTCTCATGCATACTGAAATTGCATGAACGAAATTTCTCCCTTCCGACTCGCCCCCTATTTCCGCACGCGCATTTGGGGATTCAACGACTTGGCCCCCTGGTACGACTACAAAACCTCCGGCGAACCCATCGGCGAGGTATGGCTTACCGGCGAAATGTGCGCCGCGGCGACCGGCCCGCTCGCAGGACAGTCTCTCGAAGCCATCACCGCCCAGCACGGCCATGAACTTCTCGGCAACACCTACGGCGACGGAGAATTTCCCCTTCTCATCAAGCTGCTCTTTCCCAAGGACAAGCTGAGCGTCCAGGTGCATCCCGATGACGCCATGGCGCAAAAATACGGCGAGCCCCGCGGCAAGACCGAATGCTGGTACGCTCTCGATGCCCGTCCCGGCGCCGCAGTGGCCCTGGGAATCCGTCCCGGTGTTACCACCGAGCAGGTTCGCGCCGCCGTTCAGAACGCTACCCTCGAAGATCTTCTCGAGATGGTGCCCGTCGAGAAGAAAGACATGCTTTTTGTCGATGCCGGCACGGTGCACGCCATGGGTCCGGGCGTCGTCATCCTGGAGACGCAGCAGACCAGTGACCGCACTTACCGCATGTACGATTACGGACGGCCGCGCGAGTTGCACCTTGAAAAATCGCTCGAAGCCATGCGCCTCAAGACGCGCGCCGGCAAGATCCCTCCGCACAAGGAAAATGGCCACGCCGTCCTGCTCGACGAAAAATACTTCAAGATCGAGCGTTGGACAATACCGTCCCCAGGCGATGCCAGTGACATTGTCGCCAGCACCGGAGGCGTGCAGATGCTCTTCGTCGCCGAAGGCGCAATTCGGATTTCCGATGCCGGCGGCCAGCCGTTCCTCGTCAATCGCTGTGAGCTCGCGGTGATCCCGGCAACGGCGCGTGAGGTCCACCTCGCAGTCGACGCGTCCGCAGAGGTAATCCGCATTCTCCCGCATGTAGCCTAGAAGCTTCTGGAGCCTCTTCATTACCGGCTCCAGACAGAGTAAAGTCAGGGAAATTCTTTCGTGTTGAGGAAGGTGACCCGTTTGACGACCGATTTTCGGCCCATCATTCTTGCTGGCGGAAGCGGAACCAGGTTCTGGCCGCGCAGCCGCAAGGCACGCGCCAAGCAGGTGCTCGCGCTCGACGGCGAGCGCAGCATGATCCAGCGGACGGTCGATCGTTTGGCCCCGCTGGCATCTCCCGAATCCTGTTGGGTCATCACCAACGACCTGCTGTCGGAAACCATCTGCGGACAACTCGACGTCATCCCCGAGGACCAGGTTGTCTGCGAGCCCGCTGCCCGCAACACCGCCCCGGCCGCTGGTCTGGCCGCTTTTCTCATCGAGCGCCTGGCCCCGAACGCCGTTCTCGGCATGTTTCCCGCCGATCACGTCATCGCCGACGAGCCGTTGTTTCTGGAGGTCATCGAACGCGCCGTGGCCCTCGCCGCCGCCGGCGAAAACATGGTCGTGCTGGGCGTCAAACCCACGCGGCCCGAAACCGGCTACGGTTACATCGAGACCGGCAGCGAGTTGCGGGAAGGGGTTCTGCGCGTCCGCCGCTTCACTGAGAAACCCAACCAGGAACGCGCCGAGGAGTTCGTCGCCGCCGGAAACTACCACTGGAACAGCGGCATTTTCATCTGGAGCGCGCGCACCCTGGCCAACGCCATCCGCGAGCATCTGCCCGACACAGCGCCACTGCTCGAAGAGATCGCCGCCGCTTACGGCCAGCCCAATTTCCGGGAGGTCTTTGCCGAGCTCTATCCGAAGTGCGAAAACATCAGCGTCGACTACGCCATCCTCGAGCCACGGTCGGCCAAGGGCGAGCACCGCTCGCAGCTTTACTGCCTGCCCGCCAACTTTGGCTGGAACGATCTGGGATCATGGGCCGCGCTCTACGAGCATCAGCTTGAGCTTCGCGCCAACACCGACAAACACGCCAACGTCAGCGAGAGCGCCGGAAGCCTGGCCCTCGATGCCCACGGCAATTACGTCTACAGTCCTAAGAAGTTTGTGGCCCTGGTGGGCATTCGCGACCTGGTCGTCGTCGAGACCGACGACGCCATCCTGATCACCACCCGCCATCATTCCCAGGAAGTAGGCAAAATCGTCAAAGAGCTTGCCGCAAACGGCCGCAAGGAGCTCATTTAGAATCGATCGCGCAGTTGTACATTTCCCACGAAGAAAGAGCATGTATGGCAAATCGATCTCCGATCAAGTTCGGAACCGACGGATGGCGTGGAGTTATCGCCGAGGATTTTACCTTTGAGAATGTTCGCGCCGCCGCCGCGGCCATCGCCAGCTATATCCACGCGAGCACTGACGCGAACGAGTCCGCGGCCAAGGGCATCTGCATCGGCTACGACACCCGCTTTGAGTCGGACCGCTTCGCCGCCGCCGTGGCCGAGGTATTGGTTGCAACCGGCATCCCCGTAAAGCTCGCCGACCGCATCACTCCCACCCCGGCCCTTTCGTACGGGGTCCGTCATCTCGGCGCCGCCGGCGGAGTCATGATCACCTCCAGCCACAACCCCTACCAGTGGAATGGCGTGAAGTACAAGGCGTATTACGGAGGCTCCGGCAAGCCATCCATTATGACGGCCATCGAGTCCTATCTCGGTCAGGCCCCCGCCCTCGCGGCGAAGCCCGCGCCCATCGAAGCCTACGATTTCCTGCCCGCATACCTCGAAGCCATCAAGCGTTTCGCCGATCTGAATCTCATCGCTAAGTCCGGCCTCAAGTTCGCCATCGACTCGATGTATGGAGCCGGCAGCGGCATCATCTCCGGCATCTTCAAGGAAATCGGCGTGGACCACATCGAGATTCGTGCCGAGCACAATCCGCTCTTTCCCGGCATCAATCCCGAGCCTATCGAGCCGCACATACGCGCCCTCCAGGAGGCCGTCGTTGCCAACAAGTGCGACGCTGGTCTTATTGTGGACGGCGACGCCGACCGCATCGGTGCAGCCGACGAGCACGGCAACTTCGTCGATCCGCACAAGATTTACTCCGTCCTGCTCGAATGGCTGCTCTCGCGCAAAAAGTGGCCCGGCGATGTCACCCGCGCCTTCAACACTACCTGCATGATTGACCGCATTGCGGCCCGCTACGGCCGCACGCTGCACGAGCACGGCATTGGCTTCAAATACATCTGCGATCTCATGCTCGAGAAGGACATTCTCATCGGCGGTGAGGAATCGGGAGGCATCGGCATCTCGCGTCACCTGCCCGAGCGCGACGGCCTGCTCAACTCGCTGCTCGTCGCCAACATCATGGCCGAAGAAGGCAAAACGCTCGGCCAGCTTGTCGCTCAGCTTCAGGAAAAGTACGGCGAGCATCACTACGGCCGCATCGACCTGCACATTCCCGACGAGCTGAAGAATTCCGCGATTGCACGCGCCAAAGCCGGCGTCAAGGAATTCGCCGGTATGCCCGTCGACCACATTGAGACACTGGACGGCATCAAGTTCTTCCTAGACAACCCCGAGGCCAAAACCAAAAAACCTAATGCTGCCAGGACCTGGCTGCTGCTGCGCGCCTCCGGCACCGAGCCTTTGCTGCGTATCTATTCAGAGTCGACCTCGAAGGAGTCAGTCAATAAATTGCTGGAGACCGCCCGCAACTTCGCCACGGGAAGTTAGCAAAACTACGCCTGGGGCACTCGCGTGCTATGCAGGAAGCGAATGCGCCAGGCCCCGTTCTGCTTTTCAAAAATCCCTGACTCCAGCCAAGTCAGGTCTTTCTTCCCTGAAGCGTCCTGGATCGAGCCGCGGTCGACATAAGCGATCCAGGCCGTATTGCATTCGACGTGAACCTCCGGCTCGGTGACACTCCACACGTACACCTTGCCGGCGGCATGCGCGGTCTTGATCAGCTCCATGAGCGCATCGCCATCGAAGCGCTTGCCTCCGTCGAAGGCATAAAAGTTCGCGGTCACGATGGAGCGAAACTTCGCCAGATCGTCAGTGGTAGCTGCGGCAAAGAAGGTCTGCATCGTATCCAGGATTGCGGCCTGGTCTTTTGCCTGCTCTGCGGGAGTACTCGTGCAGCTCTGCGCGTACGCTGCGGAAACGTAGGTCAAGCCCAGCAGCATCGTCATTAGGAATGTCTTCAGCGGTCTCGTCATGGGGCACCAATATTTTTAGGGATTCGTTATTTTTTCATAGGTTTGGGGCATCTTCGACGGTCCAAGTACTCAATAGAAAACTCATTTTGATGTGCCTTCTTCGTCGAACAAAATTCGTCCCCGCTCATCTTCATCTGCGACAATCTGAAGCCTGACCGGCAAAGCCGCTCTCTCCGATAGTAAGATGGGGAGCGAAGTCGCATTGAGGTCTTCCGCTATGACCGAGACCGCCGCTCCTACCTATCCATACGAAACTCGATTGAACATTCTTCATGGGCCGATGGAAGTCATCGACGAGAAATCCCTCGCCGACGCCTGCGAATACAAATGGTTCAACCAGACCCTGTGCAAGGTAAATGACTCCGTCGTGCGAATGGGCGTCATCGAAGGCGAGTACCACTGGCACAAACACGACGAAGACGACGAATTCTTTTATGTCGTCGAGGGCCAACTGCTGATTGACTTCGAAGACCGCACCGTAGAACTTGCTCCGAGGCAGGGTTTTGTTGTCCCGCGAGGGCTGGTTCATCGCACACGGGCTCCTCAACGAACAGTCATCCTGATGGTTGAAAATGCGGCCATCATACCCACGGGAAATTAAGGTCCCACAGTCTGCCATAAAATTGGCAGCTTGATTGCAGTACCTGCGATTGTCTGTAACGCAGAACTGCGTGGCAGAATCTAAGCGCTGAATAAACCCGGAGGCGAATAAGTTATGAGCACCACCGCGACACCGACGACCACTCCCTTGACCCAGCTGGCTGCGTGGAAGGCCCTGGAAAAGCACTACGAGACCATTCGCCAACAGCACCTCCGCGACCTCTTCGCCAAAGACCCGAGTCGCGGCACCAGCTTCTCCGCCGAAGCCGAAGGCATCTATTTCGATTACTCCAAGCACCGCATCACTAAAGAAACTCTCACCTTGCTGCTCAAGCTCGCCGAAGAAAGCGGCCTGCGCGAGCGCATTGACGCCATGTTCCGTGGCGACAAGATCAACATCACCGAAAATCGCGCCGTCCTGCACACCGCCCTGCGTGCGCCCAAAGGCGCATCGGTCTTCGTCGACGGAAAGAACGTTGTCCCCGAAGTCCACGAGGTTCTCGACCGCATGGCGGCCTTCTCCAATCGCATTCGCAGCGGTGAGTGGAAGGGACACACCGGCAAACGCATCAAGGTCATCATCAACATCGGCATCGGCGGCTCCGATCTTGGACCGGTCATGGCCTATGAGGCTCTCCGCCACTACAGCCAGCGCGATATCAGCTTCCGCTTCGTCTCCAATGTCGACAGCACCGACTTCGCCGAAGCCACGCACGACGCCGACCCCGAAGAGACGCTCTTCATCATCTCCTCGAAGACCTTCACCACCCTCGAAACCATGACCAACGCTCACACCGCGCGCAAATGGAGTCTCGCCAAGCTCGGCGATGACAAGGCGGTTGCGAAGCACTTCGTCGCCGTCTCCACCAATGCCGCAGAGGTGACCAAATTTGGCATCGACACTGCCAATATGTTCGGCTTCTGGGATTGGGTTGGCGGCCGCTACTCCATGGACTCGGCCATCGGTCTCTCGACCATGCTGGCCATCGGTCCGGAGAACTTCCGCGCCATGCTCGCCGGTTTCCGCTCCATCGACGAGCACTTCCGCACCGCGCCCTTCGAGAAAAATCTGCCCGTGCTCATGGGCCTGCTCACCGTCTGGTATACCGACTTCTTCGGTGCTCAGACCCAGGCCGTTCTGCCCTACGAGCAATACCTCAAGCGCTTCCCGGCCTACCTCCAACAGCTCACCATGGAGAGTAACGGCAAGCACGTCACGCTCAGCGGCGAGCACGTCGGCTATGAGACGGGAGCGATCTTCTGGGGTGAACCAGGCACCAACGGCCAGCACTCCTTTTATCAGCTCATCCACCAGGGAACGAAGATCATCCCCTGCGATTTCATCGGCTTCGCCAAGACCCTTAATCCAATCGGTGAGCATCACGATCTGCTCATGGCCAACGTCTTCGCGCAGACTGAAGCGCTGGCCTTCGGCAAAACCGCCGAAGAGGTCAAGGCCGAGGGGACACCCGACTGGCTGGTCCCGCACCGCGTCTTCGAGGGCAACCGTCCCACCAGCACTTTCCTCCTCCAGGAGCTCACCCCGGAATCGCTCGGCAAACTGGTCGCGCTCTACGAGCAGGCCGTCTTCACTCAGGGTGCCATCTGGCAGATTGATTCCTTCGACCAGTGGGGTGTCGAATTGGGCAAGGTTCTCGCCAAGCGCATCATCGGCGATCTTCAAGGTACGCCAAGCGGTAAGCACGATAGCTCAACCAATACTTTAATCGAGCGCTATCGCAAGCAGCGCGGCTAACTTAGACCGGTTTACGGCAAAGAAACACATCCATCTTCGGGCTCGGGACGAAAGAAAATCGTCTCGAGCCCTTTTTCATTTCGCAAATCAATTGATGCCGTGCTGCCGCTCGCGAGTCTGTCCGCAGCCTCATTTCGGGAATAGGCCTTGCACCGAAGGTGTTATTTCAGGCGGAACGTAACCGGAATTTGTTTCACGCAACCAGGCTCTAGCTGACACTCCCAATGCAATTTCAAGGAAAGGTTTTTATGAAATCGCCGCTCTCTCGCGCTCACTTGGCTCTGTTCGTCTTTTCCCTTCCGCTGTTGCTGAACGCCGCCGACAGCGCATCCACTGCAGACAAAACCTTTGTCGCTAAAGTTTCTCAAGGCGGCATGTACGAGGTTGAAGCAAGCAAAGTCGCCATCGAAAAGGCGGCCGCCCAGGATATAAAGGACATGGCCAACACTGAGGTCCACGACCATCAGTTGGTAAATCATGAACTGATAAAAATTGCCAATGCCGGCAGCGTGGATGTCGCTCCGCAACTGAACTCGCAATTTCAGCAACGGCTCGAAGCGCTGAAGAGTGCTTCAGGCGCGCAGTTCGATGCTGCGTATGCGAACGATATGGCTCAGATTCATGACATGGATGAGAAGCTTTTTGCCAAAGAGGCGGTCGAAGGTTCTGGCAGCTTCCGGGCATTTGCTGCAAAGACGGATTTGATCGTAAAGCGTCACATCGGTGCTATCCACGGAGCCGACCCCCAATAGAGATATCTAAAGACAGTTCAGATTTCTATGCTAGAAGAGTGTGAAGAGAGTTCAGGCCTTGCCTGAATCCTCTTCACCGCCAGCGCCGTTTTCACTAGATAGGTCGTGAATATGCCTGCACTCTTCCACACCTCCGCGCACAAAGTGCGCCTCATACTGGCTGGCACTGCCGTCTGGTGCATTGCTGCTTTTACCCCGGTGCGCGCCGCAGCGCAGACGCCCGTCGCCCTCCCCCCAGAGGAGCAGGCTGTCCTCGACCGGGCCCTGTCGCACCCCGCCGCCCAGACCACAGCTGCGCCATCGCCCGCTTTGACGCCCGAAGACCAGGCTGTCCTGGCATCTTTTCAAGGCGTTCTTGACGGCATCGGCAAGCGCGATCCGGCCCTCATTCGCGAGCAGCTCCTGCCTGGCGGCATGGCCACGCTCCTTCGCAACGGACAGGCCGTTCAGCTCCACTTCGATGCTTTCGTCGCCCATATTCACCCCGGCCCGGAAAAGTATGAAGAGCGCATCCACGATCCCCTCATCCGCATCGACGATGACATCGCAATCATCTGGGCGCCGTATGACTTCCTGGTCAACGGCAAGGTGGAGCATTGCGGCACCGACGTCGTCAATCTTTTGCGCCACGATGGCCGCTGGCTCATTTCCGGCATCGCTGACAACAGCCATAACAGTTGCCCGGCTGGTAAATAACTGTTGATGCGCTTTCTGCGCTCATCGCCGTCCGTTGCCGCATACTGGCGAGGCGAAACTTTTGCCCCCCCTGCGGGTTCTAATCAGTGACGCTTCCATCGGATCTGCGTCCATAGAGTGCGCAGAAAAAATGGGAAGCGAAGGGTGGCAAATCAGATGAGTTCCCATCGTAGCGACAGAATAATGATGAGCTTTTACCGGACCGGCAGCCTTGCGCTGCTCGCCGGCTGTCTATGGTTTACCGCGGCGCCATTTGCCTCGGCGCAAGATCAGTCAGGAGCGGCGCAGGCTTCGCGCACGGATGCCGACATCCAATCCGACGTGACCGCCGCCTTTGCAAGCGACCAGACCTTGCAGAGCCAGCGCATTACCACCAGCACCACCAACGGTCAGGTGACCCTGGGCGGCACCGTGCAGACTAACGCCCAGCGGCAGCAGGCCGAGACCCTCGCCGCCAACGTGCCGGGCGTCAGCGGAATCCTGAACAATATTAAGGTCACCGATACCAGCTCGCCGCCTCCGGCGCCTCCCCCCTCAGCCACTGTTGACAACCCCGGCGCAACCAACCCCCCGGTAGCCGGTCAGGATGCCGACTCGACTTCCGCCGCCGGCATTCCGCAATCGCAGACTCCTCCTCCACCTCCGCCCGATCAGAGCCCGGCCTATAGCCGGCAGGCTCCGCCTCCGCCCTCCAGTGGCGCGCGTCCTCAATATCAGCCCTACCCCCAAGGCGGTTACTATCCTCCCCCCGCCTATTCGCAGGCTGCCCCGCAGCCGCCCAGCGGACCGGTTACCGTACCCGCCGGAACCCTCTTGCGCGTACGTCTGAATGAGCTGCTCGACACCAACAAAGTAAAGAGCGGAGCATCTTTCGAAGCCACCGCCGCCACCGATATCTACCAGGGTGGAGTTCTCGCCATTCCCCGCGGAGCAGTGCTGCAGGGACAGGTCATCGAAGCCAAGAGCACTCACGGCGAGCTCGGCGGCTCGGCGGTTCTGCGGCTTCAATTGACCGGTATCAACCTCGATGGAAGGGTTTATCCCCTGGCCACCGACATCTGGTCGAATAAAGGTCCCAACAAGGCTGGATACACCGCCGGCAATACCGCCGGAGGTGCGCTTCTCGGTGCGCTCATTGGTGGAATCGCCGGTCGCGGCGCAGGCGCAGCCCTGGGTGCCGGCATCGGCGCGACCGCCGGCCTGGCGACCTCAGCGGCAACCAATGGACCCCGGCTGATCCTGCCCCCCCGAGGCCCAGGTCGATTTCCATCTGGCCGCCCCCGTGACCGTGCAGCCTGTCTCCTGGCAGGAAGCGCAGCGCCTGGCGAACAGCGTTCCCCAGCCCCAGCTTGTTCGCCGGCCGGTTCCATATCCTTACCCGTATCCGTACTATCCCGCTCCCTATCCGTATTACCGCTACTATCCGGGTTGGTAAAGGCTGGGCCGGCAACGACCTGGTAAAGATTTGGCTGATAAAAACATAGTTACCCTCATCAAGGCCGGACGAGATAAATCGTCCGGCCTTTTCACTCGACCGCGATAAGGGCCTTCTTTGGCAACCATTTATCATTCCAAAATGGGAGTTGCCGCGCCGCAGCAAGAAAAAAAACTGCTCTCCCGACGTAATTTCCTCAAGCTCTCGGCGCTGGCAGCAGTCGGTCTTCCCATCTATGCGGGAGAAATCTCGCGCCACGAACTCAGTATCGAGCGCCGCACCATCCGCCTTCCGCGCCTGCCCGAGGTCTTCCAGGGACTGCGCATCGCCCAGGTTTCCGATCTCCATTACGCCAATTTCACCGAGCCATTTTTCATCCGTAAGGTCGTCCGCGAGGTCAATCGCCTCAAGCCGGACGTGGTCGTCTACACCGGCGACTACATCAGCATCGGTCACTGGCCGACCACCCAGATCGACGGTTTTGCTTACAAATGCGCGGAGATCCTCAGCGAAGCTGAATGCCCTATCCGCTACTCCGTTCTCGGAAATCACGATTACGCCGTCAATCGCTGGGCTGTGACCGACGCTCTCGTCACCAACAACCTGCCCGTGCTCACCAACACCAATGTTCCGCTGGAACGCGACGGTAAGCGGCTCTGGTTCGCCGGTACCGGCGATGCGCTAAGCAGCGACGTTCATCTCGATCAGGCCATCCCCAAAGCAACACGCATCGATGGAGAGCCCGTAATCCTGCTCTCCCACGAGCCGGACATCCTGGAAACTGTGGCCAAAGCCAATGTCGACCTCATGCTCGCTGGCCACACCCACGGCGGACAGGTCCGCCTGCCGCTCCTGCCGCCAATGTTCCTGCCCAAATACGGCATCAGGTATGTCGAGGGACTCTTTCAGATGGGCCCGACCCAGCTCTACGTCAATCGCGGCATCGGCACTGTTAACCTGCCGTTCAGACTGAACTGCCCGCCGGAGATTACACTCATTACGCTGGCCTAGCCACGCAGGCGGATCACGTCCCCGGTGTTGGCGCGTCATTTATACTGTTAAGGCTTCCTGTTGAAACCAGGAAAAACCCTCTCGCACAGCCTCAGGCTCTGTTTGTGAGTTCTCGATAGCAAAGGTCGTCACCCATCCATGATTCGTTTCCTTCAAAAAGACAGCCGGTTTGTGAAGGGCGTCTTCGTCGTCATCATCGCGGTCGCATGCATCACCATGGTCGTCACCCTGGTGCCCGGCATCTTCAATGACCAGACTGCTTCGGCGGACACCTACGCGGTCATCGGCCGTGGCGGACCGCTCGGCCGTTTCCTTCCCGCGGTTGACGAGATTCCTACCGCCGACGTCCAGCAGCTTGCCGCGCGCATGCTCCAGCGCCAGCAGCTTCCCGAGTTTGTGCTCCCCTTCATGATGCAGCGTGTCGCTCAGGGGCTCATCCAGCAGCACATCGAGCTGCTTGAAGCCAAGCGGCTCGGCCTGGTGGTCACCGACGACGATGTGCGCCGCTTCCTGCACACCGGCTGTCTTTTTGAAGGAAACGAATCATGGATGGGTGACGACCTTTGCTATCGAGAACTCACAAACAGAGCC
>Ga0207111_10237_pt2 | contig 12294 bp, 10 predicted proteins | sample Alteio_BWMinHeat_71_FD_153577 | JGI IMG/M metagenome (GOLD analysis project Ga0207111, IMG submission 153577) | Enriched cells from forest soil in Barre Woods Harvard Forest LTER site, Petersham, Massachusetts, United States -... | ecosystem: Environmental > Terrestrial > Soil > Temperate forest >... | reverse complement strand
TTGGCTTTCTTCTGCTGAATCGAATTACGTGGTCGGAGAAGCGCCGATCCCTCAGCGAACCCTCTCCCCCACTGAAAACGCACTACTTACCGACGCTGTTCCCAATCCTAAACGACCCCACGCTGTGATACCCTAAGAACTAGGTCGTGCCCCCTTCAGGAGCATCTAACAATCGTGCGTTTTTTGCGGAATTATCTGCGATTTCTGGCTGCGATCCAGCTACTCCCCGCCCTTGAAAGCGGAGAAGAAACCTTGGTCGGCGGCCAAGCCGTGCTCGAGGGCGTCATGATGCGTTCTCCGCACGCCTGGGCAATCGCCTGCCGCAAGCCTTCCGGTGAGGTCGTCACTTTGAGCGAACCGCTCGAACGCCCCTCTGAAAAGCATAAATGGATGGCTTGGCCGATCGTCCGCGGTGTAATGACGCTGGGCTACGCCATGACGCTAGGCTACCGCGCGCTCCGCTTCTCCGCGAACGTTGCCATAGAAGACGTAATGAGCACAGACCATGTGGCAACAAACCGTGTGGCGACGGGCGCTTCGCCCGTCCCGCCAAAGCTTGCCCTGAGCCCGTCGAATGGGCGAAGCGAGGCGGGAGTTTCCGGGACGCCGGCCGCTTCAACGCAAGGCCGCGAGAAAGCCGCCGCCATCAGCGGCTGGCTAGCCGCCGTCAACGTCATCATCTCCATCGCCTTCTTCATCTTCATGTACAAATACATCCCCCTGCTGGCGGCCACCGAGCTCAAGAAGATCGATCCCGCGCTAGGCGGACGCATCGCCTTCAATCTGGTGGACGGCGTCATTCGCCTCGGCCTGTTCCTGCTCTTCATATGGGGCGTCTCACTCTGGAAAGATATCCGCCGCGTCTACGAGTACCACGGCGCCGAGCACAAAACGGTTTTCGCCTTCGAGAACGGAGACCCGCTCACCACCGGCGCTGTCCAGAAATATTCGACGTTCCATCCCCGCTGCGGAACCAGCTTTTTGATGACGGTGATGCTGATCTCCATCGGCTTCTACATGCTGGTCCCGTTCACCACGTTCTGGGCACGTTTCGCCTCGCGTATCGCGTTGCTGCCGATCATCGCCGGAGTCTCGTACGAGATCATCCGATTCGCCGCCAAGCACCGCGGATCCCTCTTCGCCATGATGACGGCGCCCGGCCTCTGGCTCCAACGCATCACCACCAAGCCTCCGTCCGACGAGCAGGCTCAGTGCGCAATCACGGCGCTGGATCAAGCCATGTCGTTAGAGAAGGAACGCGGCGGCGAACTGGTCATTGCCTAGCGGTCCCGCCGCGAATACTTTCTCTCGATCTCTTCCACAACTAAAATCGAAGAGACGTAACTTGTTGCGTCTCTGCCGCCCACGCGATAGTCGTTCCGCGGCGCAAACCGAGACTTAGCAAGCCAAGTCTCTACGAAGGTCGGTCGCCATGTTTGAAAGATTGGATCAAATTGAAGCCCGTTACGAAGAGCTGACCAATGCTCTCGCCTCGCCGGATATCGTCAACGATTCGGCGAGATACCAGAAGACTGCCAAGGCCCACGCCGAAATAGCCCCAATCGTGGAGAAATACCGGGAGTACCGGGACCTGACTAAGGGGATTGCCGAGAGCAAGGCGGTCCTGGCCGATGAAAAAGATCCCGATATGCGCGCCTATGCTCAGGAAGAGCTCGATAGGCTGCAAGCTCGCGTTACCGGCACGGAAGAGGAGTTAAAGGTCCTGCTTCTCCCCAAAGATCCGAACGACGAGAAGAACGTCATCCTCGAAATCCGCGCCGGCACCGGAGGCGACGAAGCCACCCTCTTCGCCGCTGAGATCTTCCGCATGTACACCCGCTATGCCGAGACGCAGCGCTGGAAGGTTGAGGTTTTATCGTCGTCAGAGTCATCGGCTGGCGGCCTGAAGGAAGTCATCGCCATCATCGAAGGCAGCCGCGTCTATTCGCAGCTCAAGTACGAAAGCGGCGTGCACCGCGTGCAGCGCGTGCCCGCCACCGAGCAGCAGGGACGCGTCCATACCTCCGCCGTCACCGTCGCCGTGTTGCCCGAGGCCGAAGACGTCGACATCAAAATCGAAGTTAAAGATCTTCGCATCGACACCTTTTGTTCCTCGGGCCCCGGTGGCCAGTCGGTGAACACGACATACTCCGCGGTGCGCATCACGCATATCCCGACGAATACCGTCGTCAGCTGCCAGGACGAAAAGTCGCAGATCAAGAATCGCGAAAAAGGCATGCGCGTGCTGCGCTCGCGCCTCTACGAAATCGAAATGGAAAAGCAGCAACAGGCCCTTGCCAAAGAGCGCAAGGCCATGGTGGGCTCGGGAGACCGCAGCGAAAAAATCCGTACTTACAACTTCCCGCAAAACCGTCTCACCGACCACCGCATTGGTTTCACGATTCACCAGCTCGAGGCGGTGATGGATGGCAAGATCCAACCCTTGATCGAAGCCCTGATCACGCACTATCAGGCCGAGAAACTGAAGCAGGAAGCCGCCAGCGTGGTTTAGGGGAGCACGTGGGTGCACGCGCCCGCGAAGCAGGAGAGAATGCCGGAACTCGACGCGACGCTAACCGCAGTCCTTGCTGATCGCTACTTCGCGAACCTCGCGCGTGTACGCGAACTCGCCGCACCGCTCACCGAAAAGCAGTTCTGGACCAAGCCCTTTTCCTACGGCAACAGTTTCGGTCACCTGGTCCTGCACCTGACCGGCAACCTGAACTATTACATCGGCGCGCAGATCGCGAACACTGGCTACGCCCGCGACCGCGCTCGCGAATTCACTGCGCCAAATCCTCCATCGAAGGAGGAAGCTTTGAAGGGACTGGACCACGCAGTGGCGATGGTGATTCAGACGATTCGTGCCCAATCGCCGGAAGACTGGTCGAAGCCATACTCGGGCGTCGGCACCAACTGCAGCAATCGGCTCGACATGACCGTGCAATGCGCCGCCCACATGCAACACCACATCGGCCAGATGATTTATCTGGGCTACGAATGGCAGAGACGGCCAGGTCAGTAAGCAACCAGCGCAGCCAGTTCCTCACCTAACAGCGTTATGCCGAACGCAAGAACGGGTTCTCTTCTCGCACTCGCCGGATTTGGCCTCGCCACCGCGGGAGCCGCCTTGTACGGTGCCCGCTACAGCCGCGGCAAGCGCGACGGCTGGTACCGAGATCTCCGCAAGCCGAGCTTCACTCCGCCGGACAAAGTCTTTCCAGTTGCATGGACCACTTTGCATGCACTTATCGCATATTCGGGATGGCGAGTGTGGAGCGCCGCTCCTTCGCGCCAGCGCAATGCCGCCTTGCGCCTGTGGATCTCACAACTAGCCGCCAACGCCCAATGGTCGAAGCTGTTCTTCGGTAAGCCTCGCCCGACACTCGCGTTGGTGGACGTCTTTGCGCTGGAAGGCAGCATCATCGCTTACATCGCCGCCGCTCACAAAGTCGACCGCCCCGCCGCGTACGCGTTCGTGCCCTATGCGGCTTGGGTCGCCTTCGCGACCGTCCTTAACGCGGAAATTCTTCGCCTGAATCCGCAACTGAGCTAGCATTACGGATGCGGGCATAGGCCGCTCCTCCGTTTGTCAACAGGTGATCGCGCGATACCACATTGAGAACCGAAACCGAGAACTGCCCATCCCTCTGTGGTGAAATAGCTGTGTGCATCTGAAAGACTCCCTCTCCAAGGCTATCGCCCGCCTCACAGCCGAGAACGTTCCCTCTCCCCGCTTGAACGCCGAGTTGCTGCTGATGTTCACCCTGAGCTGCGACCGCGCCTATCTATTCGCGCATCCCGAGCGCGAACTTTCAACGGAAGAAGAATCCAACTACGAAGCCGCACTCGCCGAGCGCGTACGCGGCGTCCCAGCACAGTACATCAGGGGCCACCAGGAATTCTGGGGCATCGACCTCATCGTCACCCCCGCAGTGCTGATCCCGCGCCCAGAAACCGAGCACGTCATCGAAAGTGTCCTCGAAATTCAGACCTCAGGCGTCAGGCCTCAGACCTCAGACCAAACATACCCTGAAGTCCCAGGTGCGAAGTCCAAGGTCCGCATCGTCGACGTAGGCACCGGCTCCGGCTGCATCGCGTTGGCACTCGCGAAAGAGTTGCCCTACGCGGAGATTCACGCCACTGACATTTCTCTCGACGCCTTGGAAATCGCTCGTGCCAACGCCGCCCGCCATCAACTCGACCGCCGCATTCACTTTCGTCAAGCGGATCTGCTCGAAGGCTTGAAGCGGGACTTTGATTTTGTGCTCTCGAATCCACCCTATGTCGGCGAGTCAGAAGAGGATCAGGTGCAGTTGGAAGTCCGCAAGTTTGAGCCGCGCAATGCGGTCTTCGCCGGTCCGAAAGGAACCGAAGTGATCTCCCGCCTAATCCCGCAGGCTAGGAAAATCCTGCATCCCGGCGGATGGCTCATCATGGAAATCAGCGGCACAATCGCGGAAGAAGTCCGCAAGTTACTGGACGGCTGGCAAGACGTGCAAATCAAAACCGATCTGCAATCAATCCCGCGAGTAGTGCGGGCGCGGAAGCCGAAGACCTAAGACCTGCCTAAGACCCAACCTACCGCCGTACCGCAGCCGGCTGAATCTCGTCGATATCCACAATATCGGTCGGATATTTCCCGGTATAGCAGGCCGAGCAATACGAGATCTTCTCTCCCTCGCCGCAAGCCTTCTTCAGGCCCTCGAGCGAAAGATAAGACAGCGAATCCGCGCCAATATACTCACGAATCTCGTCCACCGACTTATTGGCTGCGATCAGCTGCTTCCGCGACGGAGTATCGACGCCGTAGTAGCACGGCGAAATCGTCGGCGGACACGAAATGCGCATGTGCACTTCCTTCGCCCCGGCATTGCGGATCATGCGCACAATCTTGCGGCTTGTAGTTCCGCGCACAATCGAGTCGTCGATCAGCACCACCCGCTTGCCTTCCAGCAGCGAGCGCACCGGATTCAGCTTCAACCTTACGCCAAAGTCGCGCACCTTCTGGCTCGGCTCGATAAACGTGCGTCCTACGTAGTGATTACGGATCAAGGCAAAGCGAAACGGGATCCCGCTCTCCGCCGCATAACCCACCGCAGCGGTTACGCCCGAGTCCGGCACCGGTACGACAAGATCAGCATCCACGCCGGCTTCTCGCGCCAACTGCCGCCCTAATTCTTCTCGGCTGGTTTGCACCGGCCGTCCAAACACCAGGCTATCCGGCCGCGAAAAATATACGTGCTCGAAAATGCAGCTAGATTGCGGCGCGGCGGTCGAATAGAACCGCGAACTGACTCCTTCAGCACTGACGATGATCAACTCACCCGGCTTCACATCGCGCACGTACTCCGCGCCGATCAAGTCAAACGCGCAGGTCTCGGAGGCGAACACAATCGTGTCCCGCTTCTGCCCCTCCACGGCCGGAATGCGTCCCATCGCCAGCGGCCGAAAGCCGCGCGGATCGCGCACCGCAAAGATGCGGTCATTGCTCATCATCACCAGCGAAAACGCGCCTTCCACCCGCCGCAGCGCGTCGGCCATTGCCTCGGGCAGCGTGTGCTCCTTCGACAGCGCGATCAGGTGAACGATGACCTCGGTATCGCTGTTCGTCTGAAAGATCGATCCCTGGCTCTCCAGCCGCGCGCGGACCGTCGTGGCATTCACCAGGTTGCCATTGTGAGCCACCGCGATCGCGCCCTTATTCGACTGCACCAGGATCGGCTGCGCATTGAGCAGCGCCGACTCGCCCGCAGTGGAATAGCGCGTGTGCCCAATTGCCAGCGTCCCGCCCAGCTTCGATAGAACTTCCTCGGTGAAGATTTCTGCCACCGAACCCATCGCCTTGTGCGCGCGTGCAGTCAACCCGTCGGACGTGACGATTCCCGCCGATTCCTGACCGCGATGTTGCAGCGCGTGCAGGCCAAGGTATGCAAGCTTCTCCGCCTCGGAATGGGCGAAGATCGCCACCACACCGCATTCATCACGAAACTTGTCAGGAATCTGCATTTAGCCCTTTTCAGCTCTCAGCGTTCGGCTCACACCCTTGCTTTATGTGGGGACAGCCGCCATCGGCTGTCCGGCGAGCGCAGCGCGCCTAATCCGCCGCCACCAATTCCGGATCCGTCCGCAAGGCCGCTTGCAACGCACCCTCATACGCCGCGCTCAACTCCGCAACTGTAGCCGAGACCACGGCCTTTCCGTCCAATGAAATTTCCAACTTCTCGGGAATGGTTTCCCCGATCACGTCCCCCGCAATCCCGTGCCTGCTAGCTACTTCTTTGATTCGCGCCACCCTCCCCGGGTCGCACGAGACCAGCAGGCGGCTCGCATCCTCGCCGAACAGCACATACTCAGCAAACATCCCGCCAGACGCCAGATTCATGCGCGCTCCCACACCCGCCGGAAACGCCTTCTCCGCCAGCGCCACTGCGATTCCGCCATCGGCACAGTCGTGCGCCGAATCCACCATTCCTCCCCGTACCAGTTCGATCACCGCCTGTTGCAAGGCCGCTTCCTTCTCCAGATCAAGCTCCGGCGGATATCCCCACAATGCTCCCAGAATTTCTTTCGCGTACTCGGAAGACCCGAACTCGGTCTCCGCATCGGTGATATCCCCCGCCTCGCCGCCGTGCAATAGCACGATCGTGCGTCCGGGTGCGGCGAAGTGCATCTTCACCGTCTTGTGCACGTCCTCGAGAATTCCCACCACGCCCAGCACCGGTGTCGGATAGATCCCCTCGCCCAGCGTCTCGTTGTAGAAGCTGACGTTGCCGCCGGTAATCGGAATTTCCAGTTCTTCGCAAGCCTTGGTGATGCCATCGATCGTCTGCGAGAACTGCCACATGATGTGCGGCTTCTCGGGATTGCCGAAGTTCAGGCAATTCGTCGCTCCCACCGGAGTTGCCCCCGACAAGGCCACTTTGCGCGCCGCCTCCGCCACCGCGTGCTCCGCCCCAAGCTTCGGATCCAGATAGCACCACCGCCCATTTCCATCGAGCGCCATTGCCAGCCCGCGCTCCGTGCCCTTGACGCGAATCACCCCGGTATCCCCCGCCCCCGGCGCCTCGACGGTATTCGTCTGCACCATGTGGTCATACTGCTGCCACACCCACCGTTTCCCGCAGATGTTCGGCGAGGCGAGAAGCTGCTTCAGGTGCGAAGTATGGAAGGGCACAGCTTCAGCCGTTCCGTTCCCGTTTGAATGAGAGCTGGGATTCAGCCCCTGCCGCACTGCCTCCGGTATCTCCCGCGAAACCTGCGGCTCCCACCGCGCCAAAGGCCGCTTGTACAGCGGCGCCTCATCGGTCAACGCCGGGTTCGGAATCTCTGCTACCACTTTCCCATGTTCGAGGACGCGCAACTTGTTGTCGGTCGTGACCTTTCCGACTTCAACCGCGTCGAGCCCCCACTTCTCGAATACGCGGAACACTTCCTCCTCGCGCCCCTTCTGCGCGACCAGCAACATACGCTCCTGAGATTCGCTCAGCATGATCTCGTACGGAGTCATGCCCGTCTCGCGCTGCGGCACACGATCGAGTTCGATCTCGATCCCCACGCCCCCGCGCCCGCCCATCTCGCAAGTCGAGCACGTCAGCCCCGCGGCGCCCATATCCTGAATCCCGACAATCGCCCCGGTCTGCATCGCCTCAAGACAAGCCTCAAGCAGCAGTTTCTCCAGGAACGGATCCCCCACCTGCACATTCGGCCGCTTGGCCTCTGAAGCCTCGCTGAATTCCTCGCTGGCCATGGTCGCGCCGTGAATCCCATCGCGCCCCGTCTTAGCGCCCACATAGATCACCGGATTGCCTTGGCCTGCAGCCCGTGCATAGAAGATCTCATTCTTCTTCACGAGTCCGAGAGCGAACGCATTCACCAGCGGATTGCCCGAGTAGCAAGGCTCAAACTTCGTCTCGCCGCCGAGGTTGGGCACCCCAAAGCAGTTCCCGTAAGAAGCCACTCCGCTAACCACGCCTTCCAGGATCGAATGATTCCGATGAATGTCATCTTGCGTAGCGACAGCCGCCTCGGCTGTCCCGCCAGGGCGAAGCCCGGCGGCCCCAGTCACAGGCCCAAACCGCAAAGAATCCATAACGGCGACAGGCCGCGCCCCCATGGTAAAAATGTCGCGCAAAATCCCGCCCACTCCTGTAGTCGCCCCCTGAAAGGGCTCGATAAACGACGGATGATTATGCGACTCAATCTTGAACGCGCACGCCCATCCGTCCCCAATATCGATGATCCCGGCATTCTCTCCCGGCCCCTGCAGCACGCGCTTGCTGCGGGTCGGCAGCCGCTTCAAATGCAGGCGCGACGATTTATACGAGCAGTGCTCGCTCCACATCACGCTGAAGATGCCGAGTTCGGTGATCGTGGGCTCGCGCCCGCCGAGAAGCTGCCTGATTTTTTCGTATTCGTCAGGCGTAAGTCCGTGCTGCCGGATGGTCTCCGGAGAGAAAGCAGAGGTCAAAGAAGTAGGCATGGAGGAGCTTCTATTGTCGCATTTGGCGGGGCGAATGGGTAGGACCAACAGAATCATTTGCCGGGGGAAATTCCTCGCCCGCGCTTGGTATCGGTGACTTCCCGCAGAGCGAGCAAGGCAAATGCCGTGGCCGTTTTCTGGTCGGTGCCCCACGGCGCGCCCACAGACTTCCGCAGGCCATCGACTTGTGTCCGCATCTCTTCCTCCTTGAGGCTCCAACTGGTGGAGACACTCCGCCAGACTTCCCGCTCGCGCACAGAAATCACAGCCAGGCCGCACGCCTGACAGGCGGAGGTGACCGCCCGCTGGAACAAGACACCTTCCGCGGGGTGGATCATGGGATGGGAGCGCAGTACCGCCGATAGATCCGTGGGCACCGGCCTCGAACTGCACGGGATTCCCCCGGCTTTGACCACAATCGTCAAGGCCCCAAGATGAGCGAGGACCTCTTTCACCGCGGTGCGGGCCGACTCTTCAGAGGCCGCCTCGGCTCGACTGACCAACTCCGCGGCGTCGGACGGACGCAACTCCGCAGCTTTGTGGTAGACGAAGCGGGGAACGGAATCTCCGCGCGGCAACAGCTCGATTCGACGACGTAGCAACACCTGAAACTTGCCGGGGACTCCAGCAATCGCAACCAAAGCTGCCCAACCGGTGTGCAGCCTGAATCCGAGCGCGGCGGGTGCGGCCATGCATGGAAGAGTAAGAGCACGGCGGGAATCGATGCAAGTCGATGGCCGTCACCTGAGACGCTTCGCGGTTCCTTTCCGGTAAGATCTCAAAGCAGCATGAAATCCATCATCATCGGCACCGCCGGCCACATCGACCACGGCAAGACCGCGCTGGTCAAGGCCCTCACCGGCATCGACGCTGATCGTCTCACCGAAGAAAAACGCCGTGGCATCACCATCGATCTCGGCTTTGCTCACATGGCCTTGCCTACGCCCGATGGTGGAACTTTGCAGATCGGTTTCGTCGATGTCCCAGGACATGAGCGCTTCGTTCGCAACATGCTCGCCGGAGTCGGCGGCATCGATCTGGTACTGCTGGTAGTCGCGGCCGACGAATCCATCAAGCCCCAAACCCGCGAGCACTTCGACATCCTGCAACTGCTCGGGGTGCAGCGCGGCATCACGGTCCTGACCAAGTCCGACACGGTCGATGCTGAAACCCTCGACGTTGTCCGTCTCGAAGTCGAAGAATTTCTGCGCGGAACGTTTCTTGAACGTGCCCCCATCGTCCCCGTGAGCTCGCTCACCGGCTCGGGCCTCGACAATCTGAAGCGCGCCATCGTCGCCTCCGCCGCCCAGGGTGAACCGCGTGACGCTCACGCCCTGCCGCGTTTGCCCATCGACCGTGTATTCAGCATGAAAGGATTCGGCACGGTGGTCACGGGAACCCTGATCTCCGGGACCATCCGTCGCGAAGACGAATTGGAGGTCTTTCCCTCAGGCCGCAAAGCCCGTGTGCGCGGCGTGCAGGTCCATGGAACGCCGGCAGACGGCGCTATCGCCGGCCAGCGTACTGCGCTGAACCTGGCCGCTGCCAGTACCGAAGACCTCACTCGAGGGATGATGCTGGCTCCGCCCGACACCTTTGCCGCCACGCGCCGTGCCGACGTTCGCCTGACTCTTCTCGCCTCAGCGCCGCGCCCGCTGCGAAACCGCAGCCGCGTCCACTTCCACTCCAACACAATGGAGACCGTGGCCGAAATCGCCCTGCACAATGCGAAGGAACTCGCACCCGGGAAAGAAGCGTTTGCCCGCCTTAAGCTTCCGGCCGCTGCTCTCCTCATGCCCGGCGACCGGTTCATCGTCCGCCAGTTCACGCCCGTAGTCACCATCGGCGGAGGCACGGTCGTTGACGCAGCTCCGATTCCGCGCCAACCGGACCTTGCTGATTTTCTGCAAGTACTCGCAGAAGGAAACCGTGTTCCCATTCTGGAGCGTCGTATTCAGCGCCGCTCTCGTGCCGGCATCTCGCTCGCCCAACTCGTCGCGGAAACAGGATGGCGCCACGATTCGATTCAAACCATCCTGTCTCCAGCCTTCAACAAAAAGCAGGTTCATCGCGTTGGCGACACGCTGATCGACGGTGTTGCTCTCGCAGCGCTGCGGGCAGTCCTACTAGAAGCTGTCGCCGCGTTCCACAGAAAGAACTCGCTGTCACCCGGTATGGCGAAAGAAGAATTGCGCGAACAGGGAAAAGCATCGCCTGAGGTATTCGCCGCGGCACTCGAACAACTCGCCCGCGAGCAAAAAATTGAGATCACAGGAGACATCGTCCGCCTCCCCGGTCACGGCGTCACGATGAAAGATGACGAAGCGGAATCGAAAAGGAAAATCGAAGATGCCTTCGCCACCGCTGGACTCAAAGTCCCCGCGCTCCACGAAGTCTTGTCCGGCCTCAAGATCGACAAAGTACGCGCCCAAAAGATCGTGACGCTTCTTCTGCGGGAAAAATCATTAATCAAAGTCTCCGACGAGCTCGTTTTTCACAGAACCGCACTCGACCAGCTCCGCCGCCAGATCGGCGCCCATAAGACCAAGTCCTCCACCATCGACGTGGCCGCGTTCAAAGACATGACCGGCGTCAGCCGCAAGTATGCCATTCCCCTGCTCGAATACCTTGACCGCGAGCGAGTGACCAAACGCGTCGGCGACTCGCGACACATCCTCTGAAAAGGGCCTTCGCCGGGTTGCACAAGTGGTGTCCGGCCCTGATGACCTCTCGTAATCTATTGCCTCATCTGCGCATTCGATATCCTGACCTTTCTGATACTAGGAGGTCTTCATGTCTTTCAAATTATGCCTCCGGGCATGCACCACGACGCTGCTCGGTCTGGCATTGTCTGCCACGATCGCCGTCGCGCAGGGCAACGGCCACGGCCACGACAAACATGATCGCGATGACGATGACGATCGCCGGTACGACCGTGACGACCGCGATCACGGCCACGGCAACGGTCACAACAAGGGCCACGGCCACGAGCGCTATGTCGACCGTGATGGCGACATCCGCGGCTGGTACCGCACTCACTACAATCACCTTCCTCCCGGACTGGCGAAACGCGATCGTCTGCCTCCCGGTCTGGAGCGTCAACTGATCGTCCGGGGCACTCTTCCTCCCGGCCTGCGCGGCAGAATGCAGCCCTGTCCGCGCGAGCTCGAGGGCATGCTTCCCCCGCCGCCCCCGAACTACGTCCACGTAGTCATTGGCGGCAACCTGGTCCTCTACAATCGCGCCAATTTCCAGATAGCCGACGTCTTCCACCTCGAAATCAATTAGTCATACCCCGTGTCCCATCCTTGTCTCGCGTTGCGAGACAGAGTGGGGATTTTGACTTCCTCTGTGTTCCTCCGTGCCCTCTGTGGTGAGCGCGTTCTGCGTTAAACTCCCCTAAGTGTCCTCCCTAACCGACCAGATGGGCTTCAGCTTCCGCCCGCCCGAGCGCCGCGTGTGGAAAGTCCGCGACTTGGTCGCGTCCGTCCGCACCCACATCGAACGCGAATTTTCCGACGCCTGGGTCGAAGGCGAAATCTCTAACTTTCGCGCTCCCGAGTCCGGACATCTTTACTTCACCCTCAAAGACGGCGACTCCCAGATTCGCGTCGTGATGTTCCGCTCCTCCGCGCGCCTGCTACGTTTTCGTCCCGCCGACGGTCTGCAAGTCGTCGTTCGCGGCCGCGTCACGATCTACGAGGATCGCGGCGAGTTGCAAATCTCCGCCGAATACATCGAACCCAAAGGCGCCGGATCGGTGCAAGTCGCATTCGAGCAACTCAAAGCCAAGCTCGAAGCCGAAGGCCTGT